>ENA-ORND01000876-ORND01000876.1-human-gut-metagenome-genome-assembly--contig:-NODE-876-length-23294-cov-6.298894_pt1 | contig 23294 bp, 26 predicted proteins | sample MGYA00242111_ERZ509014 | MGnify/ENA primary metagenome ERZ509014 (study PRJEB26280, sample SAMEA2338694) | human gut metagenome | biome: human gut; feature: human-associated habitat; material: faeces... | reverse complement strand
GTTTCGTGGGGTACTCCATGCGATAGCGGGCGATAATCCCTTTGTGGTGCACAATCGCGGCCTGAACTTCATATTTCCCATCGTCGGTTTTCTTCATGGGGCAAACCTGCTGGACGATGATGTGAGGGTTCCGTTTCATTATTTATCCCCTCCTTTCTGTTCAAGTTCCCAGGGCCACTTGATAATGTCGGAAATATAACAACAGCCTTTGTCAGTATAGATTTTTCCGTTATCCCTATCTACTGATACAACCACAGCAAGCCCCTCCAACTCCGCTAATTGCAGTATGTCGCCAGGCCAAACCCTCATGAGAGGGGGAAATCTGCGGATGAGGGCTTCCAGCTTTTTCCTCGCCTCATCTTCGATAAACTGCCAGTCCGAAGTGAGGGCACAGGTGTCGCAGACATAGTAATACACCTGTTCGTAGGTTGCTTCACGGTAATCGTAGGAGGCCAAATCGAATTGCAGTTCGAAGGTGCCCCCGCACACGGGACATTTAAACGTTTTCACTATTCTCCTTTCTAGTTCAGTTGCCACGGCCATTTGTACACCATGTCAGCTGTGGTACTTCCGTCTTCGAGTATGATTCGCATGGTAACAGGGTCTTTGCCCATAACGGTTCCACCTACTCTATGATACAGGTTATCGAAGTAGATAATCTTATCTCCGGGATGCACCCGCATAGCGGGTGGGAACTCGTTGATAAATTTTTCAGCGGCCTTCCACGCTTCTTCCGGGTACGCTTTGAACGTAGTCCATTCGCACCGGGGACAGCCTACAGAACTAAGTTCGTATGCGGAATCCTCGAATTCTTTTAGGGGAGTGTTACATACAGGGCATCTAAGCATCGCCATTGGAAGCCTCCTTCTGGTTAAATTTTTCAAGACACTTATCTACAAGTTGTTTAGCTTTCTCCCAAGCATCTTCTTCCGTATCTCCATATTCGGTTGCCAGAGGACAGTCGGGGCATTCGTAGTAATAGACATTACGGTCTTCATAGCAACTATATCCCAGATGGTCCTTCGTAAACAGGTCGTCAGATAGGTACAAGGGCAAGCCGCACACTGGACAATTAAGCGTCTCTTTGATTGGTGTCGGTGACATGCAGTTATTATGTAATAGGAGTTTTATTCGTCAAGCTTATTATTTGTCAGCCTGCGCTTTTCACACAGCAGGGTGATGTAGTAAGTAAACTGGGTAGCTAAGATAGACCAGAAGAAAGTTCCTGCGAGCCATACTGCCAGCCCTGCGAAGTAAGCACCAACAGTAGTTGGGGTCATGAAGAAGTAAATGCTTTCTGCCGTGACCACCATAATGAAGAAGATGCAGGCTCCATAGACAATGTGCATAAACCTGTTGACCAGAGTATCATGCATTTGTTCCATGGCTCCCTTCTCGTACAGAGTGTATTGGCTTCCGCGGGTTCGGAAGGAGTTGGTTTCTATCCCCTGCTTCTTCCAAAGTTTTTTCACCTCTTCCGTTTTACGGCCATTCACCCAGGCCATAACCCAGCGGGCAATGAAAGCCCACAGGGTGATGAGAAGGGCAACGACAATATACTGGCTGACTGTAAGATTGAGTATTGACATAACTTGTTGGGTTTAATTGTTGGAGGGGTTGTACTTACGGTTTAATTGTTTGAGGGGTTGTACTTACGGTTTAATTCATCACAGAGTTCCTGCGCTATCTGGCGGGCTTCCGCTTTAGTATAGGGACTGCCCAGGTTTGAACTATACCAGATTTCATGGATATATCGTCCATCACGCTGGATGCGGAAATAAGCACCTTCATAGTCCCCGATTTCATAGGGGTTCCTTTCACCCACGGAATCCACGGGTTCCACGAGTTCCAGGTCATGCCATTTAACGCAGTTGTCATACTGGTCGTTCTTTATATTAACCCAGCCATCCAACTCAGAGACAGTGACTACATACTCTTCATCTGCTTTTGGTACCTTAATATAATCCATACGTCCACTGGAAACGTACCGTACCTTATCCCCCTTGCAGAACTTTCTTGTCCGGCTAATTGTGGGTTCCTTAACTTCGAGCAACTGGTCCGGGTCGAACCACGCATAATGCGGTTCGTCCTCATCAGGGTGAATGAAGTTCACTTTAATAGGACGTACTGTAGTATTATCATCATGGTCAATGACTCCTTTCAACATGACAATCTTGTTCGGTTTGCAATCTTCTCTCTTCATTGGGTTTTAATTAGTTAATTGGTTAATTGGTTAATTGGTTAATTGGTTAATTGGTTAATTGGTTAATTAGTCAATAAGTTTCCATCTGGACATAACATCCTCGTCGTCGAGCGCACAGGGGCACCAGTCTCTGTCATCAGTAGATTCACTGTCTCTGCTTTGAATGTGACCTTCAATCATACGTATCTGAAATTTAGCCTCACTTACAGGCGACAATCTTTCCAGAATATATCCTTCCGTCATATATTTTACCGCCTCATGAAATACAAGAGGATAAATCTTTTCAACGGGCTCGACCACTTCCAACAGGGAGTATGAAAGGCCACAGCCATCAATATATACTATCCCAGATTCCGTTTCACTATGAGACACGATATATGTTCTACCATACTCGTAAGGCTTTGGGAGGGTTCTTCCTTGGTTTATGAATTGCACCTTGTCTCCTTTTTGGAAGAATCTCTTGAAACTTATTTTTGCTTCCCTTACATCTTCAAGTGGAGATAATACCTCAGAGGAAAATAATACTTCATAGTAATCCCCAGCGGAGGTGGTTTGTAAGTCCACTAAAATGGAATGAGACGAAGGGTCTGGATTAGGCAGTACCATTCCTTGGACAAACACTTTAGTTCCTGGTTTACAATCTTTTCTTTTCATTATATTTCAATTAGTTAATTAGTCAACAAGTCTCCATCTGGATTGAAAGTCCTCATAGTCTAAGGAATAAATACTCCAACTCTTCTCATCAGTAAATCCCTTAAGTCTGCCTTGAACTTGGTTTTCTGTTACTCTTATCTGAATTATAGCTATTTTTACAGGAGATATTCTTTCCAGAATATGACCGTCCATCAGATATTTTACTGCTTCCTGAAATCCGAAAAGATAGTTCTTTTCAACAGGTTCGACCAATTCCAGAAAGGAACTTGAGAAGTCTAAACCCTCAATAGCTACTAGCGCAGTTTCCGTTTCATTTCGAGTTACTATATACGTTTTATCATACTTAAACGGTTTGGGGAGAGGCCTGCCTCGATTGATGAACCGCACCTCGTCTCCTCTCTGGAAGAATCTATCTTGCTTTTCCATTTTAGTTTTGTTTGTTCAATCGTTTCTTAGCACATTTAATGGTCAATTCCACTTCTTTCTTAATTTGTGATTCCGACTCCGAAGGTTCCCGTTCAGGGGACAGTGATGGGTCGAGGAGCCGAACGATACAGAAAGCATCCATCTCCGCTTCCTCCCAGGTCATTTGGGACAGAGGTACTGGACGGGGAGCCGTGGGGGACACGACAGAAACGTACTTCTTCACATCTTCTCCCCCGTTGGTTTCACTTTCAATGACATGGCTAAGACCATTAGTCATGTCTTGAACTACTACGATGTTTTTTGTGGATGGGTTGTTATCCATGCCCCTCAACATACAGGGATTTTTACTTTTGTCAATAAGTTTATTTTAGTATGACAAAAGAGGGCCGGAGGATTGTTCCCCCGGCCCCCATGGTTTACTTGGACTTTCTAGTCTTTCAAACCTTCTTTACCGCTTCAGGAGCGGGAGTAGGTTCAGAAGTTCCTGTATCTCCATAAATGGTTGATGGTTGTTTAGTTGTGAAGTATTTAAAGAAGGACAGGGAACCTGTGTCCGTCAGCCGAAATTGTTCGTATTCGGATGGCCGGAACATTCGAGTCCCTCCGTTTTTGTTGATAGCCTCGACAGTGAGAAGAATGGTTTCCACGGATTCCACGGATTCCGCGGTTACTATGGTTTCCGTAACCAGTCGGGCCCAGACCTGCCTTGCCCTCCAGTCTTCTTCCAGCGTGGCTATCGCAGTAATCGCGGCTTCCCGGGCTGGTATCTGTTCAGGAGGGAGAGTGTCTTGTGTATAGGTATCTACCCGGTTGAAACCATCGGCATCCGCATAAACCGCGGACATGCTCATCACCGTCCATATACCAGGTTCGGGGAATTGGATTTGAATCTCTGCGTTGTTCATGTCGTTTACTGAATAGGTTCATTGATGTCCGCGAAGTCTGCGGTATCTTCACTTTCCACACAGTCGCGGGCCAGAGCGTTCAGTGCGTAGTACGCGGGGTTAGTACCACCTGGTTGGTAGAAGGTGTAGTCGCCGTTGCCAACGCTTACGGTAATACTTCCGGTGGTATTATTCACTACGTCCGTCACCCAGCGGCTCAGGCCTACACCCGACTCGAAGTTGGAGATACCCCGGCAGGTGGCGATTTTGAACAGGGTATTCCCTTGCCCACCTGTGACCATGAGATAAATAGCTCCCGTGGGTTCGTATTTATTTATCGCCGCGACTTTCTCCTGCATGTAAATGACCTTGCATACCGTCCACGGTATGGGTTCGTTATTGCTTGCAGGAATGAAGCTGGTAGTCGTCTTGACCTTCCAGCCAGTATCAGCGGAGAGAGCATAAATCTCCCGGACCTTCACAGTATATCCATTACGGGAAGTGTCTCTGGAATTATCGAAGGTGATGTCAAAGATTTCCCCATGGTTGTATGCGAGTGCACTGCCCGGTATCATGCTGTACGAATTGATGGACAGGTCTGTGCGAATGTCCTTGCTACCACGGCCAATGCCAAAGGTGAGCTTACTTGCCCCCGTGCACCTCCAAATAAAGGAGATACCCGCAAAGCTGGAATAGTTCCACTGGAAACTGCGAGCATGAAATTCTCCCTGAATGGTAGAATGGGCTCCGTTATTTACTCGAATATCAGCACTGGCGTAAGGAACGTTCTTGGTGATAGCCGCACTTTGTGTAGCCGACAGGGACTCTGTGTTAAGATAGGCCTCAGTGGACAGAATATTGGCAATGGTTCCCAACCCTGCCGCATAGGCACGGTTCACTACGGAGGTGTCCGTAGGGATTCCCACGGTCAGGGGGATGTTTATCCCCTGGTTCGCGTTGATGGTCTTGGTGAACGAGGCAACCCCGCCAACTGAAACCGTGCTATTGAGTCGCACCTCTGTGTTGAAGTTGCACTGTCCATTATGGTTCTCTACCAGATAGAACCAGATATTGCCGCTACCGTCAATGGTGAGGCTCTTCTGGTTGACATTATCAGGATTAGCAATACTGAGGAATTTGTTGGCCTCTTCGAACAGAATGCAACGAGCCATACCCGCGGCCGTGCCAAACTGAATGGCCTTCATCTTCTCGCCAGTAGTGGCAATAAAGTTGAGGCTGTCATCCACTGTCACCGGGTTCTGCAATTTCAGGGGGACAGCAATGTCAAGATGGGACTTGTTCGTCCCCTCAATCACCGCCGCTCCATTGCTCGACCCTCTAATCTGAACAGCGTCGTCTCCCGTGCCCAGCTTAATGGCCGCGTTATCAGCCATGGTTAAGCCCGTTACATTGGAGAAAGACCAGGCCCCGGTAATGTTCTGGTCAGACGCAGGGTCAAAACCAGAGCCGCTTCCACCACCAGAGCCTACACTAAAATTTCGGATGCTGACAAAGAACTCGCTCTCTTCAATGGTGGAGCTGAGGTTGATGATAGCCGTAGCTTCGGTAGCCACGAAGACCAGTTGCTTACCGGAATTCCCCGCGGCCAGAAGAGCCTTGGGATTGTTCGAACCATCTACAGCGAAAAGGGCAAAGGCGTATTCGGGGATAGGGTTGTTCGCTCTAAGACCACCAGCATCAGGAGATACATTGATGGAGTAGAGCTTGCCGGATTCAAGGTTGGAAATCTTGTAGAAGCCTTCGGCTACGGGGCCATCACCCTCCAGCGGCAGTGCCTCATACGTGTCCTCATAGTCAAACCCCAGGGGCTTGAGAGAGACCTTGGCATACGCGGATTCCACGGTAGCCGCGGAATCCTGGGCGTTCGTAGCTACGACGAAATACTTTCCAGCAGGTGATTCGATTTTAAGAACCTGGTTGGAGAGCGCACCATTGATGAGGTATTGCTCTTCAGTTACATTAGACCACTCGGAATCCGTGGGTTCCGTGGCTGACAGCTTAAAGAGAATCGGACGGTCGGAGATTAGAGTCCACGCAGAATTGGCATCCGCGGTTCCAATCTTGTAAGTTACACCCGGCTCGATAGCTGAACCGTTTACGTATTCTTTGATATTCATGATTGAAAATAATTTGGGCCCGGCCCGGTAAAGCTTATAGCTCATGGGGTCGGGCCCGTCAAGGTTTAAGTTGCTGTATTACGCGATATTCCCAGCAAAGGTGATGATGGCCGTGCCGGAGTACTGCTGTGCGTCCCCACCCGTGGGCGGCGTAATGGTAAGAACCTGTGCGCTCTGCCCTTCACCAAGCGGCGTGGTCTGGGAGAAAACAATCTTACCTCGAACGTCTTTCCCAGTGAACTCACTGTTAGCAAGATAAGCAGGTTGCATAGTCTGCCCGTCAGAAGCAACTGAGTTCAGAAGAGAGAAGGCTACATTCTGAGAAACAACTGTAAGAACCTGGTCCTGTTCGAAGGAGAGGCCGTCCGCATGCGTTACGAACTCAACACTGTAGTACCCAGCAGGGGCAGGGCCCACAAGTGATACGGCAGTCACCGTGCTGGAGAGGACCGTAATTTGCGGCTTCGTAAATCCTTCGATTCCTGTTGCGGGAACGAGGGCAACATTTGCAGGAACGGCCCCATCCACGTAAATCCAGGCATTCGTTCCGGTTGCATAGAATCGAACAGAACCTTCCTGTGTGGTGAAGGGAGGCTCTTCAATCGCGCTTATAATCTGGTCGCCAGTCTTGACGAACACGGTTACAGGAGCATCCGCGCTTACCTTCAATTCGTACAGAGTGTTCTCCGTAAGGTTCTCAACACTGTACCACTTATCAGGCGAAAGGTCCTTCGGGAGCTGGGCTCCTTCAGGTGCGGGTACCGGGTCAGCTTTCATGTTCAGCACAATCTCGGCACCTTCCAGTGCGTCAATGCGAAGATAGGCTGAGGTTTGACTGCCCTCTGTCGAGAAGTGATAAGCGGTTCCATCGAGGAAACCTTCAGCTTGAACCTTCTTCAGCTGTTCATCTTCAGCAATGGTTACAAAGGCTCTCTTAGTGGAGGTGACTTCAAACTTGTACCGGGTACCTTCTTGAAGCCCCGTCAGTTGATAGAGTTCGCCGCGGTTGATAGCGGCATTTTCTGCGGGAATGGGGAGATTAGTTGCAGGCATAAAATAAATGAGTTAGGAGTTAAGCTTGAGATACCGCTTTGGTCTGTTCAACCAGCGGGGTAATGGTGATACTGTGACCTACAGGTACATGGGCTGTGGCGTGCGCGGGAATGACAACATCTCCGTCGTGTACGAAAACTTCCTGCACAGAAGCCTGTACAGATTCGCCGAAGTAGATGACGGCAGACTGGGTTTCCGGCTTGTTGCTGTCCGGGACAAAGTTCACCTGGTGAGCAACGCCAGGGGCGACTGCCGCCGTCCCATACTTGCTTTCGGGAGCTTCTGCTACCGACAAAGTAATTACGGTGTCTGCTACGGTTTCCTTTACGACAAGGATTGCCGGTGTTTTAATATGGAGTTTGAACTCTCTATTAAACAGGGAAGTGCCTTGGGCCTTCGGAGTGTCATCCTCAGTAAAAGTTGCCGTAGGCGTGCCGCGGTCGCTGGTGAGGGTAATGATGAAATCCCCTTCACTTTCGGGGATGAGCATGTTCTCTTCACCGGGAGTCAGTACGATGGGTTTAGTGGTTGGGAGGTCGATTTCCATTAGAGTAAAAGGGTTAAGTTACGCGCCGAAGCCGGAAGCAATGATTGCATCAAGGTCAGCACCTTCAGCCATTTCTTCATCAGTTTCTTCCTGGGTTTCGTCTTTGGGGGATTCTTCGTCATCTTTATCGTCATCTTTATCGTCACCCTCTTCATCCAGTTCCTGGTCTTCGATGGAGACGATTTCGATGGATTTACCGTCGTCGGAAACTATACCGACACCCATGACCTGTACGTCATCGCCGGGTTTAAGTTCACCAAATTTTTCAGGGTCGTAAGCAATCTTCATTGTGAGAATAAAATTGGGGCGGGCAGGAATGTCCCACCCGCCCCGGTTACTGAGTTAAGGGTTTATATTACAGACCAGCAACAGCGGACGGAGTGCTGACCAGAGAGCCAATGGGCTGACCGTCGGCACCCACGAGGTTGCGACCAGAGGTCGTGCGGATGTGACGAATGACAACACCGTGACGCGGGAAGACAGGCATCGGGGCCGCAGACAGCGTAGCCACGAACAGACCCTGAGTACCCATGTAGTTGGCATCGTTGTCCTTGTTGTTCACCCAGGTGAGTTCCCCAGCGTAGGTCACGGGGTCCCACTTGGCCTGGCCGTAGGCAGACACGGGGCGAGGAACCAGAGACTTGTACACGTCCTTCACGAAGATGATGGTATCTTCATACGGGGCGTTCATGTAGGCAGGGTTCGGGACATAGCGGGTACCCACCGTGGTTTCGACCGGGATGTACTGCGGAACTTCAACCCACTTCTGACCAGTCGGCTTGGAGTCGTCGAAGGTGTAGCGGGGGTTCATGTTGTCCACGACGTAGGTGAAGCCCTTGTACGTCCACTTCACACCCAGCTGACGAAGCAGAGTAGCTTCCTTGCCTTCAGCGGCTTCGGCAAAGTTCCAGTCCTTATGGATGACCTGGTTTTCACGCAGGATGAAGTCAACCGTATCTTTTGAGGTGTAGGCCAGGAACACAGGGGAACCCTGGTCCATGAAGGCGGCAGAGTCGCCAGCTCCTTCGTTAATGAGCAACTGCCATGCCTGGTTCATCAGGTCGTCGTTAAGCGCGGCTTCCGGCTTAACTTCCGGCATGGAGTTAATATCGTTGCTCACCACGTCGAGACCGACGATACCAGCCTTCGTGGGGATAAGCTTGTAGGACGCAATGTTGATGTAGCTCTGACGGTAGAAACGGGACCAGGCGTTACCCACGGCACGCACCAACTGCTTGACGATGTTTTCAGCCTGCTGTTGAGCCTGCCAGGACTGGCGCATACGAAGCACGTCCAGTTTTTCAGAAGCCAGGCGCGTAATGAAGCGGCTGTAGGAATAGGTGGTGGCACCCGTACGGTTGACCGTAATCGGAATCTGGTCAGAGGTGGAGTCGAGACTGATGTTCATCCATTCGGGACGAGGGTCCGTAGCACCGAAGGTTGCGATACGCCCGGAGTCACCCACGCCGTCCGTCCATTCGCCAGACATAATCATCTGGGAGTTCCACGGAGATGTACGAGCAAACGTGCTGTACATGGTAGCGTTGAGAAGGTTGGTCATCGTAACCAACTTAAGTTCCTGGGCCTGAATGTCGTTAGGAGAAGTAGTAGCCATTTTGTAGTTTTGTAGTTAATATGGCAACGTTATTCTCTTGGAAGAATTTGAGGGGTTCTTTGGCGGTCATGGCAGGGACAGGACCAGGATTTATGCACCTGCAATATATAGGAATTTGGTTTGCTCGCGGGAAAGCAAAAAGGATGCACCGCTTTGGATGCACCCTTTTTGGAGTATTCCCGACTGAATGTCAAGGAAATATTTAATAATTCTTAATGAAGCAGGTCAAACGCACTGTGGATAGCGTCGCTTACGCTCATAGGCTTAGCGGCTTTCGGCGTTTCTGGAGCTTCTGGACTGCCCTTCCCTGGGGAGGGTCGGACACCACGAAGCTTCTTCACCTTGGCTTCCAGAGCTTCAATCTGCCCGCGAGCTTCCAGCAGTTCCTTCTGCATGATTTCCGCAAGGGCTCCATCCATGAAGGAACTGTTATTTATTTTGTGAGCCAAATGGCGGGCATGTTTAAGATTCTCTTCCGTAATTTCGGTGGTAATCCCCAGCTCCTTAGCCCGGTCCTTCATGGCTTCCAGCGTATAATTGTCAAGGTTGACTTCATACTTGCCGCCATCTCCCGATTTACCCCTGCTCGCCTTCAGCTCTTCAACATACTTGTCAGCGTCAGCCTGGAAATTCCCGTGAGCTTCGATAGCCGCGTCACGGACTTTGGCCATCCGAACAAAACGGGAGAGGGAAGCTCCACTCAATCCAGCGTCCGTTCCGATTGTTTCATAGGCTTCCTCTCTGTCGAAGGCATCCAGCTCAGGGTTGAGGGCAACTTCGTTCAGCTTGTTCATATCGACAGATACCCCAGCCTCGCGAGCAATGTCGGCAATCCTGGCATTAGCTTTGTTGTAGGGGTTGGTGACTTGGGTCTTGTATTCCTCTGTCGCAGTGAAGGCATATCCCTTGACAATTTCGCGAAGGGCTTCCAGTTCTTCGTTATTCGGGGTTGCCGTCTTAGCCGCATCCAGTTGCTGTTTCAGTTCCTGAATCTCCTTCTTGGCCCCTTTCAGCTGGACTCGCATTTCAGCAAACGCCTTGCTTGCGGCCTTGCTTGCCCGCTTTTCCTTGGGCTGAGCTTCTTCCGTGTCCTTCTCATCGTCCCCCTCTTCCGTGTCCTTCTCATCGTCCCCTTCTTCCGTGTCCTTCTCATCGTCCCCTTCTTCTGGTTCCGGTTCTACGGGATTGCCATTGGGGTTGGACAATTCAATGGGGACTTTCTGTTCTACCTCGGCCTCCGCTATGCGTGGCTGGTCAGAGGTAACAACTGTACCCACGGGAGCCACGGATTCCGTGGGTGCCGGGGAGTCATTAAATACTTGTTCAAAAAGGCCATGAATGGCGGTGTCGATTGCTCCAGATACGGGGGCCTCCGCAGTAGCGGGAATTTGATTGTCTGACATAAATGTGTATTAGAGATTAGGTTTGAGTGAGTTAATCCAAGCGTTTCGTTCAAGGGTTTCGTGAGGAACCGCAGATACCGGGGCTTCCATGGATTCCATGGGTTGGGCGAGAGTGTGCAGTCCGGCAATGACCGCTTTAGCTCCAGCCGCATAAGCTCCGGCGAGTGCCGCCGCTTCCATGGTTGATGGAAGCGAGACGTTTAATTTAGATTGGATGATGAGAAGGGCTTCCTGCATCACCGGGTCGTTTAAGAGGTCAAACAGGGTGCCTTGTGTTTTAATGTTTGACCTGAAGGCTTCTTCGGAATAGGTGGGCCAGATTTTAGACATTGGTACCTCCCAAGTTTGCCGCGGCTTTGGCGTTGGCTTCTACAGTCTTAGCCGCTATCTCTGCCTGTTGCTTTTCTTCGGCAAGTTTGATTTCGGCTTCGGTCTTCATGCGCTTCAACTCAATGTCAGCCTGCGCTTTCATTTGTTCCGGCGTAGGACCTTCACCTTCAGCACCCTCAGCCTGCTGTTGAGCCTGCATAGCTTCCAGGGCTCGCATGCCGTTAGTGATGACTTCGTTGCACCGCTTCACCAGTTTTTCGTATTGTTCGAATTCGGGAACGACTTCCTTACTGGCCTGCAAATAGTCCATATGACCAGCCAGTTGGCTGACCAGAAGCTGGAGAGGCTGAGCAAGTTGAGCCATTTCTTCAGGAGAGAGCTGGGCATCCGGGACGAGGGACAGGATGTAATTGGCATGCACCTCGGCGTGCGTCCTGTGGTCCTCATTCGGCATTACCGGAACTTCCTGTCCAGCCAGAAGCTGGTTGTTCTGCATAGATGCAATAGAAGCGGCGATTGTTTCGGACGGGTTCGGGTCATCCTTCAGGGGCATGAGAAGGCGAGCGGTGCGTCCGTTCGTTTCGTTAGCGATGGCCATACGAACCAGACGTTCCTGACCTGCCCTGGGCATGAACTGCATGTAGTTGAGACACTGGCGAAGAGCCAGAGTCCTTCTTACCTTACTGCCTGCGCCAATAGGAGGAAGAGCCGTAACGCTGTCAAGGTCGATTTCATACAGGGCTTCCACGGGTACTCCGGCTTCCTTCAGTCGGTCTATCATGCGCTTGCGTTCCTCAGCTCCTGCAATTCCTTCATCGTAGTCCTTGCGAATGACGCGACGGACAATTTCACGCAGGAGGATGGACAGGTGTTCCAGCAACATATCCATAATGTTGTTGCTGACCTTGCTCGCATTGCCCATGCGGATTTCCGCTTCCAGCTGAGTGCGGCCCATGCCGCCGTCGGCGTTTACGTCAATTTCACCAAGACGTTCACGGATTTGGCTTTGCAATAAGGTAAGTGGCATACCCGCAACCTGCTGAAGGTTGGGAGTCGCATTACTCTGAATCTGAACAGAGGGGTCCAGAATGGTATAGGCACCCATGGGGTTGACCATGGCAGAGAGACGGGAGGACTCGTTTGTAGCCATCACGTTCAACGCCATACCCAGGAACGCGGCATCCGTTGCCTGGTTCATGAGCTTGTCGATAACACGAGTATGCGGAAGGAGGTCGTTGCCATATCCGCGCAGAGCATGGATGTCGCCGTTGGTGCTACTACCCAGAGGGAAGAGGACGAACGCCTGTTCCATGGAGTCATAGGCTCCATACTTCGTGTAAAGGAATTTGGTATCATCAACGGTTCCTTCCTTGTCGCTCTTCACATCCTGACCATTGCCACCATTGCCATTCACGAAGAAAATGGAATGGGTTACGGTGCCATCGAATTCACGAACCCACATGTGGGAAATCGGAATGCTGGTACCGATAATATCGGTCAGGGTGTAGTCCCCGTTCTTGAGCATCTTCTCAGTTTCCCAGGAGATGCGCTGAGGCTGAACGGTTTGGTTGTAGCTGGCTGTGCGGAGAACCTTCATGACTTCCTCTACATCCCAACCCGCTTCGCGTGCCGTCTGCGGGTCACGAACATAATCGTAAAGCTCATGGGCACGCAGGGTGCGCGTTGCGAACACTACTTCCAACGTCTTGCTGTCAGGCTTAACCTTGCGCTCAAACGCAAACTCATTCAGGCTACCTGCCTTAAAGAACCAGGAATCCGGGTCCTCAAAGTAGGCAAGGCCAAAGCCGTGGAAAGAGAAGTAATGCAGGAGGTCCGTAATGATAGAGGTGAATCCCGGCATAGACTTAACCATCTGGGTAATCTCTGAGGAAAGAATGTCAGAGTAGATGGGTCTGCGGGCATCATCGCCAAAACGGGTCTGGACGGAAATGAATTCGGGGTTATCCCAAACTTCACGCAGACTTGCCGCAACCTTTTCGCGAATGATACGCATGGTGCGGAAGTTGTAGTTGGTCCGGTAGTTCTGACCAACAGCGGAGAGAGCCATGGGGTCATAAGGGCGTTGGCCGTCGAGTTCAGCCTGCGCTTCCGTCCGTGCCTGCATAGAGAGCTGGTCAGCGGTGAGACAGAAGTACAGAAGGGCTCTTGCCTGGTCGGCGGTGGGGACCCGCTGTTTCAGCAGGTTCCCCTTCTCGTCAACCACGCCAATGACTCCGGGCCCTACGGGGGCTATGGAATCGGGCTTAGACATAGAGGTTAAATGAATTCAGGTTCGGAATCTTCTTCATCTACGGATGCAGTTACGGCATCCTCCTTGATGGCCTTCTTGGTTTTAGGCTTGACAGCTTTAGGAGCTACGACACGGGCGGTGGGCTTTAAGCCTTCAGCCTCAGAGAGGTCTTCACGAGCTTTCGTCGGTCCTCCCTTCTGTTCACTCTGCCCCATGATTTTAACAGTCTCTTCGCTAAACTTGGCAATAGAGACTTCGGCAGGAGTAGTAACAATGGTCTGTCCCAGTTCCTGGGGCAGTTCAAACCCGGTGGTGTCGGGGATATCTCCGGTTTCAATAAGCTCATCCCAGTTGTCCACGTTGTAGCACTTTTCAGTCAGAACGCTGTCAAGGAAGAGTCGGAAGTGGGGAGACACTGTGACATAAGGTACCCGGTGGGGGTAAATCTTAGCCAGTTGGCTGGACATGACGAACGTGCCGTCAAGCGTGTGAGATTCCTTAGAAGATTCCGTGGCCGGGATAGTGAAGTACTTACCAGCAACGGTATCACATTTCTTGCGGAAGAACGCGGCATCCAGGGCATCAATGGCTCCTGGAAGGAACGTTTCATTGCCTCGTTCAGATACCCAGATAATGGGACGCTCGTTCAGGTCGTTCTCGTAAGCAAGGGCCTGATGAAGACGGGCGAACATGTGAGTCACCAGCTTGTAATTATCAGTGACGGGGGTAAGGAGTTCGATAGTTCGAAGGTCCTTGAACTGATTACGTAACAGGTTGAGCATGGGTTCAGCCGCCGCTCTCGCCCGGTACGGGAGCATAAGCCAGATTTCATGGTCAGTGCGGCTGGACACCGCTACGCTGTCGAGCAGGTTTTGAGCAATCCGCGTACCATTAACGAGTACGCGGGGCTCACACGGGATTACTATGGTTGCCATATTTGGTTATAATACAGTGTGTAGTTTAGTTTCTGAAGGTACTAACGAAGCCTCTACTGCGGCATCCGTCAGTGACAGGGCCGCCTGCGGTGGCAGGATGCTGAAAGCCCTGTGAGTCATCAATGCGCTAAACGCATACCAGCGAAAATAGAATTGAGCCTCCACGATGGGCTCGTACATTAGAAAGTTGAAGTAAGGGTACTTACGGTCCTCCAGCCCTCCTAAAGGTTTTGCCACACCCATGTAGTTCTGAAACATGTTTCGTCTAAAATACACATGGCGCACGTCTTTAAGCGTAATATCCTTGGGGCACATAAGATGCTGAACATTACGGACATCCTTTCTAGGATTGTCCACTTCAGTGGCCTTGGGGACTAGAGTAGTAGCAGTAACATTGGCTTTCGACAGGGAGCTAGAGGAAATCCAGGAGGTATAATACTGTCGATATTTCCAGGACTTACCCCATATCTCCTTATCCCTCATCACAGAGGTGAAGAGTTTCGAGTTTTCTGACCGCAGGGGACCTGACCCTTTCTTTGGTTTACTCATCGTCTGACGTACATTTACATGGTTTGTTCTTAATGTCAATCAGATAATTTACAAAATTGATGAAGGTGGCAGAATCGAATTCTGGCAATTCGCGCTTATAACTGGCATAGGCACTAAGACTTGCCATAGGTATTGCAGACCAGGGTTCATATACGTTTGCCAGTTTGTCCACCATATCCCGGAGGAATTTTTCATATTCGGGAGAGGGAGCTATCAGCTTCATGAATACATCATAGTCGGTAATCTTCTCCGGGCTGACTTTCCGGTCAAAGGTCAGGGGGTCATCCGCATACTCTATCCTCTGTAGGACGGGGGATATGGATTGCTTATGCTGACTGTACTTTACCTTATATTTATTAGCATGATTCCGAAGGGCATTGAGGTCGTCCAGCCATGCATTCATTTGCTGGCACCAGGAGCGCAAGGCCTCAATTCGCAGTCGGATGAGATAAGCTGTGCGCGTAATCTGGCTAAAACATCCGCAATGAGGTACCTTACTGGCACCATAATAAGAGGCCTTAATCAGATTACCGCAAGCGCACTTAAATACGTAGGGCTTATTAACATCGTGAGAATAGCCCACAATAGTGAGGAGCCCTACCTCCTGACCAACGGGGTGGGGTTTCTTTTCCTTCCCCATGTAGTCAGGATAAATATCGGGTGATTTAATTTCTTCCGGCAGGTTGATAAGAGTGACCGGAGTCCAACGACGTAATAGTTCGTGTAAGTTTTCGTCTTGGGTCATGCACCTGACTATAGGAGCTTCCTCAAAATTGTCAACTATTTTTTACGTCTTCTTCCGGCTTATCACCTTTCTTCTTGAGTTTAAGTGTGATAGTACGGCTGGCACTGTTTTCTTTAATCTCTGGACGAGTGCCGTCTTTGTTGAGAGCTATAGGCCCACCCTGCAATCCCATCTGGGTAATCGTCTCAGTCTGTTCAAGTTCAAATTGTTTAATGACCGAAGCGAGCAGGTCCATATCCCGTTTGGCGATGGCTTCGTTAAACCGTTCCCACAAGCCGTGGCTTCGTTCCATGATGGAGAGGAAGAGAGGAACGTCCTTAATGGATTCAATGTCAGCATCGGCCATGAAGCTGGCAACCTTCTTAAACCCACTGTTCATCAGTCCCTTATACTGCTCACTCATGTTCTCGACAATATCAAGCTCAATCTTGGTGCGAGCTTCCTGACGTTGCAGGATGCGGGCCTGGGTATTCTGAGTGTAGCTGTTGAGAAGCTGATTCCTTATGGTCAACTCTTCACGAGAGAGTTGCACCTGGTCCACCAGCTTATTAACCTTGTCCTCCGTAAGTCCGGTGATTTCAGAAATAACAGAGACGGGAGCCCCTGCTTTATACAGGCTTAATGCTTTGCGGTACAAGGTGTTCTGCCAGTCGTAGTCGGCAGTGACAGGGGCTGTGGTGTTTTTAGATGCGCTTGTCAGGTCCATAACAGATTCATGGCTTGGTTCACTTCCTCGCGGAAATTATCCCGCTTGGGTCGGTCCGCTTCGGTAGCTGGGGTAAAGCCTCCAAGGTATCTCCCAATATCCTGGGCTTCGATGTAGGCTGTGCCGTCCGTGCGGTATTTGATAACTTCTTCATGTTTTACCACTTGCTGGTTCCTGATGTCAAGTCGAATTTTACCGAACTCAGGCCCCATGATTCCGCGGCATACGTGGACAATAAGAGCCAGAGCGTCTGCGTTGTCCGGGGATTTGTGAATCCGCTTCTTCATGGCTACCTTGGGCTCCACGGAAATACGGGTGCCATTCATGGTATAGTTGCGGGACTTCAACTCCACAATCGTCGTAGGGTCAAGGCCATACAGCTGGCGTGCGTTAATGGCGAGCTTCATGCATCCCCACAGTTCGGAGACCTTATTGGAATACTGCTGACACGCTTCCTGATTTTGGAGAAGGCCCAGCGGTACCTTGCTGGCCTGGCCCGCGAAGCTGACCGTCTGGAAATCCGTACCGACGTGCTGGGCCAGAATCTCGATGAACCCAGTACCCCCGGTAACGTCAACGGCAAGGTGCTTGCTCTGAACGTTATTGGCACGAAGAATTTCACCCACCTGCTGAGCGATGTCGAAGTTGCGCTGTTTCATCTTCTCCTTGGCTCTGGTGGATTTGAGCAGGAATGTCTGAGTAACGGCACAGGCCCAGAGACCTTCCACGGTCTTCCCTACCTTCGCGAGTTTTAGGCAGGTCTGGTCCCCTCCATTAGTGTAGGCAGGGTCGAGGCCCGCAATGGTGATAAGTTCACCTTCACCCCAGACAGGCATAGCGTCCGCTCCACTCCCGTAAATTTCCGCTTCCGACATAAGGCTACCTTCTTCAGCGTCGTCAGAGAAGGTGGCCTTATGGAACCGGAGGACGAACGGGCTGTTCTCCCCGTACTGTTCAATAGTCTGCTGAACAATGTCGAGCGGAGTATAGAAGCTCCAGTCTTCGCGCTTGTATTTGATTCGCGGGTTTTGGGTGTTGTCGAAGCGGATGTAAATCCCGTCCTTAGTTTCCCAGGAGTACTCTTCGAAAATATCAACGGAGTTCCAACCATCCTTCGGCATGGCCATCACCCCGAAAGCATCTGTGCGGCTCTTGGGGTTGGAAGCGGCCATCAGTGTGGGGGGCGTGTCTGCGCGGTTGGTGATAAGGTTGGTGCGCCAGACTTCCACCAGTTCAATGGGCAATTCGGAAAGCTCGTCATAGAAGACGTGCATGTTCTTTGCTTTAATACCAATGAACCGGGAACTGGGGTCGCCAACGTTGGCACAGGGAATAATGGAGATGCCGCGGGAGTCGTCGATATCTCCTTCCTCGTTAATACCTTTAATCTGGCCCTTACCATCTACGAGCTTGCCTGGAAACTCCTTACGCCATAACCTCTTAATATCCTTGAAGATACGTTTCTTCGCACCTTCAATGGTAGTAGAGGTGACGAGACACAGAGTGTCAATAGGGTCAGCCAGATAGAAGAGCAGGGCCATGATGGCCATGGACAGGGACTTCCCACAGGAGGAACCGCCACCCATAATGCAGACGTTGTACTTCGATGCGGTCTCTATCATTTGCTCCAGCCAGGGAGTCCAGGTAATAGGAGTCGGACTACCCTCGTAATTCCAGAGCAGGTCAATCGCATTGTGGGCATGGCCGTATCGGCCCAGACCACCCTTCTCTACAGGCCAGTCATATTTGAAGCACCAAAGCTCAATATCCAGTTCGGAGACTCCGTATTCCCATTGCCTCCCATATCGTGTAAAATGTCTTGCCATAATTCAGAGTCGAACAATATCCCAGGAATCAAGGGTCAGGGTGTGGTCGCCATTGAGTTCGCGGTAGGCCCACAGGAGGATAAGCAGGGCATCCGCGTTCTGTAGCGTTACCTTCACCCCCGGAAAGTTCTCCATTGCTATCTGTTTAAGGTTGTTCTTCCAGCGAGTTCTATCACGGGCGGTCAGGCCCGTATCGTAGGCTCCAACAGCCCGCATCCATTTGACAGGGGGAACTTCCGTCAGCTCATATCCGCAGGCGGCGGCATAACCGACAACGCGCCCAGTAGCATAACCCAGGATTCCAGAGCTTCGGGGGTTGCTCACCTTACCGCCTCCGCTCATAGCGTAGCTCATCTTCTCAATTACGAGCTTGCGATGCTTGTGGCGAGGAAGCCGATTCAGGAGCCCTTCCAACTCGTGGGTATCTTCCGGCATATTTTGTACGTAGATTTTTTTCTGCTGGGTGTCCGCGAGTACAAGGGCTCCGTGGACTCCGGGGTCACATGCTACCAGTTGCATTCGGGAATATACCGAAGAAACGGAGGATAGTCAAGCCTAAAGAAAACCCCCTGCCACGCTTCCCAGCGCAACAGGGGGACTCCTAGTGCTAAACACTAAACTATGGAAAAATCAAAGGCAATGAGGCGAGCCGCTTACTTGGCGACTGCGGAGAGTAGGCCCATCTCCTGAATGGCCTCCACCTGGCCTTCAACGGGATGGGGTTTGAACTTAAGGAACGCTTTCGCGTAGCTGTTCTTACCGTCGCGGCTTACAGCGCGCTGAGCTCCAATCTGGACACGGTAGGCGAGAGAACCCGTCTTGGCACCCTTCAGCATCATGAACTGAATGAAGGGGGCACCAACACCCGTGTACTGATTACCTTCCGGGGTGTAGCGGGCCAGGGTCCACTGGGCACCCATGAAGTCAATCGTGAAGAGAGCATCAAGGTCATCCTCCGTGGTGGAGGCATCCTTAATACCTTCGGGCTTCTTAATCAGGAGCCACATAGCCAGGGCGCGGTTGACCTGGGACTTGTCGTAGCCTTCGGCTTCGTATTCTTCCTTGGTATTCCAGGACTTGGCGAAGACTCCAGGCTGACGCTCGTTGAACGGGATGTGTTCCCGGAAAAACTTTTTGGCTTTCAGCACAATGCATTCCAGAGGATTATTGCGCTCAGCGACAACGAGACCGTTAAGGAGGAAGGCACCAAGGCTACCTACAGGCGTGTCCAGTTTAGCTTCCTCGCTGGAAGCCTGCCACAGTTTGAGGTAGGGAATCTGGATGTCGGACGCGTCCGCTTCACCTTCAAAGGACTGGTAAGTACCAGGGGCGGCAAGCTCCTGCTTTTCAGTGGTGCAGAGGTCAAGGGCTTCGTCCTGCGTGTCGGGGTTACTTGTATTTCTTACGGTTGCCATATGTATTCTAGTATTCTTGTATTCGAGTTGAGGGGATTTCTTTAGCGAGTGAACCGCCCTCTTAACCTCTCGGTGGAAGTGAACATATCAGAACTTCCGAAAATGTCAACAACTTTTTATTTCATTTTCAGCAGAGCCATTGCGCTCTTCACTTCGCGGACAATGCCCAGGTCCTGCAAGTCCTTCAACAGGAGTTCCTTAGCGGCTTTCTTCTCTGCCTTGCTCGCTCCCTCGACCGCGGTTCGTTCCAGTACGATGTCAAGGAGCTTAGCTACGGGAAGCCGGGAAACAGTGTCCAGAATCTCTTCCGGGGATAGATGCTGTTCGACATAGGCGCGGAACGTATCGTTGTCCACCTTAATCGTATTCCCGCGGCTCGCGTACTTCCATCCGGGTACATCTACCCCACAGGCGAACAGGGTCTTGGCATAATCCTTATGCACCTTATTCGCCTCCCCAATAATGCTTGCGAAGGAGAGAAGGGAGCCCAGGGTTTCCGGGTTGTCCATGGCAGTGCCTACGCTGTCAATCATCCCCTCCGCTAAATCCTTGTCCTTCAATACTTTGAGGGAGAAGTTACGGGCCATGCTGGTAATCTTCTTACAGGTTGCCAGTCGGTCGCAGTAAGGGCAGACATGGGGGGATGAGCTGTAGGCATACGGGTTGTCCGCATCACGGCCATGACGGATAATAACTGAGGCAATGGATTTCATGGCTTCCGTGGCACCCATGGGTACCGCGGGCATGTCGGAAGAAAATGTCGGTGATTCCTTCGTCCGGTAGAAGGCGGCGGTTTTAAGCGCATCCTGCTGGCTCGGTTGAATTACTGCAAGTATAATCCTTTCACATTCAGGACGTTCCGCAAATTCCAACAGTCCGTAGTAAATAAATTGGCTATTGACCTCAGGGTTGGAAACGGGCACCATGCCCATCTTGTAGTCGATAATCATGGAGGTATTCCCATGTCGGAATAACACGTCGGCAGTCCCCGTCTGTTCCGGGTCGTCCGGGTTAAAAAGGATTCCGGGGAACTTATGTTCGGGCAGGACTTCAAAGTCTGCCGTCCCTACTTCCTTCTCCATCATCCCCCGCAGGATGCCAACCATATTGTTGGCCGCGGTGTAGAGGGAACGTTCATGCTTGGTCAGAAGCATATCCGGGTTCTGGGTTTCCAGGGCTCCGTGGACACGGGTACCCACGGCAGAGGGGGAGAAATCATCTTCCTCTTCTTCCTGTGTCAGGGGACGGGACACGTAACCGGGGCAGGTAGCAAGGAGTGCTATCTTGCTGGGGCTGTACTTGCTGTGCGTAGCCTCGGAGTTGTCTGCTGGTTTTTCGTTATTCGTTTGCATTGTGTGTCAGTGAGTTAAAACAAATTTCCTTAGTGTTGAGTGCTTTGATGATTTTTTCTTCCACGGTGTCCGCGGCAGTCACGATATATTGAATCGTGGAGGATTTCGTACCCAACCGGGCAATACGTCCCTGGGCCTGCAACAGGTTCTGAATGGAGTAGTCCGGGGAGATGAGAGCCGCGCGGGGATAGTTGCCGTCCGTATCATGAAGAGATACGCCCGTTCCCCCCGCACTAATCTGAACAAGAGCGAGCCGTGTCGTATTCGATTGAAACTTATCGACTTCTGCTTGTCTCTGGGCTCCCGTCAGCTGTCCGCTAATTTCGGAATACTGAACCACCTCTCCGGCCTTCTGGTTAATGAGGTCCGAAAGGGTAAGGATGCTGTCGATGAAGGAGACAAAGATGGCAACGCTATATCCGCTCTCCAACAGTTCAACTGCCTTCTCTGCCATGGTGGGAAGTTTGGCAAGCTCCGACTGCTGGCGAAGGCGAAGCAATTCCACTACCGCGGGAAGCTCAATACCTTTCTCATTGGCGCGTTCAATAGATTCGTCCCAGGCGTTGTCCAGTTTGGTCAGAGCTTTCTGCAATGCCTTAATCTTGTTCATGCCCTTCACGTCCACGTCAACGGACAGATATTCGATTCTATTCTTCGGGAAGAAAGTGTCAAGCTTTTCCTTATCAATTTCCGTCATAACGCCTGCGTCAAACAGCTTGCGTTTCAGGTTCTCCATAAGGGACTGAGTTCTAGTGGATAACTTAAATTCCAATCCACCCCAGAAGGATTCGGTGCACCCCTGCTGTCTGGCCCACATCCAGAAACCGATACGGGGGTCTTTAATCCATCCAGCATAGGTGGCGGGGACACTCATATCCAGCGGCGTAATGAACGGAGTGGCTGAAAGCATGATGGTGGGAATCTTCTGGACTGCCGCCGACAAAGCCATGATGTTGCTCTGGCTCCTGTATGTCTTGGCCTTGTGGCTTTCATCCAGAACAAGGATGGCATCCTCCGGTAGGGACCAGCGGCCGTAGGCAATCCGGTTGCGGGTGAGCCGTGCGGGTTTTGAGTAGAACGGTGTGTTACCCATACGGATTTTCTCCCAGGAATAGACACCCGCATCAACTACACCCTGCGCCTCCATGGCGCGCTTCCACTGGGTAACAACAATGGCCGGACAGACAACTAGAGGTTTGAGCCCTAAGATACGGGCTGTCTCAATCGTGGTCAGGGTTTTACCCGTACCCGTGCATGACTTGTTGACGACGAATCCGTGGGTGCGGAGGGCTGTGACCATAGCGTCAATGCACTCCACCTGCGGTGGGAATGGTTTAAGAGGATTGCTCATTTTCTGTACTTATCCATGATTTCAGGTTCAGCGAGGAGAGGGAGGGTGTTTGCCCAGTCAGGCGTATCTTCCATAATATCCTCAATCCGCTGGGCGTACTCTTCCGCTTTATCCGCGGGAACCATCACCACCGCCTCGTCGTGGACAAGAAGGCAGGGGGCGGCACCGGGCAATTCCTTGCAGAGACGGTTGAAGGCACGGACCATCAGGTCGCGGGCAATGGACTGGATGTTGTTGTTGCTCAATAGGTTAGTATTGACAATGGAGGACTTGTAGCCGAAATCGACACAGGTGGCAAAATAGGGGCGACGGCCATCCTTGGGCTGGATAAGCTTCTTGTAGCAGTTACGATAATAGAGCTTCCGGCCAGAGGGCAGGGCGAGAGCGAAACTGTGGGAGGGAGTCCGGTAGCCACGAGCGGCCAGTGCGTCAAGCTCGCGCCACCATGCAACCACTTCGGGGCTTCGGCTTCGGTACATATCGACAATGGCCTGGCACTGGTCCCGGTCCATACCGGGGTTCGCCCGTTGGATAGCTGACCACCCAGCACTAAAACCACAGGCAAGCACCCCAGCCTTCACATGCTGACGGAGGTTTTCCTGACCCGGAGTTTCCTTGCAGTATTGTTTGAAGTCCTTGACGGAATCCGGAATGAGGCCCCAGCCCTTCGCGTTAGCGGCATAGATATCCTTCTCACCAGCACGGAGGGTTTCAAGAATTTTCTCCTGCCCGCAAAGCCATGCGGTGAGACGCGCTTCAATACCAGCCCAGTCACAGACAACCAGCTTGTAGTTGTCCGGTGTTTGTATGAGCTCGCGCTGGTTGAATCCCATAACACTATCACGGTTAAGCTGTTGCAAGTTTAATTTGTCACCACCTGCTGTCCAGCGTCCCGTACTCGCACCGCAATA
>ENA-ORND01000872-ORND01000872.1-human-gut-metagenome-genome-assembly--contig:-NODE-872-length-23422-cov-3.212137_pt1 | contig 23422 bp, 24 predicted proteins | sample MGYA00242111_ERZ509014 | MGnify/ENA primary metagenome ERZ509014 (study PRJEB26280, sample SAMEA2338694) | human gut metagenome | biome: human gut; feature: human-associated habitat; material: faeces... | reverse complement strand
GAAAGTCCTGCTGCGTCATCTGCTGCACGGTTGATTTTGTAACCGGAAGATAATTTCTCAGTTGATTTTGCCTGTGCGCTTGTTGTGATACCTAACTGTCTGTTTGTGTTTGCTGCCTGTAAATTGTGCTGTACTACCATAATTAATTCCTCCTTGAATTTAACGTCGCTTCCTTGCGACTACTTGTTTGTTGTTGCAGATATCTTATCGACCGTACGCTCCTCAAATCTATCTGCTAAGTAACAATATCTTGTTTACTTGTTATATATATCGGACGGTTGTCTCGATACTTTATAGTAAATGGAAAATTTTTTTTAATTTTTCCAGTCTACTTCTTATCATCCAGAAATGTGGAACCCGGAGTTCCCATTTTCATCATATTTCTGTAATAGGAATTCACCGCCTGTCTGGATTTCTTTACTTCCTTAATCTGTTTCTTCACGGAAGTAAATTTCTGCTGCATCAATACCTGATTGCGTTTTTCCTGGCTCTGGATTGCAGTGCTCTTGTCCATGATTGCGGTAATATCCCGCTTCATCTGAGCAATGTCTTCCGAATATGCCCCTCGGTTCTCTGTCAAATCAGCTCGAACCCGGTCATAAATCTGACTGAATCCGTCATCTAACTTTGATAACTGCTCTACCAGATCTGCCTTATGGTTCAGATTTTCTTCCAGTTCATCCGGATCTAAATCCGGATTTTCCAGCATGTCCTTCTGCAATACATTTAATGCCATAATTGTATCCAGCAGTTCTATTTTTTTCGTAAGGCTCTGTTTTAAGATTTCAATATAGCTGTTATTTGCTGTGTGCAAGCTTCATTACCTCTTTCCAAGTATCACGCATGGTGCGAAGGTGTACCAGTACTTCCTCTAAAATTTCTTTATCTTTTTTCATGTTTGCCTCAACCAGACGTTCCTGTAAGTACTTATACACATTTTCAAAGTCCTTTGCAACCGGATACTTATGATTTAAGGTTGCCTGAAACTCTTCTATGATATTTTCTACTTTTACAATATTTGTATGGGCTTTCTGGATATTATTCTCCTCAATTCCCATGATTGCAATATTACAGAATTTGATGGCACCTTCATAAAGCATCAGTGTCAATTCTGCCGGAGAAGCAGTCATAATCTTACTGTTCTGATATGCTGCATATCCATTGTTCATTGTCATCGTGTTACCTCCATGTATTTTCACATTATCACCGGTCTATACCTGTGACTGACATTTATCGGCACTTATGAACCTAAGAGACCTGACAGTGAGGATGTAGACTGCTGTAATTTTGCCAGTGCAGTTTCCATCGCCGCAAATTTCTTATAATAAAAATCTTCCATCGAAGTAATCTTATCTTCCCACTTCTTAATGGTGGTAGTGTAATTGCTATACTCTTTTGCCATCTGCTTATCATTATAAACAGTCATTGCACTGCTCAGAGAATTAGAGCGCATCTTGGTATCAATCTCATTGTATACACCGGTAACAAGCTGCTGCATGAATGCCGTAACTGTATCCGGGTCTTCCTGTAACATCTGTTTTAACTTATTGGTCTTAGAAGAAACCGCTGAATCATCTGCATCACCATCAATATGATAAGCATTTTCCTCATTCTCATCTGCATTGAGATATCCCAGGGTTGAAATACCAAAGCTGGAAAGGCTGTAACTCTTGCCATTCACAGTATATCCCTTATACATGGCACTGGTCATGGAATTTAAAAGATTACCTAAACTGTCATCCCGGCGAAGCAATGCACTCTTTACCTTCTTCTCCCATTCCTCGACTTCAGAATCTGTCATGGCATCTTTTTCTTCCGTTGTCAACGGCTCATATCCTTTGGCAGAATCTGCGTTGTAAAGAGAAGTCATCTCATTAATCAGGGAATTATATTCTTTTAAGAAATCTTTTATTTTCTTGTATACACCGTCTACGTCATTCTTTACCGTCACATTAATCTCACTGCCCTCTGTTGAAGCCAACGCCTCAATCTTCAGTCCGTTAATGCTGAAGGAGTTAGAGGATGACGTATATTTTGCATTATTTACATAAATCTCTGCATCCTGGCCATCTACGCGGGTTGCATCCGTATTATACTGTGTCTTGTCAGCTGCATTGGCAAGCTGTCTTACCGCATAGGAAATACGTGCCTCTAGCGTCGCCTGATCTTCCCCGTTATCTAACAGGGCATATTTTTCAAGAACAGCCTTATTGTCACTGATAATCTGATTCTGGGCAGTAATACTGTCCTGCTCTTTCGTAATCTTATCATTGTATGCATTGGTAAGTTCTTCTATGGATGCATATTCTGAATCTGCTGCCCCCTTATAAGCATGCTGAACACTGGTAATGAAATCATTCATATCCGCTTTTTCATCAGCTGTCAGGGTGTCATCAGCTGCCTGGGCGTCATACTTGTCTACTGCTGCCTTTGCCGCCGCAAATTCTGCAATGGTAACCTGTTTTACATCTTCTCCGGCATTTTCATCCTTCTTCTCAACAAGACCTGCTTTGGCTGCAAGGGCATTCAGGCGGTCTGTACCGGTTGCTTTTTTATCATCTGCGACTGTATCGTCTGCTACAATCAGCTTTCCTTCTGAATCTCTTTTAAAGTTTCCATCATCATCCAATTCATATGTTTTGGATAAATCAGCTTTGGACATAGCTGCCAGTTCATCCAAATCACGGATTTCTCCTGCATTATCAAGTCCCTTATATGCATTCATCATGGTCTCATAGGAAGATGCATAATTTACCTTTGTTGTATAACCGGAAATCTTAGAGCGCGACTGTGTAATGCTGTTATTGGCTGCTGAGATTGCATCCTTGGAATTCTGCAGATCCGCAAGAATCTGCGCTATATCCTGTCCATCATACGCTGCCCATGACTTATAATTCTCTGTATTGCTCTTGGAAGCTACCCTCAAGCCCAGTGCCTTTAATGCTGTGCTTCCATTGTCATCTACTCCTGACAGGCTGAAATCATTGGCTGCTCCTGTGCCGGATGCTGCTACATAGATTCTCTGGTTCGTAGCATCATAAGATGCTTTTACGCCTGCGTCATTTAATTTGGAAACAAAATTACTTACGGTTGTATCTGCTGTCACTTCAATAGTGCTGGTCTTTCCGGCAGATGTCACTTCAATCTTTCCACCGGCAAAGCTGTCATCACCCAATAACTCGCTAAGCTTGGTTGCTCTGGTTGTAGAAGCTGCTAACTGGCCGCCGGTAAGATAACCGGACTTTGCCACCTGATTAATCTTTAAGCTGTAGCTTCCGTTTACAGCAGTACCCTCTGCACTGACACTTGCCTTAGTAGTATCCGACACCGACGCCATCTTGGTCTTATACGCAGAACTGTACTTTAAGCTTGTCATGTTACTGTAAAGACTCTTTACCTTTTTATTTAATGTCTTCCATGCATCCTGCTTCCAGGAAAGCTTGGTCCGTGCTTTTACATATGTATTTTTCTTTACATTATATGCAGATACGAGCTGTGTAACAATCGACTCGGTATCCATTCCTGACGCTAATCCTGATACTCGAATTGCCATCTTAAGTACCTCCTATCTCTTCTCGTCTACCATCAGCCCTGCCATCTCCCAGAGCTTCTGTATCATGTCAAGTGTCTTCTCCGGCGGATATTCTTTAATCACTTTCTTGCTCTCTTTATCCACAATCTTAATGGTAACACGATTGGTTCCTTCATGAATGCCAAAGATTGCTTCTGTATGAGCCTGGCTGCGATTGATGCTCTCCACCGCCTTCTTAACCTGTTCCGAGGAAGAGGCAGTTGCTTTTTCTTCTTCTGCTGGATTCTGACCCTGTGCTGCTGTATTTTCTAATACACTGGCATTTTCCTGCTGCATTTCATCTGCACTTGTCTGTAATCCTTCTGTTGTTACTGCGGAACTTTCTCTTATTGTTCCCTGAACCGGAGAACTTCCCTGATACACCGATCCACTGTTTCTGATTGATTCAATTGACATTGCTTACACCTCCATGTGCTTCTTGTCATTTCCGTTTACCATTGTTCTAACTCTTATATCGGTAGAACCCATAAATTTATTTAGCGGTTACAGTAAATTTTTCAAAGCTTCTAACCCATCGGCTTTAAGAGAAGCTTCATTTTCTTTCTGAATCTGTAAATATACTTCTTTCCGGTATACCGGCACATTCTTCGGTGCTGAGATGCCGATTTTAATCTGGTCTCCTCTGATTTCCAGTACTGTTATCTCAATATTGTTATTGACAACAAGGGATTCTCCCTTTTTTCTTGTTAATGCCAGCATCTTATTCACCTGCCTTCTTCTTTGCTTCTTCTAAAATTTCATAAATTCTGTATCTTACCGGCAGGTCATCCTCTACGATTATCTGACTCGCTTTTCTTGTGTCTGTATTAATTACAATCGGTGCTTTTAAGTTCACTGCAAGTTCTTTGATATTCTGCGGCACGGTAACTGTTACCAGTACATAAAGGTTATCCTCTTTTATGGTTCCAAGATTCTTTAACAATTCATCTTCCACACTTGGATTATATGTTTCACAAACGAACAGCGGATCCATTACCGGAAATGCTATCTCTGGCTCGTCCATGGACTGTAACCAGGAAATGGATGGTCTGCCTTCTTTTTCTTCATCGAAGATTAAGGTAAACTTCTTCATATCCGGAAATCCAATAATTCCGTCCTCAAATGTTATGATTTTGCTTTCGTCAATTTCTATTTCCCCAAACAATCTTGTTGCTGCTTTCATGCCAGTTTCTCCTTTCTTACAGATAATCCAGTAAAGTCTGTCTTTCTAATTTAGCGGCCGCCTGTAAAGATGCCTGATATGCAGTATAGGAAGAAGTATAGTCAATGATAATATCTGACAAATCCTTATCCTCATTGTCTGATTTTAGTGCCTCTACCGTCTGCTGCTGATTAGACATGCGGTTCTTTGTAATATCAAGCTGCTGTCCCTTGCTTCCCACATCCGTGATTGCAAGGTTTACATCTGACATATAGCCTTCGAATTTTGTCAGTCCCCTGTTAAACACTGTCTGCAGCTGATGATCTGCATAATCTGCCTGTTTCTGGGCAGCAGCCAGACAGCTTTCCAAATATTCCTGGTCGTCCTTTGAGGAATACTGGCTTAAGCCTTTCATTTCCTTAATGTTGTCCACTACACTATGTGCGTCAATTGCTGACTGCACAATGGAAGTAAGATTATCTAAATCTCTTGCGATATCAGAATTGAACACTGTGCTTGCCTGTGTATTTACCACCAGCGTCTGATTCGATGCAATGGTATATTCAATATCCTGCCGGACTCTCTTTCCATTTTCAAAATTAGTATATTGGATTGGATTAGCTGCATCTGTATTATTGGTACAGTCAAAATAATTCTCCGGTCGTAATTCTCCTTTGGAAAATCCGGTCTTATCATAATTTACAGAAACCGTTGCTCCGAATGATTTCAGATTTGATGCCAGCGTTTTTCCCATCAGGAATTCACCGGTGTCTTTATTAAATACGATGTCATTATCTGCTATTGCATAAGAAGACGCTTCTAAATCACTGGTGGTAACAGTGGTAACATTCAGCTCTTTCGTGGTCATCTGTCCGGTTGCTGTGTCTGTATAACTGTAACTGATTTTTCCACCAGTAATATCGGTAATATTGTCATAGGAAAGGCGCAATCTGTGCAGTGTAGTATTCTCCGGTGTACCCGGTGCTGTCTTTGCAGCTACGTCTGCAGCTGTCGGCGTCTTAACATTTCCATAGGAATAATTATATTCTTCTATTTTATCTGCGGATAAATACTCGCTGATATTATACGTCTCTTTGCTGTCTGCCTGGAATGTCAAGGTTGAATTCGTCTTATAACCGGTAAATACTGTTCTTCCTGCATAATCTGCATCACCTTCAGAATAAATCTGGTCACTTAAGGACTGTAACTGCTTTAAAATAGTCTTACGGTTTTCTTCCGTCAGTGTTCCATTGGCTCCTGCATCACACTGGGTGTGAATGGTAGTCAGCAGCTTTTTCATGTTAGTAAGAGAGGTTTCGGTAACATCTAACCACGCCTCTGCATCCGGAATATTTTTTTCATAATACTGATTAATCTGGCTTAAACTGCTGCGCAGCCGAAGTGCACGGATAGCAATAACCGGGTCATCAGATGGCCTGCTGATTTTCTTCTGTGATGTCATCTGATTATTCAATGTATTCACATTGGTCTTATTTCCGTTGATATTTATTTTGGTATTGCTCATGATCATGTTATTGGTTACTCTCATTCTAACAAACCTCCTTATACTCCGGTCTCTAAGATTAATCTGTCATACATCTCTGCCATAACAGAAACCATCTTGGATGCCAGATTATATGCATTCTGGAATTTTACTAAGTCCAGTGCTTCTTCATCTTCATCTACACCGGATACCGACTGTCTCTGCATATCGATAGTCGACTCTATATTGGAATAATTCTTGCTGAAAAGCTCCGCTTCTTCTGTATCTACAGAAATATCCGAAAGCAGGCACTGTAAGAAATCATCTGCCCCCGTTCCACGATAAAGCTTGGTATCACTCTCTAATTTCTTCAAGCTATCCAGCAATGTATATTTATCCACACCATCGGTGTACTCTGACCTGGTTACTGCTGCAAATCTTCCCGGGTCTGTTATGGACTCTGAATTTACAGCAAAGTTTAATGCTGTCAGCTGATAATAGGTATTGGAACCAGAGGATATCTGTGTATCTGTAAAATCATATTCTCCGCCTAAAGCTCTCTTTCCTACAAAGAAGCTTCCCATTTCTTTTCCATTTAAATCTACTGCCGGATCAGCTGCGTCTCCACGTTCAATATCATTAAATGCTTTGGTAAAGTTCCTTAAGAACTGGTTCATCTGGGACATATAGTACGGGATTCCCATGGCATCCACACTCTTTCCAATGCTGACACTTTCTCCTAAGAACTTGCTTCTCTGGGATGCATTTAACTCCTGCTTTAATGTAAAAGTATAACTTCCATCTGCATTCATGGTAAAATCGGAATAGAGGTAATCATTGTTTAATACTGTTATGATTCCCTGTTCTGCAATGGATAATTTCTCTACATCCGTCATAGATGGATTCTTTACGGTAATCTGTGTTACGGTTCTTCCATCTACCACAGTATTCTGGATACTTCCGGCTTCTGTTCCTATTTTACCGGTAAAGTTCTCTGCATTATTTCCATCCCGCATTTCAAACAAAGCTCTTAAGCTTCCACCCATAGATGCACTGGCTGCATTGAATTTAACTCCGGTATCTGACCAGGTCAGGTCGTATAATCCATCAATATCAGTCTGGTTAATCTTCTGCTCTCTCGCTTCATAAGAAAGGGTACGGTAATCGTATCCGTCCACCATGGTCTGTCCATTGATTTTCACGGTGTATTTATTAATTCCAAGATCCATATCCGGATAGTTACTGTTGGTAATCGGCACTTCTGATATTTCAACCGGAACAATTGCGGAAAGTTCATCCACCAAAAGTGCTCTCTTATCTCTCAGCTCATTGGCATGTCCACCATTGATTTCCACCTGATTAATCTGCTTATTAATCAATGCAATTTTCTCTGCAATGGAGTTTACATTATCTACAGTAGACTTAATCTCATTGTTTAAGGTTCCCTGTAATTCCTGAAGGTTCGTAGCAACTCCGTTAAAATAGGTAGCAAGACTCTGGGCGCTTCCGATAAACTGCTTTCTTACATTCTCATCAAAGTTCGTATGCTGTGTGGTATCCAGATTATTAAACATGGTTTTTAATAATGTGGAAAAACCCTTTTCCGTATCATCATCTGTAAAATATGTCTGAATCTGTTCCATATAGTAAAGACGTTTCTGATACAATCCAAGGTTTCCATTATTATTCCAGTATTTCGTGTCATAATAGCTGTCCCGGAGTTGTGTGACAGAAACCGCATTTACTCCGGTTCCGGTGGTTCCGTATTTTGCATTGACACGCATTCCCTCACCGGCTTCTTTATTCGTTACCTGTTTACTGTAACCCTTGGTCTGTACATTGGATACGTTATTGGCAGCAGTATTTACAGATGCCTGAAATGCATTTAATGCAGATGCTGCTATATTTAATCCAAAAAATTGTGACGGCATATTCCCACCTCTTCTATATTACAATCCGTTAATTAATGTCTCTATCATGTCACTTACCACATTCATAAAACGGCTGGCTGCATTGTAAGCATTCTGGAACTGAATCATACTGGTCAGTTCCTCGTCAGAAGAAACTCCGATTACCTGCTGACGCTTATTATCAACTGTATTTACCGTGTTATTCAGTGTCTCTGACATGGTATTGTAAACAGAACCTGCTGTTCCTGTTTCACCAATCATCTGTGCATAATATTCCATAAAGGTACATTTACTGGTAGCATTCGGATTCAAAGAAATCTCACTCTTCTTCCACATCTCTGTAAATGCGGTACCAAGCTGCTGTGCTACCTGTTTATTATTACTATCCTGTGTCAGATGCGGGATGTAAGATGGCTGGCTGATAATTTCATCATTTACCTTAAGGCTGGACAAGGTATACATTTTAGAAATATCTGTTGCACTTTCCTCATTGTATACATAGTATGTCCTGGTATTTCCAGCCGCATCCGTTACATTCACCTCTGTATAGCGATCCGTTCCTACCCTGGAAAACAGCTCCTGTGGCGGAAGCTTTCCATCACTTCCTACTGCGCAGTTATCTGTATCTAAAACTTTCATTCCCTGTGTAATGGTAAAAGTACTTCCATCTGCTGTTGTTCCGGTTAAATCTGTACCGGCATATTCTACATTTGGACAGAAGATATCATTGATTGCTGTAACCAGTTTATGTACCAGCTGGTCTAATTCTGCTTCTGTAGAAAGCATTACAGACATTCCTGCATCATCATTATATTCCTGACGGGATTTTCCTTCTATATCACGGTAATCTGCCACATAATTTCCACGCTGCATTACCAGTGCCTTCAATTCTCCGATGTCGGTGTTATAAGCAGACGAAATATCTACATTAAAGTTAAATACATTGGCTGTCTGTCCACGATTCGTATCTGACATCTGCGGCCAGTATGGTGTAATATAACCGGTCTCGTCATCTACGCTTTTTCCCATCTCATATACCTGGGCACGATTTACGAAATCAACACCTTCTATTGAAACAAATACAGTTCCATCGTATTTCTCATCATAGTCGATATGAACCAGACCTGCCAGTTCGTCCAGTGCGTTATCCCGCTGGTCTCTTAATTCCATTGCAGTCTCGACTCCACCAGCCTCGATTTTTACAATGTTTTCGTTTAAATCATAGATTTTCTTTCCCAGTTCATTAATCCGGTCAATATCTTTGGAAATTTTTGTATTTAAATTATTCTGATAGTTCTGTAAACTTGTGTAAACGGCTTTCGCCCGGCTGATAAACAGACTCGATTTCTGCATTACAAGGTTCTGGTTTACCGAATCAGATGGATCTTTAGAGAACTCTTCAAATGCAGTATATAAAGACGAGATACTATCCTGGAATGCTTCTCCCTCCAGCTCCTGAAAATATGTATAAATTTCATTGGTTGCAGAGTAGCATGCGGAATAAAAAGACTGTCTTCCAGTCTCTGTCCGATATGATTTATCTAAAAATATATCTCTTGAATGAATGACATCTGCAATACTTACACCAAGTCCGGACTGCTGATTACTGATTGCTGCATTTTTATCAAATGTATTGTAATGGCGGTCCGCCTGAATGACCTGCTGGCGCACATATCCGGTTGTGTCAACATTCGCAAGGTTATTTGCTGTCGTATTCAAGGCATTCTGGCTTGTCCGAAGTCCAGAAGAACCAATATATAAACTTCCCATTCCATTTGCCATGGTACTTTTCCTCCTGCCTACTGTTTCGTGTCAAAAGCGCTGCTTCCTAACAAATCTCCGGTATTGTATGCAGATTTGTTATAATTTGCCGTTTCCGGTGCCTGTCGCAGGCTCTTAAACAAGGTCAGGTCAAACTCCACCATCTCTAAGGACTGTTTTATCAGTGCCTGATTCTGTGTGTTTAGCTGTGCCATTTCCTTTAACGTCCTGTGAAGTTTATCCCGAAGTGAAATAAGGCGGCTTTGTTCTTTTGGCTGTGATTCCAGTATCTGTATCATGGTCTCAATGGTAAAATCATCCTTTGATTTACCCAGTACATCTGCCATATCCTGTAAGATAGTTCTGCGGCGCACTTCATATCCATGAAGCACATCTGTCATTTCCTGCTCCATTGCAGTAATTTCTTCCAACCTCTTTACATTTCCGGCAACCAGTACATCTGTCTTCTCTTTTGAAAGAACAATCAACTCCTGATATTGTTTATCTTCCTGCAGAAGTACATCTGCCAAATCCTCCATCAAACTAGCCACGGCTTATCCTCACTTCTTACTTCTTCATTTCGTTATATTTTGCCAGTAACATACTTGCAAAATCTCCGGAATCCACATCATATTTTCCTGACTGGACACTTGTTTTCAGTTCTGCTACTTTATCTTCCCTGATATCCGAAGCTTCTGCGACTGCCTGTTTTGCGATCTGGTAATCTCTTCCCAACTGGGAAATCTGCACTTCATCCCTGCCTGTGCTTACACCATATGGCTGCTGTACTTTACCAGTCTTACTTGTTTTATATATGGATGCGATCTGGTTATAAGCTTCTATACGCATAACGGCATCTCCTTTCTTCCTTGAAATGATTCGCATTTCTGCTGTCTAATCTATTTATCGGACGTTTCTTTGGAAAACTTAGTGCAATTTTAAGAAAATATTTTTTCCTCCTGTTACCGGTCTGTAGTGCCTGCAGCAGCTTCTTGCGTAAAATAGCCCCGGCATCACAGACACCGGGGTTGATCTCTTTTATTTTCATTCTTATATAATATCCTTAATGGATAAAATGTGACGTTTCATATTTTCAAAATACTGATTCATCATGCGATATGCATTTTCCATGCTGCAATAATGATTCTCTGCAAGATTAAGAAGTGCATCCTCCACTTGGTAAATTATCTTATCATTGATATGGTACTGTAATGCTCCTTTTTCTACCTGAAGATACTTTGTCTTAATCTCAGGCAGTCCCAATGTTTCATTGAGGCTGCTTCCTCTTGCATCTTCTTCCAGTAATATGGAGAGGTTTCTTCTGGAAAGGTTATAGATATGAGCATGTACCCGAAATCCGATATGCAAATCGCAGTCATCATATACTTTAAATCCTTCATCACTGCCTGATATATCCATAAAATGCACATTCAGTTCCTTCATAATTGGTTCTATTCCAAGCCTTGCATCCGGGAAGCCTCTATGGCAGACAAAGTATATTTCACAGTTTCCAAAGAATCTTCTTACAAACTGGGTCAATTCTACTGCCAGACCCCAATTCGCCATGTTTCCGCAATCCGAAATACAGATTTTTCTACAGGATGTCAGCCCTTTTCCGGTATATCTTGTAATTCCAATATGTTCCAAATCATACCATGCCGGACAACCTGTCATCGCTATATTATCGTAACCATTGTTGCGCAATACATTCACGGTTGCAATATCCCTGCATCCCATCTTCAGGCCTTTTTCCGTTGCTTTCTGAAACAGTGCCCTCATAGGTTCTTCAAATTGATAACTATACTGGCTGACCACATCTGAATTGTGTTCCCACCATCCCATGCCAAGGAGCATAACTGGGATTTTAATTTTATTTAAATCATCTGTAACTGGTGCCATCCTTGGATAAAATCCATTACAATATCCAGGTCCACCGGCAAACACTAAAATATCGCAGGCATTTATTTCTGGAAGTTTTTCTTCCAGACTCTGATTTCGATAATATTCCACGATTTCACTGTCTGGATAAAAATATTTCAGTAATGAAATTGCCCGGTTCTTTATCAAAAAATCGCCGGCATTAATAATTGCTCCGTATAATACAGCTATTTTCATCTCCGTCACCTCTCTTCTTTTATTTTACGTTTCCTTTTAATAGTATCTGTAACTTCTCACCGGATGGCTTGCGGTATACACGATTGACAGGATTAAAAGCAGTACACTGATTCCCGCCAGCACAATGGTTGCAATTGCAAGTCCTTTTTTCTTCGTCTGTAAGCCCTGGAATCCACACCAGAATTCCAGCACAATTATAATTGCTCCGTATGTAATACCAAAGAAGGATAACAGCAGTCCCACCAAGCTGATTACAAAACCTGCAATCGTCCAGTTCTCCCTTGTCTTTCTGGATTTCTCCACAAACTGATTGGCACTGTTCTGTGGCGGGATATACCCCTGCTGTGGTGGCATGCCCTGCTGCATCGGTGCTCCCTGCTGCATTGGCATTCCCTGCTGCATCGGTCCTCCCTGCTGCATTGGCATTCCCTGTTGTGGTGTCATACCCATCATATCAATGCGATGCAGTTCTACAAACAGCGGTTCTAAATCATCCCGGAAAGATTTCTTTGGAACGGCACCTACAAAGCCTTCCAGCCCTCTTGGTTTCTCAAAAGTTCCCATATATGCCAGCACAATCACTTCTGTTCCATGAATGTAATATTCTATAGAACGTTTTCCCTTTATCCACGGGTCATTGAAGAAATAATAATTGGCATTTGGCTTTGGTATCTGTACATACTGGTTGGCTGCCAGATAATTCTGAATCACCTGGTTAATCACTTCCGGTGCCGCATGCACGCTAAATCTGTATTCTGTTTTTTCTTTGCTCATTTTTCCTTCTCCTTTATATTATGTAAACCACATTTATTCCATCGGGCATCCCCGGCGTTCCGGTCCTTCCATGCCGCTTACATACCGGGCATTAAATTCCATATTAATCTCCCGGAGTTCCTTCTCTCCATCAATGTATGCCTGATACATTTCCACGATTCCGGCACTGCATCCATCGCAGGTTGCAGAAATATTTCCCAAGGATTCAGCAACAATTGCCTCACGTTCTTCTTTTGTTGTATCTTTGATTAAATATCCGCTCATCCTTATTCTCCTTACCAATCACTTTTACGCAAATAGCTTCTTCACATTTTCAGCATCAAAGGTTACGGATGGCACATGGTCTACTTCGATCTGATAAAGGGCATTGGCTGCCAAATGTTCTGCTGCCTGCTCTAAATCACGGATACCGGAAGTATGCTTAAACTGCTCTACGATTGCATCCAGTCCATCCTCTGTTACAACACATTCACCCTGATGCAGGCCGATTCGTTTTAATACCTTCGGGAGTGCAAACCGGGAGAAAATAATCTTCTTTTCTTCTGATGTATAATCCGGGATATCAATTACTGCAAAACGGGATAAAATCGGTGCACTGATATCGGCTTTATTGTTAGCAGTAGCAATCGGATAAACTCCCACGGTCGGAACCATACATTCCATATAGTTGTCGGTAAATCCAAGGTTATCTAACAAGGTTAACAACACATCTGCCGGGTTTCCATTTCCCTTGCCGGATGCTGCTTTATCCAACTCATTGATAATAAATACCAGATTGGATTCTCCTGCCATGGAAAATGCTTCCATGATAATTCCAGGCTTTGCATTGGCATAGATACGGGAGCTTCCGGTCAGCTGCTCCGGGTCATTGATGGAACTCATATCCAGTGTTGTCCAAGGCAGCTTTAAGATTCTTGCTACCGCATAGGCTATCTGGGATTTTCCGGTTCCTGCCGGTCCCACCAGAAGCAGTCCATATGCCGGCAGGGTATGGGTTCTGTTAATCTGAATGATGGTTTCCATGATACGCTGTTTTACTTTCTCCATGCCATATAACTCTTCATCAAGAATCTTTCTTGCTTCTACCGGATCAATTGCCTCAAAATAATTGCTCTTCCACTGGATATTCATCATAATAGACAATGCTCTCTGGGCATGACGGCGTTCCTCCGGTGATACCTCATGGGAGCGTGCTACTGCAAGGTTTCTTCTCGCCCAGAGGCGGATATTATCCGGCATGGTTCTGCCGGCACAGGTCATGAAATCGGAAATGCTCTGTAAGCTGGTCAGCTTCATATCATCTCCATTTTCATCCTCTTCTTCCTCGTCCATTTCCTCTGTCGGTGCACTGCTGGCAAGAAGTCTCTCTATCATAAACTGTAAAAATCCATCCTCTGCCGACAATTTGGTTCCTGCACCAAAGGTTGTCTCCCGAATCTTGTATACAGCATACCCTTCTTCCCGGTTTTCTCCGGAAAGGCGCACACTGATATGATTTTCTCCCAGCCATTTAATCAGGCTGACGAAACGTGCATCTACTTTTAAAATATCTGCGCTGTAAGTCTCACTTTCTTCCTTAAATTCAAAAGCAGTCTGCTGGCTCTGGTTTGCAAACACTCCACCGGAATGATGTTTCCACTGACGGCTCTGATTGTCAAGAACAAGTATCGGCTCATCCGCTGTCTTCTCTTTCTCATTGGACTGAAAAGTTGTATAAGTGCATACGGACTCTGTCTTCTTCCCGCCCGGTGCATTACTAAAGTCAAAAACTGGCATTTTTCTCTCTCCTGTATTTTTCATTTGTCCTCTTAAACTGATAAAAAGACCTTTTCTCTCAGAATACCACAAGGGTTCTGAAAAGAAAAGGTCTTGCTGTTTTGTTTTATTATCTGCTGTTATTCTACGCCTTTTAAGATTTCAACCATATCAAGCTTGCGGATTCGTTTCGAGAACATGAAGCTTACCAGCATGGAAATAATCATAAGAAAAATTCCTGCTATCACATAATCCACCGGTGCCAGCATCAGGTTGTAATCAAAATTCTCTCCGTTGGTATTAATCATGGCATTCAGCGAAACATTTCCAAGAGGTGCTCCGATAATAATTCCAATGATACTAAGCCACAGATTCTGCATGCTTAAAATTCTTCTTATCTTAGAGGAACGCAGTCCCAATACCTTTAAGGTTGCAAATTCTTTTACTCTTTCATGAAAGGAAAGTACGCCGGAATTATATAATACGACAACTATCATAAGTATGGAAAACACTGCCATCATACCTACCATCATATTCATGATTTCCATACTGCTTTCATAGGCTGCCTGCATTTCGCTCTTACTGTTTACTCCGGTTACATAATCAAGGTCGGTCTTGTCTTTTGCTGCTTTATCATCCGTCATCAGAAAGCTTGGTATATATTCCGCACCTGTTTTCTCATAATCTTCTCTAAGATATGCAATTCCCTGGGACTCAAGGCTCCGGTAAATGGTTCCAACCTTTGCTTCATACCAGGTATTTTTCGTATAAAGATGCCAGTATACGGTATCTCCTACCTTTACATCAAGGTCGGCTGCCAGCTTACGGCTGATGCCGATGGTTCCCGGTGTCAGTTTTTTAACCTGATTATTCAGGTCAAGAATATTATATAAGTTCTTTCCTTCCAAAACGGTAACTGTTTCTTTTTTCTTTTTATCAGATGGTGCATTTTTCTCTTTTGCCACTTCCACCTGATTTACCATTCCCACTTCGCCGTCCAGTTCCTCTGCCATATCATCTACAGTTTCAGTCTTGGCATCTTCCGAAAATTTAATCTGATATTCGCCTACGGTTACACGGTTAAAGTTAATCTCTATCATACTGCCCAAGAGTTCATTACAGCCAACCGCATATATCATCAGCAGCATACCGACTGCCGTTCCGATTACACACATAAAACTTCTTAACTTGGCTCTGGAAATATCCCTGAGATTGTACTGGCTGGAAAGTTTTTTCCAGAATGACAGTCTCTCAAAAATGCATTTCTTTCCCTTCTTCGGTGCTGCCGGTCGCAATGCTTCTGCCGGCTTAATACGAAGCAGTTTCCTGCAGCTGATATAGGAAGCAAGTACACATACTGCCACAATGCCTGCTGCAATGATAAAATACATCGGATGGAATACAGAATGTAATCCCGGTACGATATACCAGTTTGCAAACATGCCAATGACTGCCGGGCTTCCCCACAAAGTTCCCACTAACAGTCCAAGAATGACTCCAACTACCGAAACAACCAGACTGAAGCTGATATAATGCAGCATGATTTTGCGCCGTTTCAAACCGAGCGCATTCATGGTTCCTATCTGGGTACGCTGCTGCTCTACCATTCTTCCCATGGATGTCGCAATGACTAAAATTGCAATTCCAACAAATATAATGACAAATAAGTAGGAAAATGACTGGTGCTGCTCTAATTCACTGTCTAATCTTGCCAGTCCCGGAATGGATTTTCTGTCTACAATGGCTGAATAATCACGGTCGATGCTTTCTGCCAAAGCCTCTTCATGCGCAAGCCCGCCGCCATCGGTGGTTACAATAATCATCTGGGTATATGGCATTATTTTAGCAAGCTTTTCATCGCTGATTTTATCTATCATCTGACCTAACATTTCCTGGGTAATGTCATCTTCTGTAAGTCCTGCCTCTTTTAACTGCTCTACTTTTTCATCTAAAGCAGTGGTATTTTTCTTAACATCCTTCCAGGTGATTTTTCCGGTATCAACCATGTGGTTGATATAATCACGGATTGGGAATGCATCATAAGACATGTATACAATTGCAATATTTTCAAGATACATATCTGCATCTCCGTCGGCTTCACGGAATTCGTATTCTGCACTCTCTACCAATCCTTTTACTTCTCTGCTAAAGGTGATTCCATTGTATTCAATGGTAAAATCATCGCCTACTTTAATATTTCTAAGCTTGGCAAATGCATTGGCAAGCCAGATTCCATCGGTATCCGTCGGATCAAAAGGTTCTCCCGAAATATAATATGGTATATCTACAAGGTTTTCACGTTCCAAATAAATATCCACCTGCGCGTCATCACAATCCGGTGCACTTCCGGTCACGGACATACGAAGCTGGGCATCTTTTACAAAATCAAGGTTTCTTACGGTATCAAGCTCATCATCGGAAAAGCCTTCTCCATACATCCAGACATCGGAAAGATTACATTCTTTATGGTAATTTTCTCTGGCAACCTTCTGGGATAATACATGTCCCTCAAAGGTACAGAATAATGCCATCGCTAATGCAGCCAGCAGAAATACGGAAAAGAATGCGCCAAAATTCGCCTTGTAATCACGCAGCATTTTGCGAAATAACATTACCACGCCACCTCCTCTACAGCCAGTGGATATTCATTTTCCACAATTTCACGTATTTTTCCGTTTTTCATGCGAATGACTTTGTCTGCACATTTTGCAATATCTGCATTATGGGTTACTAAAATTACAGTATCCTGATTCTCTCTGCTTCGTTTCTGTAACAACTGTAATACAATCACTCCGGTCTCGGAATCCAATGCACCAGTCGGTTCATCGCCAAGAATAATTCTTGGTTTCTTGGACAACGCTCTTGCAATGGAAACACGCTGCTGCTCTCCACCGGAAAGCTGTGCCGGGAATTTATTCTTATGGTCAGCAAGACCTACGGCTTCTAACATTTTGCCCGGGTCTTCCGCATCCTTTACGATACTTTTTGTCAATGCCACATTTTCATATGCGGTAAGACTTGGCAGCAGATTATAGAACTGGAAGATGAATCCAATCTTATCTGCCCGGAAATCGGATAGCTGTTTATCGTTCATGGAAGAGACTATTTCCCCATCAATAATAACCTCTCCCTCTGTTGGCTGATCCATTCCGCCCAACATATTAAGCACGGTTGATTTTCCTGCACCGGACTGTCCTAAAATTACCACGAATTCCCCTTCTTCAATGGTAAAGTTCACATGATTGACCGCATATTGCAGTGCTTCTCCCTCTCCATAGGTACGAACCACATCTTTAAACTCAACAATTGTTTTTTTTGTTTCTTTTTTCATAGTTCCATATTCTCCTTTTTTGCATGAGTTAGTCATGTCTAATCGGAATTATAGCATAAAAATAAGGATAACCAAGTTCCGGTTATCCTCTTGAGAAATATTATCATTAATTTTCAAAAAAATTTATTCTATTAATCCTTTGATTTCATCCACAGATAATCCTGAAATTTCTGCTATCTGCTCCAAAGAAAAGCTACCCATCTGGAGCATCCGGGTTGCTGTTTTAACAGATGCCTGCTTTTCACCACGTTCGATGCCTTGTGCTAAACCTTTCTCTATACCCTGTTCTACCCCTGCCTCAAACTCCGCTTTGCGAAGTTTCTTTTCTTCTTCCACTTTATCATATTCGAAAATACTCATCGCAACTACCTCCGCACGATTCTTTTTCAGGAAATCTCTTAAGTCTTATTAATGGGTCTGTTCATATTCTAAGAATTCTTTTGTCTTAGACCAGTACTTGATTCCCCAGTTTTCAAAATTCCATTCTTCCATATAGGCATTACACTCATAATCCACATAATAGAGGACATTTTGCCACAGGATAAAATTTGTAGGGAAATAATCAATATTTGTATGTGCAGCATATAACTTTGTGCACATTTCTTTTACCTGTTGCAGGCAGATTTCCGGCAGTGCGTCCTTTTCCACCTGCTGATAGACAGTGTCTCCCGGAATGTATTCCTTTAAAATGCGTTCCTGTGTCTCATCGATATCAAGCAGCTTTGGCATGGTAATTCCAATTTCCATAAGCCGTTTATAATCCCTTTTTTCAGCCTCTAACTTATTATCAAACTGATAATAACTGCATGGTTCATGGTGAATCTGTTTCAGGACATATTCCTTCTCCCCATCTGTCACAAGATAGGAATAGCCGCCTTTCCCCTTTCCAAGCAGTTTTTTCACTTTATATTCTTTTCCGTTTAATGTCATTATCTCTTCTTCCGGCAGCTCCATTTCCGCTCCGATATCCAGTTTCTTTTCATAAGCCAGCTTATCCGCCATGCGGATGCTGCGCTGTTTTCCGGTATCATCCACCAGAAGAATCGTAACCATCGGTTCTTCCCCTTCCGGCCGTCCTTCACAGCCGAATTCATCCTCAATAATATCTGTGATTTTGTATTTTTTCATCTGTTGATTCCTTTCCCGTTACTTCCTTTATTTCTTTTGAAATATCTATGCTTCTATTACGAGACCAACTTTTAACTGCTCCACCATATCGCCTAACTCCTGCTGTAGAATCCGAAAAGCTCTTCCTCCCGTACAGTGACCGGTATAAATCTTTTTTACACCGGTTGCCTTTATTTTTTCTGCCAACTGCCGAATTTCAGTTTCCCCCTTTTGAAAAATGTGGAAGCCACCAATCATCATTTTTGCCGGCTTTTCAAACAGTTTGCTGACCTCATTTATAATATTGTCTGCGCCACCATGCGAACAGCTGTTAAAAATAATAAGACCATCCTCTTCCTCTATTACAAGACTTTGTTCATGGGCGAAATCATCCGGTCGCCAACGTCTGCCGTCTCTGATATACATTTTATTGGCGGCTCCGATTGTCTCAAGACCTTTTGTCGTATGGGGAATCAGATATACATTTTCATAAAGTTTGTACTTTCCGGTCACATATTCAATTCTATCCTTCTGTCTGGTTAAGATATGTTTTGGAATTCCAATATATTTATGAATAAACCACTTCTTAAAATAACAGTTTTCACCGGTTCCCTTTTGAAGATAAAATTTCGCATTCTCATTTTCTTCAAAAAATGCCTGCATCCCATTTGCATGGTCATAATGGGCATGGGACAATACCCCATAATCCACTGCCCCGATATCCTTTTCCAATGCTTTTGCATTTACCAGAAAACGGTTTGATGCACCCGTATCAAGCAGTATATTTTTTCCTGCCTGTTCGATATAAATGCTCAACCCCCATTCTCCAGTTGCAATTTCCGTTCCTATATTATCTACTAATACAGTTGCTTTCAAATTGAATCCCCCTTTTCTTATCTCATTACTTTTCATTATACCAATTTCCACTATTTCTACAATCATATCCTGGCAGCTTTCTTCCTGCAATTTTCTTCATGCATCTATCATCCATTGTAGTTTCTCCTGTTTCTCGTATTGTTAACTCATATCTTATTTCAGGTTGACATTCAGTTAATTTTTGTTTATCATAAAGAACTGTAAAATTCACACAGATACAAAGGAGACAAACCATGGATGCACTGACACTGGCACAGGAAATTATTGACGGACGACGCATTACGCGAGAGGATGATTTATCCTTTTTTCTTACCTGCGATTTAAAGGAATTATGCGAAGGTGCCGACAAAATCCGTGCTGCAAGAATCGGAGATAAAGTAGATTTATGTTCTATCATAAACGGACGAAGCGGACGCTGTCCGGAAGACTGTAAATATTGTGCCCAGTCTGCACATAACCATACCAACTGTGAAGTATATGACTTCCTGCCGGAGGAGGATATTATCAAAGCCTGCAAAATGAACGAAAGCGAAGGCGTTGACCGATTTTCTATCGTAACTGCAGGAAAAGCGCTGACCGGTCCGGAGTTTGAAAAAGCCCTTCACGCCTTTGAATCCATGCATCGGGAATGCAAAATCGATTTATGTGCTTCCATGGGATTTTTAGACGAAGAACAACTGCACCGCCTTCATGAAGCAGGCGTTACCAGCTATCATCATAATATAGAAACATCACGCCGGAATTTTCCAAATATCTGCACCACCCATACCTACGATATGAAAATTGAAACTTTAAAGAAAGTAAAAGCGGAAGGCATGTGCGCCTGCTCCGGTGGTATTATCGGAATGGGCGAAACCTGGGAAGACCGTCTGGATATGGCAGTAAGTTTAGCTGAACTGGGAATTGATTCTATTCCAATCAATGCTTTAATGCCAATCCCGGGAACTCCATTAGAAAATCTGCCGCAGTTAAGTGAAGATGATATTCTGCGTACCATCGCATTCTTCCGTTATATCAATCCGGATGCAAATATCCGTCTGGCTGCCGGCCGTGCACTGCTTACCAACGATGGTGAAACTGCTTTTCAGGCTGGTGCATCTGCAACCATTACCGGAAATATGCTGACTACCGTTGCCTGCGCTACCATAAGAAGTGACCGGAAATTGTTAGAAGATTTAGGCAGGGATGTAACTCCGGATTACTGGAAAGAAGCATAATAGATTCTTATGGACCTTTGATAGAAAAAAGGAAGCCGTTCCATCGGAACTGCTTCCCTTTTTTTATGCGGATAACCCACAAAATATTTTCCCGCATTTATACGATTTTCCTACACCTGTATTCGGTCTGCAATTTCATTTCCCATTGCAAATCTGCTGTCTTTTGCCCCAATAATTACACAGTCACGCATTTTCTGGATGAGCTGTATGCGTTCCCCCTCATCTACAGAGTGGCTATGCAAGAAATCAAGCACTTCCGGCTGACCAAACATCCACTGAATGGTATAGGTTTCACCTGGTGTTGCTTTTGACAATGCCTGCATAGAAATTCCTCCTTTTCTCCTATTGTAGTTTTCACCTGCCCTGTTAGTCAATTGCTATCTTAGTTGCAATCTTCCAACAAATAGTATACGTATATAACAGGAGTAAGATACGGATTTTCTCTTTTATCTTTTTAAAATATCTTCCAAATCCAGACCATAACGTTTGGCAATATCTCTTGCATAACTTAAGCCATCCGGTGTCGTCCGGATGACCCGGTAACTCCGGGTACCCTCTTCTTTACTTTCCATCATTGCCACCAGATTATCGATTTTGCCTTTATTCTCCGGATGCTCATTATAGGTATCCAGCTGTTGTGTCAAATCATGAATATGGGTCACATAAAGGCCACAGCAGCCGATAATTCCGATTCCGGTCAGCACCTCTGATGCTATGTAGCCTGCCTCAAGTCCACTGGTACTGGAAAAAGATTCATCCATCAACAGCATATCCGTATCTGACAGTTGTTTCATGATTTCACTCAGTCTTGCACACTCACTTTCCAGTCTGCCCATTCCATAATTATTCTCATCAGAGGATGGAAAATGTGTAAATATTCCAGACACCGGACTCATTACCGCCTCTTCTGCCGGAACAAACAGCCCCAGTTGGAATAACGCCTGCGCCATTCCGATGGAATAGGCAAAAATAGATTTCCCTCCGTGATTTGGGCCGGTTATCAGATAGAATCTTCCTTTTTCATCCAGCTCAAAGGAATTAGACACAATTGTTTCCTCTACGGAATTCACTGCCAGCATGGGATTGTATACATGCTTTAACTCACAGCGTTTCTCCTGCATGGATGCAATCTTCGGTCTGCACATGGCAAATCCCTTTTCTTTCATGGAACGGATAAATTTTACTCCGGCAGTCAGAAAACGGATATCATCCAATAAAGCAATAAACATATTTGTATTAATGTGATAATAATTCTGCACCAGCGGTTCAAACTCCCTCAGCGGCTTTGCAAAAATAGTCTGCAAAGCTGCATTCATGGAATAGTCTATAGCATCCTGTTCATCATTGTGCAGCACCCGGCTCAGTGGATAGAGTGCCGACATCAGATGCCATTTATCTTTTTTCCCTTTTTTCAAAAGCCGGTCCATGATAGTTCCTGGATGGAACTGCTCCTCATTGACAGAAATCAGTCCGGCTTCTTTCGGTCTTAAATTGCCATCAAGATTAATACCTACGGTTACGCTTTTGATATGCCCGAAGTTCAGTTCCATTTTCGGAAGTTCCTCATTCAGGCTCTGGTACTCGCTGCTTGCTACGATTGAGTGAATTTCTTTTTTGAAATTCTGCATACCTTCCGAATGAATCTCTGCTTTTTCCAATGCATCCGCAAACAGATTTACAATTTCCTGATACATTTCAAGATATCGCACCGAACGCAGGGCTGAATCCGTCGTAAGATCACTGTTTAATACTCTTCGCATATCATTGATATTATAAATAATGGATACCGCCTTGCAAAATGCCTCGTAAAGTGATGGATTTTCCACCAGATCTTCTACTACGCCCAGACGATACTCTAATACCCGCTCATCTGTAGAGAAGAAATTTTCCAGTGAAAGGTCTGCCACTCCCCGGTAACTTTCCTTAATCAGTATTACCATAGCATCAATTTTTAATGCGTGGATAAATTTATAATCCTTCATGGGAACGGCTTTGTTCCGGTCATAATCCGGTGGATATAATAAATGAAAATCTGTCTGCATTCCACTTACGCTCCTTTTCTCTATTGTGCCCTTCTCTGTCATGCATCCGAACGTGAATATGCATTTTTCATCTGGCTGCTTAATTCAAACAGCACTTTATCCAAAGTATCCTGTGTCTCTTTCTTAAGCATTTCTGCTATCGCATTATTTGCCTGCTGCATCAGTTTCTGTCTATCTGCTGCGTCCTTTTCTTCTGCCAGAAGTGCATCATAGATATGCAGCAGTTCCCGCCCTTTTGCCATCACATGCATCTGGTAGCGTTCGATGTGAAAAAGGGATTTGTGATAAGAGGCATCTGCCATAGCCGCAATCATACGG
>ENA-ORND01000858-ORND01000858.1-human-gut-metagenome-genome-assembly--contig:-NODE-858-length-23587-cov-3.734702_pt1 | contig 23587 bp, 19 predicted proteins | sample MGYA00242111_ERZ509014 | MGnify/ENA primary metagenome ERZ509014 (study PRJEB26280, sample SAMEA2338694) | human gut metagenome | biome: human gut; feature: human-associated habitat; material: faeces... | reverse complement strand
CGGCCATTTGCCGGCAGCATCTGTTCGCGTCCGTGCTTTCCGAGCCGATCTTTGCGATCTACTTCCCGGCCAACGGCATGTTTCAGGGCGTGGGCGAGGGCTTCCACGCGACATTTTACGCGCTCATGGCGCTGGGGCTTCGTGTTGTTTTCGCCTACAGTCTGTACAGAACCGCATTTTTTGGCTATACGGCCATCTGGTGGAGCCAGGCGATGGCGTGGACGCTGACGCTCGTTACCTGCTACGCCCATTTCTTCCGCGGCAAATGGAAGGAAAAGAGTCTGGTTTCCTGAGGAGGAGTTTCCATGCAATATAAATTTTTCGCGCTCATCTCCCGCATGCGCTATATTGCCCGCTGGGGCCTCATGCGCAACACGTTTCAGGAGAACATCCAGGAGCACAGCCATATGGTGGCCGTCCTTGCGCACGCGCTGGCGCTCATTGAGCGCGACATCCTCGGCGGCTCGGCCGACCCTGACCGCTGCGCGACGGCGGCGCTGTTCCACGATGCGTCCGAAATTCTGACCGGCGACCTGCCGACCCCCATCAAGTATTATAACCCCGAGATCAAAAAGGCCTACAAGCAGGTGGAGGCCGTGAGCTGCGAAAAGCTGCTCGCTCTTTTGCCGGCCGAGCTCCGGCCAAGTTATGCGCCGCTTCTTCTCGAGTCGGATGAAGCGGTCGCCGTGATCGTCAAGGCGGCGGACAAATTATCGGCATATTTAAAATGCGTCGAGGAACTCAAGGCCGGCAACACAGAGTTCACGCAGGCGGAAAAGCAGACCTACAAGGCGCTCGTCGATATGAAATTGCCGTGCCTCGATTACTTCATGGAGCACTTCTTAGAAAGCTTCCGGCTGACCCTGGATGAGCTTTAAATCGGGAAGACAGGGCCTTCCCGATTTAAGAGGTGCGCCTTGACTGCGCGCATAATTTTTGCCCCGTCGGGGCAAAAATTCCACACTTGCAAGGCGAGCGGAATTTTTCCGGTCGGCAAAGCCACCGGATAAAATAGATTTCCACTTTATTTCGCCCTGCGGGGCGAAACTCTGCGAGGCATTTTCTTTGCATGCGGTGTTTTTGTAAAAAACGTGCAACAGAGCCAAATCCGCAGCCAAAAATATGACAAAACTCACACTTGCCTTTCTTGGACCCAGCCGGTATAATGGCTGGCGGTAAAAGTAAGGAAGGGAGTGCATGGCGATGAAACAGACGATTTGTCCGGAAATCATCCTTGGTGCTCCCGTTTTTGTTTCGGGCGGCAGTGTTTTCAAAACGCCGGATTGGTGTTTTTCCAAGATACAGGAATTGTGATTGGTGTTTCCATTCACAGTTCCTTTTTTTTGGGCTCTTGAGGCGCGGCCATCTGAAGCACGGAAAAGAGGAAGGAGATTACAAAATGGGTAAAAAGAAAATTCCCGAAGAAGGCATCTATGATGCAAGAGAGCTCGGTGCGGGCAGAATGTTCGTCCTGGGCTTCCAGCACATGTTCGCGATGTTCGGCGCGACAGTCCTGGTCCCGATCCTGACCGGCCTTGACGTGTCGACGACGCTCCTGTTCGCAGGCCTCGGTACGCTGCTGTTCCACCTGATCACCGGCGGCATCGTTCCGGCGTTCCTCGGCTCGTCCTTCGCGTTCCTCGGCGGCTACGCAACGATCGCTCCCATGATCGACGGCCAGCCCAATAAGGAAATGCTGCCCTACGCCTGCTTCGGCGTTGCGTGCGCAGGTCTTGTGTACGTGATTCTCTCGGCGCTGTTCAAGGCCTTCGGTGCCAAGAAGGTCATGCGCTTCTTCCCGCCGATCGTCACCGGCCCCATCATCATCGCCATCGGCCTGAACCTCTCGTCCTCCGCTATCAACAACTGCGCGCAGAACTGGTGGATCGCGATGGTCGCCATCGTCATCATCATCGCCGCCAACATCTGGGGCAAGGGCATGATCAAGATCATCCCGATTCTCCTCGGCGTCATCGGCTCCTATGTTGTCGCGGTTATCTGCGACGCTTCCGTCCGCGAGACCCTCGTGCAGAACGTCTCGAACGCCAAGTGGTTCGCGCTTCCGATCTACAAGGAGGAGACTGTCTTCGGCCTGCTCACAAGCGGCAACGTCGACGCTCACCTGCTGCTGACCTCGGTCATCACCATCGTTCCCCTGTCGCTTGCCACCATGGTTGAGCACATCGGCGATATCTCCGCGATTTCCTCCACCTGCAACCGCAACTACATTGAAAACCCGGGCCTTCACAGAACCCTGATGGGCGACGGTCTGGCAACCACCCTCGCAGCCCTCTTCGGCGCGCCCGCCAACACCACCTACGGCGAAAACACCGGCGTTCTCGCGCTCAGCAAGATCTACGACCCGCGCGTCATCCGCATCGCGGCCATCCTTGCCATGTGCTTCTCCTTCAGCCCGAAGTTCGCGGCCATCATCTCCTCCATGCCCGGCGGCACCATCGGCGGCGTCAGCCTGGTCCTCTACGGTATGATCTCCGCGGTCGGCGTCCGGAACGTTGTTGAAAACAAGGTCGACTTCACGAAGTCCAGAAACGTCCTTGTCGCGGCTCTGATCCTGGTCCTCTCCATCGGCATCAGCTACTCCTCCGCCGGCTCTCTGGCGCTCGGCCCCATCAGCCTGTCGGGTCTGGCGGTCGGCTCCATCGTCGGTATCGTCCTCAATGCCATCATGCCCGGTAAGGACTATGTCTACGGCGAAGACAAGCAGGGCGACGAGTCCGTCAACTTCATCGTCCAGTAAGCAACTGCATAAAAAACAACGCGCCCGGGAAAACCCGGGCGCGTTTTCGCGTCTCAAGGGGCGGTGTGCAAACACTGCAATTACGGAAGTCCGGCGCACTTGTCCATCAGCTTCTGATAGACTACGCGCATCTCCGGCTCTCTGGTGTTGGGGATCACGTCGCGAAGCGCGAACCAGCGCACGCCGCTGTTTTCGTCCGGCTTTTCGTGAAGCGCCTGTTCCTCATCGGCCTCGAGTAAATACGTCACGTTCAGATGCAGATGACTCGAAACATACTTCCCGCGCTTGACATGCCCGGGCACGCCGAGAATCTCCACAGAGAAAATGTCCCGCAAAACCGGCCTTGCCGTCACGCCCGATTCCTCGTTCGCTTCTTTGAGTGCCACTGCCAGCAGATCCCTCATGCCGTCCGCGTGCCCGCCGAGCCAGGCCCAGGAATCGTAAATATTGTGGTACGCGAGAAGGACCTTCGTCTTGTCGGGATTTACGATCCAGCACGAGGCCGTCAGGTGCGCCATCTCGTTGTCCCGCGTCAAAAGATCCGAAAACAGACCGGCATATTGCAGCATCAGCCGCCGGTCGGAGGCCTCCTGCTCGTTAAAAGGCGTGAAGGCTTGCAGCTGCTCAAAAATCGTCATAAAAACCTCCGAAAAACAAATCTCAGCCAAACAGTACGTGCATTAAAAGCGGCATAGTCACCATCGAAAGAAGCGTCGAGAGCATGACGCCGGAGGACGCAAGCTCGTGGTTCCCGCCGTAGAGGTAGGCAATGTTCGTCGCGTTCGTGGCCGATGGGATACACAGCACAACGACAATCACACCCAGAAGCATCGAATCCACACCCAGCGCGCGCAGCAGAAAATACGCGCAGACCGGAAGAATGACAAGCTTGACGGTGTACATCATATAGAGCTTTCCGTTTGTAAAGACCTTCCGCAGCGGCATCAGGGCAAGCGCGCTCCCCGTGATGAGCATGATCAGCGGCGAGGTCGTCTGGCCGATAAACGAGCACATGGAGGCGACGAGATTCGGCACCTTCAGGCCTGTGAGATAAATGGTGTAGGCCGTCAGGGAGGCGATCAGGCAGTGATTTTTGAAAATGCTCCAGCTCAGGTGGAATTTCCCGTGCCCGCTCACCAAATGCACGCCGTAGCTCCACATCAGAAGCTGCGAGCACAAAACGATGACCGTCACATAGAACGACGCGTCCATGCCGAACAGCGCCTGCACGATGGGGTAGCCGATGTAGCTGATGTTGCAGTAGCTGAACAAAAAGCGCATGAGCCCCCGGTCCGCTTCCGGCACGTGCAGGAGCCTTACCACCACGCGGCTCAGACCCATGCAGCAAAAAAGCAGCGCAAAGCCGATGGCCGTGAGCATCAGGACCTGTTTGTTTGACATCAGCCGCTCTTTTCCCATCACCGAGCTCAGCGCCAGCATGGGGTTTGTGAGCATGACGACAAGCTTTGAAATGGTTCGGTTCCCCACATCGTCGAGCCAGCCGCGCTTGCCGCAGACAAAGCCCGCCGCCATCGCGAAGAACAGCACAAGCATTTTTTCAATCAGCGCCGGAACGTTCATATGTACCTCTTTTCATGCCGCTGCCGCGCCCGTACCCAGTCAGACGCGGCAGAAAAGCCCTCTGAGAATCAGCCGAAGCAATGCGGGCAGGGGGTGTAGCCGTTGGCCTCGGCGAGCTTGCGACTGTAGGCCCAGAAGCTGGTCTGGGCGAAGTAGTCGCAGCCGTATTTGTGGTAATAGCCTGTGCCGTCGTTCTCCACAAACACGACGTACGCGTCCATGAATTTGGACTTGGTGACATAGCGACGGTTCGTCGAGGCGAGTTCCTCGTTGGTGGAGGTCAGCGTCTCAATCGACTGTGTGAGCAATGCGTTCTCCGTCTCCAGCGCTTCCTTTTCTGCCGTCACGCGCTCCAGCTCCGCCTGCTGGGTCGTCATGTCATACTGCGTCTGGCTGACCGTGCTCTGGGCGGACGTGAAATTTTTCTGGAGCTCTTCAATCGTCTGCGCCTGCTGCGAGAGTTCGTCCTTTGCCGACTGCAGCTCCTGCTGTGCGTCAAGGAGCGACTGCTCGAGCGTAGCAAGGCTTTCCTCGCGCTCTTCCAGATCCGACTCCCGCAGGCGAAGCGACACCCGCTGTGAGGCGCTGTTGGCAATCAGGTAAATGCTCAGGCCGAGGCTCAGCGCCGTGAAGACGCAGAGAATCGCGATGATTACGCCGTGGCCGCTCTGGCGCTTTTTTGGCGCTGCGGGCGCGGACGGCTGGGGGATCGGCTTCGGCTTTGGCGGCTGAACGACGGGCTTTTGCATTTTCCCGCGCGGGGCGGGCATGGCGTGTCCGTCCTCCGAAATTGCACCGGGGTTCAGCGCACACTCCCGGCAAAAAAGCTCGCCGTCCGGGATTTCACGGCCGCATTTGATACAGGTATTCATGGAAAACCTCTCTTTCTACGAAGACACACAGCACTCAGACGGCGCTCCGGCGCTCCAGACGGTAGGTCGACTGGACGACCGCGAGCGTAAAGATGGCGAAGAGGGTGAAGACAATGTAGGCCGGCGCGTAGCTTCCCGTGAGATCGGCGATTGCGCCGGGCATGAAGGAAAACGCCGCCTGCGCGCCGGAAAAGCCGGAGGATGTAAAAAGAATCATCATGTGCGCGAACCCGGGCAACGCGATCGAACCGATTAAGATAACGCCCAGATACAGCATTGCCCAGCGAAGGCGGCTTGGGTGGATGAAGAGCTTCTGTTTTTCTGACGAAGAAGCCTCCTCCCGTGTTCCATACGGGGCAAGGCCGCAGGCCTCCGGGCTTTCCCGGATGAGAAGGAACACCAGGCCTGCCGCCAGCAGCGACATGAGCGCCTCAAAGTAGAAGCACGCGCGCAGGCTGAAGCGCTCGATGAGCGCGCTTAAAATCGGGGAAAAGACGACGGCGGAAATGCCTGTGCCCGCCGCGCAGATGCCGATGGCCGTGCCCCGGCGGGAAGAGAACCAGCGGAGCATCAGAATGCTTGCCGGAAGCATCGCGCCGAGACCGTGCGACACGCCCGCCAGCATGCCGGCCAGATAATAGCCCGGAAGCGTCCTTGCCTCTGCAAACAGAACGAACGAGCCCACACCGAGAAGCACCGCGAGCGTCAGTCCCGCCCGGTAGCCGAGCTTATCATAATAGGTGTTCACAACGAACATGCAAAGCAGAAACGTCACCGAGCAGGCGGTTGTGATCATGGACGTCTGCGTGACGGAAAAGGCGTTGATGCACAGTCCGCCGCAGACCAGCAGCGCCAGCGTACAGCCGAGGCAGACCGCCCAAGCTCTGTGGATATTTTTCATAGCGCGCCCTCCGGAAGACCCCATATTTTTAACAGGTGGTTTACGGGTACACTTTAGTATAACCAAAATCGGAAGCTTTGTAAATCATTGCAGAAAAAAAGAGCAGCCCCGCCGAAAAACCGGCAGAGCCGCAAATTTTGAAAATTTCCCTGGATGTCCGTAGGGGTCGATGCCCACATCGACCCGTTTCCCGCATTTTTGGAAACATTCCGTGTTTATGCCGTAATGCCCAACTGCTTTTGCAGCTCATCCAGATCCAGATGCAGAATTTTCGAAATGCCCTGCTCCTGCATTGTCACGCCGTAGAGCACATCCGCGGCCTCCATCGTACCGCGCCGGTGGGTGATGACGATGAACTGCGTCTTGCCGCTGAACCGGTGCAGATACGCTGCAAATCGTTCCACGTTCCGGTCGTCCAGCGCCGCGTCAATTTCATCGAGCATGCAAAACGGCGTCGGCCGCACCTTCAGGATCGCAAAATACAGCGCAATGGCTACAAACGCCTTCTCGCCGCCGGAAAGAAGCGTGATGGTCTTGAGCTGCTTTCCGGGGGGCTGGACCTTGATTTCAATGCCGCAGGAAAGCGGCTCTTTTTCATCTTCGAGCTCCAAAGACGCCTTGCCGCCGCCGAACATTTCCGTGAACGTCGCGCCAAAATACTCGTTGATGCGCGCAAACTCGCGCACAAAAATATCCGTCATCTCGCGGGTAATATCGCCAACGATGGTCTCCAGCTCTGTCTTTGCGTGCAGCACGTCGTCGCGCTGAGAAGCCAGATACTCGTAGCGCTCGCTGACTCTGGCGTATTCCTCGATTGCGCCGAGGTTCGGCGTGCCGAGCGCGGACATTTTCCGCTTCACTTCGCCGATGCGCCGATTTGCACTCGCGATGGACTCGACCTCCACGGTCTGCTCCTTTGCGCTCGAGGGCGTGAGCTCATAGGACTCCCAGAGCTTGTCGATGAGCTGCTTCTGCTCGAGCTCGCTGGTCGCTTTCTTCTGCTCGAGTCTTGCCGATTCGCGCTCGAGAAGCAGAATGTCCTTGTTCTTGTCCTGCGCCTGCTTTTCGGTCTGGTTGCGCTTTGCCTCCATGGCGGTGCGCGCCTCGACCTCTGTTTTGAGCGTCTGCTCGTGCGCCTGCGCGGTTTCCGCAAGCGTCTGCATTTCCGCATACTGCGCGGCAATTTCCTGTTCGGCGGTCTGCATTCTCTCGCGGAAGGATGCGATCAGCGCCTGCTTCTGGACGTTGTCGCCCTGCATGGCCTCCTGTAAGGTCTCCATCTGGGAAATCGTCTGCTGCGCGGCCGTTTTCTCGGCGTTCTTTTCCGCAATCGCAACGCGAAGGCCCGACAGCTCCTGCTGCACATCGGAAATGGCCTGCGTCTTCTGATCTAGCTCCGTCTGCCGCTGCGCCTGCTGCGCCTCCAGCTTTGTAAGCTCTGCTTCCGCCTCTTGCAGCTGCTGGGAAAGAAGTGCAAGCCTTCCCTCGTCGCTGCCGCTGCGCTTGGAAAAGCGCTCAAGCTCCTGCCGGACGGACTGCTCTGCCTGCGAGACCGTCACTAACAGCAGCTCCACCTGCTTCTGCTCCTCCGTGCGGCGCAGGACCTCGTCTTCTGCCTCGCGGAGCTCCGCACCGATATTTTTAAGCTTATATTCCGTTTCGGCCAGCTGGCTCTGCGCGTCCGAAAGGCACTTCTGACGCGCGGTCTGTGCATCGGAAAGCGTTTTTTGCTCCTGCTCGAGGCGCTTGAGCTCGTTGGCCCTTGACAAAACGCCCGCGCTTTTTGCACTCGAGCCGCCTGTCATGCTGCCGCCGGGGTTCATGACCTGCCCGTCGAGCGTCACGATGCGCACGCGGTTTCCCGTTTTCCGCGCCATTGCAATGGCGTGGTCGAGCGTCTCGGCAATGACGGTCCTGCCGAGAAGGTTCTCCAAAATCCCCTGATATTTTGCATCGGTCTGCGCAAGCTCGGAGGCTACGCCGACATAGCCCGGCATCGACACCAATTGCGGCTCGGAGAGCCTCCGGCCCGTGACCGTGGAAAGGGGCAAGAATGTCGCCCGGCCGCCGTCTCTGCGCTTGAGCATCCCGATTGCCGCCTTGCCGCAGCTTTCATCGTCGACCACGATATTCTGCATTGCCGCGCCAAGCGCGGTTTCGATCGCCGTTGTGTACCGGTCTTCGACACGGATGAGCTTTGACACAGGGCCATGCACGCCCGAAAGCGCGCCTTTTGCCGCGTCCTGCATCACAAGGCGCACAGCCTTGGAAAAGCCCTCAAAGTCCCGCTCCATCTCGCGGAGCATATTGGCCTTTGCGGCAAGTGTTTTGAGCTGCACAGACGCGCTATCAAACTCCTTTTGGAGCGACTGGCACTTTTCCTGCCGCGCTTTGCGCCGGAGCTCATACCCCGCAATGCGGTTTTTTGCCGACTGTACGCCGTCATTTGCCTGCTCCAGCGCTTTTTTGCACTGCGTTTTTTGCTGCTCGGTCTGGACTCTGCGTGTCTCGTTCGCCTCTAAATCCTCCTGCAAGGTCTTTTTTCTTGCCTCGACCTCTTCCATCGACGCGGTCAAAGACGCGATCTGCGTCTTTTTCTCCTGCGCGTCGGCGCGAAGAAGATTCTCCTGCGTCGTGAGCTGCAAAAGCGCCTGCTGAAGTCTATTCAGCTCCTTCTGAAGCGCCATCTCTTTCTGCGTGAGTGTCCCGGTCTGTTCGTCAAGCGACCGAATGGCCTCGTCGATCGACGCAATTTCTGCCGTCCGCTCCGCAATCGTCTGCGCGATCGAGCCGCTTCTGGCCGACTGCTCGTCCATCTCGCGCTGCGCCCGCTCCATATTCTGCTGCAAGTGCTCGACCTCTGCCTGCAAGACGGAAATGTCCGCCTCTTTTTTCTGCCGCTCAGCCTGCACCGCCGTGATCTTTTCGCGCAGAAGGTCTAATTCCAGCGACTTCTGGTTCAGCTGCAGGGCCATCTGCTCGGCCTGATGATAGAGAGAATTCAATTCGTCGTGCGCCTGCTCGAGAACGAAGGCGGCGGAATTGTAGTCCTCCTGCGCCTTTTTCGCGCTCTCGGCGACCTTCTCGAGGCTATCCAGCCAGACGGTAACTTCCAAGCCCCGCAGTTCATCGCGGAGCGTCAGATACTTTTTCGCCTTCTCCGCCTGCTGGCGAAGGGGCTCGACCTGCAATTCCAGCTCCGAGATTTTGTCTCCGATGCGAAGCAAATTGTCCTGCGTGTTCGCAAGTCGGCGCTCGGTCTCCTCCTTACGATGGCGGTATTTGGAGATACCGGCAGCCTCTTCAAAAATTTCGCGGCGGTCGGTCGATTTCTGCGCAAGGATCTCGTCGATTCTGCCCTGGCCGATGTTGGAGTAACCTTCTCTTCCAAGGCCGGTATCCATGAGAAGCTCATTGATATCGCGCAGACGCGCCGACTGCTTGTTGATGTAGTACTCGCTCTCGCCCGAACGGTAGTACCGGCGGGTGATCATAACCTCTGGCGTTTCGATGGGAAGCGTCCCGTCCTGATTGTCGAGAACCAGCGTCGCTTCCGCATAGCCGACTGCCGGACGCTTTAACGTGCCGCCAAAGATCACGTCCTCCATTTTTGCCCCGCGCAGGGCTTTGGAACTCTGCTCGCCCATGACCCAGCTGATGGCGTCTGAAATATTGGATTTGCCGCTGCCGTTCGGGCCGACGATCGCAGTGATGTCGCTGTCGAACTGTAAGACGGTTTTATCCGGAAAGGACTTGAAGCCCTGAATTTCCAAAGAACGAAGATACACGCGTTTACCTCTCAAGAAAACATACTATCAAGGTATTGTACCAACTTTCCCGCAAAATTTCAACTACAGCTGCTTCGTAAACAGCAAAATCTTTCAAGCCCCAACGGGGCAAAAATTCTGCGCGCAGTCGAGGTGCATCCCTTCTATTTCCGAAAAGTAAAACTTTTCGGAAATAGAGAAAACCCGTAAGCAAGGGACCAACTTGCTTACGGGCTTCTATTAAAAAGAGAGGAAAATGAAAAAAGACTGTATCGCTTCTTGCAAGATTATAATAGCAGGCGGTTATTAAAAAAGATAGCGGGCATTTATTAAATATTTATAAAATCGCAAGTTAATTTTTGTGGATATTCACAGTTTCTTCATATTTTCCTTACAGGAACCGCTCCGAGAGCTCTTCCATGCGAAGTTTGATCTTCTCCTGCCCGCGGCCGACGGCGGCAAGATAAGACGAGATGGCGTGGAACGCCTCATCGCTCTGGCGGTTGTGGGCGGGATATTTTCCGGCCTTGAAATTTTCGAGCACGGTCTCATAGCGCGCCTGCGCGTGCGTGACCGCGTCCTTCCACGAGATATAGATCTCGTCCTGCGCTGTTTTCCCGACTCTCCGCATCGCCTCTGGGTTTCGGCTGAGCGCTGTCAGCATTCTCGCCATCGATTCTGCGTTTTCCTCAATCAGGAAGCCGCTCTCCCCGTCCCGGATATCCTCCGCCGCGCAGCTTCCGCGCACGAGAACGCTTCCAAGCCCGCAGGCCGCCGCCTCGCGCACGACTAGGCCGTTCGTGTCAAATGTCGACGGAAACAGGAACAGGTCTGCCCGGCAGTACCACGCGCGGATAACATTCCGGTCGTAGGCCGGCGCAGTAAAGAACACGCAGTCCGACAGACCGAGCCTTTCGCTGTAGGCGATGACCTCGTCGCGGTCGCCGCCGTTTCCGACAAAGACCATGCGGAACGGCCTTCCCTGCGTTTTAAGCATTGCAAGCGCGTCGAGGATGATTTTGAGCCCCTTGTACCACATCATCCGGCCGACGAAAAGGAACATCGGAACGTTTTCCGGCAAATCAAAATCCTTTGTCACCTTGCGCACAAGGCTTTCGTCTACCCTCCCCTTCGGGAAATCCACGCCGTTCGGCATAACGAGATAGTCGCCCTGATAGCCGAGGCTCTTTAAATTCTCGCCCGCGCCGTGGCTCACCGTCCAGACCTCGTCGCAGGCCGTGATGTTGTCGACAAGGACCTTCTTGGCCTCCTCCTGCAAGAGCTTTCCCTTGATAGCGTTGGCGATGTCAATGTCAAATTTCGTGTGGTACGTAAAGACCAGCGGCACATGAATCCGGTCGCGCAGAGCGCGCGCGAGCATGGCGGACGTGACCGGGCAGTGGCAGTGGATGAGATCAAAGTCTCTTTCCACCAGCGTCTCGAGCGTCTGGCTCGAAAACGGGAATCCCGCGTGATAGCCCACCAGCTTTGTGAGATCGACGCTCGGGTAGCGCACGATGGGGAATCCAAACTGACTGTCGTCCGCGCCGGGGTAGGCAGGCGTGACGACGGTCGCTTTCTTTCCATTCTCCGTCAGAATTTTCGCATAGTTTACAACCGCGTTCGCCACACCATCGGTGACGGGCGGAAAGGAATCGTTGATCAGGCAGATGCTTCTTTGTTCCATGGAGATTTTTCCTTTCTGTCTGCAAATGATGTTGAGCTATTATATCGTGCTTTCTGAAAAAAGGAAAGCACAAAAACTGGTACTTGCTTTTGTGCCGCCGGCGCTTCATAATATGGGCATCTCCACTGGAAAAGAGGGTTTCCATGCAGCGCACCATCGACGGGCTTTGCGTCACCATCGTCCGAAAATCCATCAAAAACATGCACCTGCGCGTGCTGTCCCCGGATGGCGAAATTCAGATCACCGCACCGAACCGGCTCCCCTTGTCGCAAATCGACCGCTTTGTACGCGAAAAGCGCGGCTGGATTGAAGCCCGGCAGCAGCAGTTGGCCGCCCGTCCCGCCGCGACAGATCCGGCTTTTGTGGACGGCCAGACGGTCTATCTCTGGGGCGAAGCGTATACGCTCCGGTTGGAAGAAGCCTCGCGCGGAAGAAGCGCTTTGCAGCGCGGACAGGAAATCGTTTTATCTGTCCACCCGGAGGATGACACATCGCAGCGGGAATCGCTTCTGAACGACTTCTACCGGGAAGCGCTGTCGGAGAGAATTGCCGCGCGGCTCCCCCTCTGGGAGGCAAGGACGGGGCTGCATCCATCGGCGTGGCAGATTAAAAACATGAAGACCCGCTGGGGCACGTGCAACACGGCGACCAGGAAGATCTGGCTGAACCTCCAGCTTGTCAAGCAGCCGCCCGTCTGCCTCGATTATGTGATTGCGCACGAGCTGACGCATCTGCGCTATCCCGGCCATGGGCAGAACTTCAAGACATTTCTGACGCGCGCCATGCCAAATTGGCCGGAGGTCCGAAAAGCACTCAACAATCAGACATTTGTTTGAATTCAATCAATTTCGTAGGGGCGGACGACTCTGTCCGCCCCTCAGAAACGGCCGTTTTTTCGGAAAACTATAGCGAATTCGTAACTTCCAAAGGGCGGACAGGGTCGTCCGCCCCTACGCAATACAGGAGACTTTTTTGCTTAACGAGGGTCATACAGCCCTACGCGCACCCAAAAAAAGCGTCCGCCTATGCGGACAATATATCCCCCGGAGGCCATTGCAGCGTCCGGGGGATACTTTTTATTCGTCGCGCTCGCGAAGGCCTGCGACCTGCGAGATGGGCAGCGAGAAGCAGATGGCGCCCGCTCTTGTGCCGGGGCCCGCGTTGTCGGCGATTGCCTGCATGATAGCGGCCTTTTCGTCCGCGTGGGCGACAATGTAGACAACGTCCTTCTCATCGGCAAGGCTCACGCCGAAAAACTTCTGCGCCCGCGCCCGGCCGGTACCCTTCGCGTGCAGCACCGTACCGCCGCCGGCTCCTGCCGACCGCGCCGCGTCCATGACGGTATCCGAGTAGCCCTCGTTCATAATTACCATAATCAGCTCGTGCGAAAAATCCATCGCGGGTTTTCCTCCTGTCTGTGTCGAATCGGTCAAATAGCCGAGCGTCCGGCCGCCCGCCACGCTCTTGAGCGGAATGGCCATCATCACGCCGTTTCCGGGCACGTCGATAAAGAGCCTGCGCTTGGAGAGTTTAAAAATCTGCCGGGTCTGCTCCGAATCTGCCACCGTGCTGACGATTGCCTTTTCTGTCGCGTCAAGACCGTAGGAGGACAGTTGCTCGCCGGTCGCCGTACCGCGGCCAAGCTTTGTCAGAACCATTCCGGTCCCGGCGGCCTGATAGATATTGGAAAGGATCTCCGCGCGGTCGCGGTCTGAAATTGTGATCACATAGTATAATTCCATCACACGGCCTCCCAGAGCTCGATGATCTCGTTTTCGCCAAAGCTCGGCATCGCGGGCGCCTGCGTCTTCTGCTTCGACTTCAGGACATAAATGCCGCCCATGACCTGCACTGTAATAAGCGGCATCATCGCAACGAGCGCCACAATACCGAACGCGTCCGTCATCACGTTTCCGCCCAGTGCCGTACACGCGCCCATCGCGAGCGGCAGCATGAAGGTCGCAGTGAGAGGTCCGGACGCGACCCCGCCGGAGTCAAACGCAATGGCCGTAAACGTGCGCGGAACGAAGAAGCTCAGTCCCAGCGCCACAGCGTAGCCCGGAACGAGAAAATAGAGAATCGGAAGCCCCGTTAAAACGCGCACCATCGCAAGCCCGTTCGCAAGCGCCACAGCAACGGACAGGCTCAGGCCCATCGCTTTGGCCGAAATTGCGCCGGATGTCAGCTCTTCGACCTGCTTGTTTAAAATATGTACGGCGGGCTCCGCGTCGATGATGAACCAGCCCATGAGCATCGCCAGCGGAATGAGCAGCACGGATAGCCCGCTCGAGACGAGCTCGCTTCCGAGCACGTAGCCAAGGGGCGAAAAGCCGACGTTCACACCCGTGAGGAACAGAACAAGCCCCAGGAAGGTATAGCCCACGCCCATGACGATCCTCGTGAGCGGCAGCCGTCTTAAATGCAGCGAAAACACCTGGAACAGCAGGAAGAACACGAAAATGGGCAGCAGCGCCATCGCGACCTCCAAAAGATAGTCAGGTAAACTGTGAAGGTACGCAAAGCCCAGGTCCACCGACGTTTCAAAGCCGCCGATGATCATCGCAACGTCCGCCTGCGTGTCTGTGGGATAGATCGCGCCAAGCAGCATGACCGCCAGCACCGGCCCGATCGAGCACAGGGCGACGAGGCCGAAGCTGTCCGCTTTCGCGTTTTCGTCGCTTCGGATAGACGCAACACCGACGCCGAGCGCCATGATAAACGGCACCGTCATCGGCCCGGTCGTCACGCCGCCGGAGTCGAACGCGACGGACAAAAAGCCCGCGTCAGACAAAAATGCGCCGATAAACACGATCGCGTAGAAGATGATGAGCAGCAGGCGCAGCGAAATGGAAAACAGGATTCTCGCCATGCAGAGCATCAAAAAGAAACCAACGCCGACCGACACCGTCACAACGAGAACCGTTTTGTCGATTGCCGGAACGTTCGTCGCGAGCACCTGCAAATCGGGCTCCGCCATCGTGATGGCCACGCCCAGAAGAAAGCTCACGCCCAGCACGAACCAGAGCTTCTGCGACTTTGTCATCTTCGCGCCGATTAAGTTGCCGATGCGCGACATCGAGAGCTCCGCGCCCAGCGTGAAAAGTCCCATGCCCACAATCAAAAGCCCCGACCCGAGCAGGAACGAGAGCATCAGCCCCACGTCCACGCGAACCAGCGCCAGGCACAAAACCGCCACGATTGCCGTCACCGGCAGCACAGACGCGGCCGCCTCCTTCAGTTTTTCCGCCAACACCCGATACTGCAAATTGATACTCCCTCCATATTGTTTGTCTCTATTTTATCAGATTTCCGCCCTGTTTTCCAGTTAAGAAACCCAAACAAAAGCAAACTCTTTGTGAACAATCGGGCCGAAACGTGCATAAAAAAAGAGGCGCCGCAAGCTTGCAGCGCCTCTTTTTGTTGATTTTCTTACGCCTTCTTGAGTTCCTTGATGCAGTTGGCGCAGACGTTCTTGCCCTTATAAACCGTGATGTTCTTGGCATCGCCGCAGAACACGCAGGTCGGCTCGTACTTTTTCAGAATGATCGACGAACCGTCCACATAAATTTCAATGGAGTCCTTCTCCGCGATGTCCAGCGTCCGGCGCAGCTCGATGGGGAGCACAATCCGGCCCAGTTCATCCACTTTTCTTACAATGCCTGTCGATTTCATCTTTTTGTACCTCCGTTTGTTTGTCTTCCACGGAAAACGCGGCCGCTCAGGCAGCCGTCCGTGTCGCCGCAGAGAATCGATTTTTGCTGATCGTCCTTATCTTAACAGTCATTTATGTCCAAATTTTGAACAAACTAGATTTTGTGGAGGAAAATTTTTGTAATGTCTCATATTTGGTTGTTTTTTCTGCTGGCAAGCCTCGTCTCCGGCGGGCTCTCAGGGCAATTGTCCCATTTATCGGTCGCTGCTATACAGGGCGCGCAGGAGGGTGTGCAGCTGTCTCTGGCTCTGGCCGGCGCACTTTGCCTGTGGAGCGCCGTCTCGCGCGTCATGGAAAAAAGCGGCCTGTCTGAAAAGCTCTCGCAGCTTCTTTCCCCGTTTCTCTCGCGCATTTTTCCGGAGACCTGCCGGGATGGGGCAGCGCGCAGCTTTCTCTGCGCGAACTTTACGGCAAATCTTCTCGGGCTCGGCAGCGCGGCGACGCCGATGGGCGTTTCCTGCGTGCGCCGGATGCAGGAATTCTCCCGCGACAAAAAACGCGCAAGCAACGAAATGTGCCGCCTGATCGTCATGAACACGGCCTCCATTCAGCTGCTGCCGACGACTGTCGCCGCGCTTCGGTCAAGCCTCGGCTCCTCTCATCCCTTCGAGATTCTTCCCGCCGTGTGGGTGAGCTCCGTGTGCTCGGTCGCGGTAGGGCTGTTCGCGGCATTTGTTCTGGAGGGGCGGACATGACGGAGCTGCTTGTCCCGCTGCTGCTGCTTTTTGTGAGCCTCTACGGACTTTTTCGCAGGCAGGACGTGTATGCGTGCCTTTTGCAGGGCGCGCGGGAAGGACTCTCGACGCTTCTTTCCATTGTGCCCAGCCTCATCATTCTCTTAACTGCCATCTCCATGCTCCGTGCAAGCGGCTTTTTTGACCTGTCGGCGTGCTTCCTCTCTCCTTTGTTCCGCGCGCTTGGCATGCCGCCGGAGCTGGCTCCTTTGATGCTCGTGCGCCCGGTAAGCGGCGGTGCGGCGCTGGCTGTTGGGGCGGAGCTCATGAAAACCTACGGAGCGGACTCCCTCATCGGGAAAACTGCCGCCGTGATGCTGGGGAGCACGGAGACAACGTTTTATACCATCAGCGTCTACTTTGGAGCCTGCGGCGTACGCGACACCCGGCACACGGTTTTTGCCGCACTGCTGGCCGATTGCACCGGTTTTTTCATGGCTTGCCTCACAACAAGGCTCTTTTTGTCCTGAATGCCCTCTTTCGGACTGTACTTTTTCTGTTGGATTTGATATACTGATATAATCTATGAGCAATTGCCAATACGAAAGGTGTATGAATATGAACGTTCTAATCGATTTGATCTCCCGGGAGGTTTCCGGCGCATTCGAGAAAGCGGGCTTCGATCCCGCCTACGGCAAGGTCACGCTCTCGAACCGCCCGGACCTCTGCGAGTACCAGTGCAACGGCGCGCTGCCCGCAGCCAAGGTCTATCACAAAGCGCCCATCCAAATCGCAAACGCGGTCAAGGAGCAGCTATCTGGCGCTTCGATGTTTGAAAGCGTCGAGGCCGTGAACCCCGGCTTTCTGAATTTCAGGCTGTCGAGCGAATTCCTTGCGCAGTACATTGCGGAAATGAATCTGGCCGAGCACTTTGGCGTGCAGCCGGACGAGAGTCCCAGAACCATCGTCGTTGACTACGGCGGGCCGAACGTCGCCAAGCCCTTGCACGTCGGACACCTGAGAAGCGCCATCATCGGAGAGTCCATCAAGCGCATCTACCGGTTCTTCGGCAACCACGTCATCGGCGACATTCACCTCGGCGACTGGGGCCTGCAGATGGGCTTAATCATCGCGCAGGTGCAGTCGGAGCACCCCGAGCTCTGCTACTTTGACCCCAATTTCACGGGCGAATATCCGGCGGAAGCGCCGTTTACGATCTCCGAGCTCGAGAAAATCTATCCGGAGGCCAGCGCCCGCTCGAAGGTCGACGCAGAATTTGCCGAGAAGGCGCACAACGCGACGTATTTGCTCCAGCAGGGCGAGCGCGGCTACCGCGCCATGTGGCAGCAAATCATGCGCGTATCCGTGGAAGACCTCAAGAAAAACTATGCGAACCTCAACGTCAGCTTCGACGTGTGGCTGGGCGAGTCGGACGCGCAGGCGTATATCCCCAAGATGCTGGAAATTGTAAAGGACAAGCATCTGGCCGTCGAGTCGGACGGCGCACTCGTCGTTCCCGTGCAGGAGGAGACGGACACGAAGGAAATGCCGCCCTGCATTCTTTTAAAGTCCGACGGCGCAACGCTCTACGCCACGACCGATCTTGCCACCATCGTTCAGCGCGAGCAGGATTTCCATCCCGGCAAGATTCTCTACCTCACCGACAAGCGCCAGAGCCTCCACTTTGAGCAGGTCTTCCGCGTCGCAAGAAAAGCAGCGCTCGTCCCGCCGACCACTGAACTTGCGCATATTGGCTTCGGTACGATGAACGGCAAAGACGGCAAGCCCTTCAAAACGCGCGAGGGCGGCGTGATGCGGCTGGAGGTTCTGATTCGTGAAATCACCGACTATGTGACCGACAAGATCAAGGAAAACCAGACTGTGTCTGACGAGGAGCTTCCCGAAACGGCGAAGAAAATCGCGATGGCCGCGCTCAAATATGGCGACCTGTCGAACCTCGCAACAAAGGACTACGTCTTCGACCTTGACCGGTTCTCCTCCTTCGAGGGAAACACGGGCCCCTACATTTTATACACCATCGTCCGCATCAAGTCGATTCTGGCCAAATACAACGGCAACGCGGCAGACTGCAAGCTCCTCCCGCCCGAAAGCCGCCAGCAGAAGGACCTCATGCTCGTCCTCGCCCGCCTTGCAGACAGCTTATCTTCGAGCTACAAAAACTCCGCGCCGAACGAGATCTGCGCGTATATCTACGAGCTCGCGGGCGCGGCCAACAAGTTCTACCACGACGTGAAGATCATCTCCGAGCCCGACGAGCAGAAAAAAGCCAGCTACGTCGCGCTGATGGACCTCACGCGCCGGGTGCTCGAGACGTGCATCGACCTGCTCGGCTTCAGCGCGCCCGAGAAAATGTAACAAATTTTCAAGCAATTCGTAGGGGTCGATGCCCACATCGACCCAAGAGCAGTACGAATTCGCCGAAGTTTTCCGTAAAAACGGATTTTCCCGTCGGGTGGCGTACTCAATCGCCCCCTACGTAGAAACCTAAACCATGCGAAAAAGAGCACCCAAGCGGGTGCTCTTCTCGAACGTGCAAATACTTATCCGATTGCGTCCTTGACCACGCGCTGGAAGTTGAGGCGTGCAATCTTCTCCATGTCTTCCTTGCTCATGCCCATCTTCTCGAAGCAGGCAAAGATGTTCGGAATCTCGGACGCGTTGGCAAGGCCCTTCGTGCAGGGGCTTCCGGTATCGGTCATCGTGCCCATGGTATCAGGGTTGTCGATGAACTCGAAGAAGTCGAAGCCGCAGCCGACGTGGTCAATGCCCATGACGTCGATCATATGTGCCGCGTGCTCGGCCAGACGCTGGACGGTCTGGTTTGCAGGGTCGTCGTCAATGAAAAGGTTAAAGGCATTCAGACCCACAACACCGTTCACATCGCGAATCGCGCGCAGCTGGTCATCCGTCAGGTTACGGGGCACATCACACAGCGCGCGGCTGTTGGAGTGGGATGCGATGAAGGGCTTCTTCGTGATCTTCATGAGATCCCAGAAGCCCGCCTCGTTCAGGTGGGAAACGTCGAGCATCATGCCCTTCTCCTGCATGCGGCGAACAGCCTCCTTGCCGGTCTCTGTCAGGCCGTAGTCCTTGCCGGACAGTGCGCCCGCGCCGAGCTCATTTGCCTCGTTCCACGTCAGAATGCCGTGGCGGCAGCCGAACTCATAATATCGGTCAATCCAGCTGAGGTCTTTTCCCATCGCGGCCATACCCTCGATGCCGATGAAAATGTAGATCTTGCCGTCGGCGTTGGCCTTCATCATCTCGTCATATGTATGGACAATGCGGAACGACTGGCACTCGGCGATCTCCGCCTTTGCAGCTGCCATGATCTGCTCGGTACGCTTGACATAGTCCACGTCATACGGGGGATCGACCCAGATAACGAAGATGCTGCCTTCCACGCCGCCCTTGCGCAGCCGCTCGAGGTGGCAGCGGTCAAATACGTTCGTCTCGCCGTTCAGCCGGCGCGTCGTTACATCACACCAGATGTCAGAGTGTGCATCAAAATACATAATTTCCCTCCAAATAATAGTCAACCGGCGTGCCTCCGGTAAGAGGCACGCCGGAGCGAATCATTATAGCTGGCAGCAATGCTGCCGTTTGTTATGCGCCGAGAATAATGCCGACAATCGTACCGGCGTAGTTGCCGATGACATAGCCGAGCACGCCGACCAGCATAGCCGGGCCAACGAGTCTCGTCCAGCCCTGGGAAATCGCCATGCCAGCAGCAGTCGTCGGGCCGCCGATGTTGGCGTTGGAAGCGATGATGGAGTCTTCGAGAGAAGCCTTGAAGATCTTCGCGCCCACGAAGCAGAACAGCATGTTCACGAGAACCATGATCGCCGTCAGGACGAGCAGCAGCGGGGACTTCGTGAGAACGGTCATGATGTTGGCCGGAACGCCGATGACGAACAGGAACAGGTAAATGAGGTAGGTGCCGATTTCCTGCGAGCCGTGCATCTTTTCAACCTGCTTGTGGCAGAAGGTCGCAACGATGACGGAGATCGTGGTGATCCAGACGTACTGGCTGCCGAGGAACTTGCCGATGAAGTCGAGGAACGCGTTGCCCGCGAAGCCGGAGAAGAGGCCGGCAATGATGCGGGAAACCCAGACAACAACGATCGCGTAAGCAAAGTTATACGCAATGTCCTTCAGGGAGATATCCTTGCGGCTCCAGAACGCAGCAGCCTGCGTCTGCGCAGCTTCCTTGGAGGCGCCCGCCTCGACCTCTTCGATGTGCGGGTGACGGAAGTGCTTGCGGAAGAACTTGGAGCCCGCGCAAGCGATGAGAACGAAGAAGTAAGCTGCCATCAGCAGGTTATCCGCGACGGTCGCGGCAGCAGTGAGGTCGTCACCGGCAGCATACTGGGAGGCCATGGCCGCGAAGTTGACGCCGCCGCCGATATAGGAGCCGGTCATCATGGAAGCGACCTTTGCAAGACCCTGCGCATCGCCGAACGGGCCGCGCAGAACGTAGTAAGCGATGAACGCGCCGACAATCGTGCCGACCGCGCCGATCAGGAAGACGATGAGCATGCGGCCCGTGTCTTTCCAGACGCGGCTGAGGTTGCACTGCAGAAGCAGCAGCGGGATTGCCATCGGAACGATAACGCCCCAGACGATATCGTCATACAGCGCGGAGTTGGTAGGGATAACGCCGAGGTTTGCGAGCACCATGGCCATGATCAGCGCGATGATGGCGCCGGAGACTTTGGAAGCCCACTGGTATTTCTGCTCGAGGAAGATGGACAGCGCGACGCCGATACACATGACGCCCATCAGACCCCAGATGTTGTCTGCTGTAATCAGCGTATGGCCCAAAAGCTTTTCGAATAATGTCATAAAACTTTCCCTCCGATTTTCCTTTTCCCATTCAATTGCCAAACAATTTTTTGTTGGGATTCGTGTCGTTCCGGCAGAGCCGGCTTTCCGTCGGAACTCACAAATCTATTCTAGCGTCTTTGTGTCTGAAAATCAATTATTTTCCGTGTTCCATTCTCATTTTTTACAGTTTAATCATTTTATTCCAGTATATTTTGTATACATTGCATATATTCATATTTTTTTACGGATTGTTTGCCTTTCCACGTCCCAAAAACGCGGCAGGCTTAACAAGTGGCCGATAAAATGTACCGTACAAAATTTTTCAGGCTCTTTAAAGCGTTAAATCGCCGTCAGAAATGCGCCATCTTCTGTAAAGGCTTTTTACGCATTTGCCCGCAAAAAGCGGCGAAAGCCATCTTGCTTCCGCCGCTTTGCATTCCTTAAAGTTCCAGTGTTTCCAGATCGTCCGGGACGATCAGGCTGCCATGGTAATATTGCCTGCCCTCTTCGGTATAGAGCGCCTTGCGGTTTTCGATGCTCTTGTCCTCCGTGTGATAGAGCACGAGATTCGGCACGCCGAGCTGCTCCGCCAGCTCGCACGCGTCCTTGACCGTGGAGTGGTTCTTCTTATAGGGCTCGAAGATATCGCGTTGGGAATAGAGGCAGAATGCCTCGTGGAGCATGAGCGTACTGCCCTTGACGTATTCGTACTCTGCGTCACAATACGGCTCGTCGCCGCAGCAGGCAATTTTACGACCGTCTTTGAGCGTCATCGCAAAGCCGAACTGCTTGGCCTTCGTAGAGTGAATGTCAAAAAACTGCACGGTCTGCCCGATGATCTCGCGCGTCTCGCCGTCTTTGACCTCGATGAGGAAAAAGCGCTCGTCAATGAATTTCCGCTCCTTCTCGGTCAGCAGCATCTCCGCCATCTGGTGAAGGATCCGGATGACCTCCTCATGCGCATACAGCCTCGCCTCACCCTCATATTTTCCGCGCGCCATGTTCTGGCAGATCATGCGCTGCATCCAGATGATGCCGAGCAGGTGATCGATGTGCTTGTGGGTGACGATGATGTCGCGCATATCCTGCCATTTATAGCCCGTGTCCTGTAATCTTCTTAACAGGAGGTTCCCGCCGCCGCCGTCGACCAGCAGGCACTTGCCGCCTTCCTCCATGACAAAGCAGGTATTGTAGCAGGCCGTCGCCTGCGCGTTGCCCGTTCCGAGAAATGTGATCTTCATAGCCCCGTTCCTTTCGCATGCATCTTCGCCCGCAGGCGGAATTTTCAGCGCTATCATAGCAGATTTCCGCCCGCGCTTCAAGAGCTTTTCCCCTTCCTTTTCGCGGCGGTTTGTGGTAAACTAACGGAAATACTACGCAAGCAAGGAGAACCCGATATGATCACGATTTCCAACCTCGCCATGCAGTTCGGCGGCAGCGTTCTGTTTAAGCAGGTCGACCTGCAATTCACCCCCGGCAACTGCTACGGCGTCATCGGCGCGAACGGCGCGGGCAAGTCGACGTTCCTGAAAATCCTCTCCGGAGAGCTTGAGCCCACCTCCGGCAGCATTTCCTTCAAGCCTGGCGCGCGCCTGTCCGTTTTGAAGCAGGACCAGAACCAGTATGACGCGTACTCCATTTTGGACACCGTCATCATGGGCAACCAGCACCTGTACGATATCATGAAGGAAAAGGACGCGCTCTACGAAAAGGACGAGTTCACCGAGGAAGACGGCATGCGCGCGAGCGAGCTCGAGACCGAGTTTGCCGAGCTCGATGGCTGGGAAGCAGAGTCCGACGCATCGCGGCTTTTGCAGGGGCTCGGTATCCCCGTGGAGCTCCACTATGACCTGATGGGCAACACCGACCCCCGGCTCAAGGTCAAGGTACTGCTCGCGCAGGCGCTCTTCGGTAAGCCCGATATCGTCATGCTCGACGAGCCGACGAACAACCTCGACATTGAAGCTATCAACTGGCTGGAAAACTTCATTCTCGACTATGAGGACACCGGCCTTGTCATCGTCGTCAGCCACGACCGTCACTTCCTCAACACTGTCTGTACGCACATCGTCGATATCGACTACGGCAAGATCAAGATGTACGTCGGCAACTACGACTTCTGGTACGAGTCCTCGCAGCTCATCCAGCAGCTCATACGCAACAAGAATAAGCGCAACGAGGAAAAGATCGCAGAGCTCCAGACCTTCATCGCGCGCTTTGCCGCCAACAAGGCCAAGAGCAAGCAGGCGACCTCCCGCCGCCGGCTTCTCGATAAGCTCTCCGTCGAAGAAATGCCCGCGTCTTCGCGCCGGTACCCGTTCGTGGGCTTCGAGCGCGAGCGCGAGGTCGGCAAGGATATCCTGTTCGTAACCGATGTGTCGAAAACCATTGACGGCGTGAAGCTTCTCGATAAGGTCTCCTTCATCGTCGGCAAGAACGACAAAATTGCCTTCGTCGGCGAAAACGAGCTGGCGCAGACGACGCTTTTCAAAATTCTCATGGGTGAGCTCGAGCCGGACGAGGGCAGCGTCAAATGGGGCCAGACCGTCACGACCAGCTATCTGCCGAAGGACAACACTGCCTATTTTGAGGGCTGCACCGACTCCCTGGTTGACTGGATCCGGCAGTATTCGGTGAAAAAAGACGACGTGTATCTGCGCGGCTTTTTGGGGCGCATGCTGTTCTCCGGCGAAGAGGTCTTCAAGCCTGTGAACGTGCTGTCCGGCGGCGAGAAGGTCCGGTGCATGCTCTCGCGCATGATGCTCTCGGGCGCGAATGTGATCCTCC
>ENA-ORND01000848-ORND01000848.1-human-gut-metagenome-genome-assembly--contig:-NODE-848-length-23805-cov-4.791874_pt1 | contig 23805 bp, 14 predicted proteins | sample MGYA00242111_ERZ509014 | MGnify/ENA primary metagenome ERZ509014 (study PRJEB26280, sample SAMEA2338694) | human gut metagenome | biome: human gut; feature: human-associated habitat; material: faeces... | reverse complement strand
TCCCTAAAAAAGAAAGAACTAAATTTGAATATCCCCAAGGCGTTCCAGAAGATGCTAAGTGGGCTAGGATTCATATACTTAATCGGACTGTAATAATTGGACATGTTGTCGGAGACACCTTTTATGTTGTATTTTTAGATAAAACGCACAAATTTTATCTAACAGGACGAGATGTTAATAAGAAATAATTTTGTTAGGGTATAAAATATGTCCTTTTTACTCTTTTTCAGGATTTTTCTTGCTCATTTCTAACAGCATCTCGTTTAGCGTTTCTTCGGGTATAGTGAGGACGAAGCCTTGTATCTCGTAGATAGGCTTCCTCTTTTTCTTCTCCTTCTTAGGTTTATCTTTCTTTATGTCTTTATTATTTGCCATAATATCTAAGCTGCTGCATATTGCAAAAGTAATTCAATTCTCTCATATTTGCTAATTTTTCGGGTGTTAAATCTGAAAACAAATTCGTCAACGTATCTTTGTAGATACTTCTTGCTGATATGGATATATGTTCCTTTTATAGTTCGTTTAAATACCGACCAAGCGTTTTCTATTCTGTTAGTTGTGATTTCGATTATCTCTCCATCATCAGTAACTAGGATCATTCCGTAGAAATGTTTGCCGTGGTCTACAGACATTTGCGTGTATTTCTTCTCTAGTCCTTTGTAGCTCCAACCATCGGTATAAACTGAACTTCCTACATCAACATTCTTTTTCACAATCGGGACGAGCGTCTTTGCTTGGGTGTTAGGAACAACCTTAGCAAAAAGATTCCCACCTCTTTCAAGTATTCCGAATACAGGAACTTTATCCTTGTAGCTACGTCCTTGACATTTCTCTACTTTCTTATCTTTATGGCGATTAATATTCTTTCCACCTACAAATGTTTCGTCTATTTCGACTTCACCAGATAACTTCTGATTGTTTTCTTTAGCCATTGCAGTTCTTATTCTGTGAAGCATATACCACGCTGTTTTCTGTGGAATATCCAAATCATCTGCTAATTGGTATGAAGATATAGCGTTCTTACGGTTGGCAATCATAATAATAGCGTATAACCAATCTCTCATTCCTAACTTAGAGTTAGCGAAAAACGTACCAGTCCTATAAGTGAAGTACTTCCCGGTATTCTTGCACTTATATTTACCGTTCTTGCATTTGTACACTTTAGATGTTTCATCGAATGGCGAAACCACTCCATTTGCCCATCTTACACTCTCGTAGTATCTGATTGCGCTTTCTTCGTCCGGGAAAGAAGCTCTGAAATCTACGATGCTTTTTCTTTTCCTTCTCTTTTTCATAACGCTTATCTTTTATGTTGCTACAATATAGTAAAATAAACGAGATATGCAAATAAAAATATCATTTTTTGGACATCCTAAATATAACAAGTATATTTGTACAATCTTTAATTCTAAGTTTATGGGAAAGAATGAAAAAACATCGCCCAAAGTGGCTAGTATTGCATCTGAACTTTTAAGGAATCCTAAGACTCCTAAAAAGGTTAAGACGGTGGCGGCTTCTGCTCTGACTCAAACTGCTGACAAGAAAAAGAGCAAGAAGTAACATTTACAATGCAAGCTTTGGGTATTACCATAATTCCATTAGCTTGCATTGGTGTATTATCAGTTTCATCTGCGAAATTATGAGCTAATGAGATTATTTTGTCATTTTCATAAATTACTTTACCGACACTTTTAATAGTAAGAACAGAAGCAGAATAATTAGATATATCTCTCCATCCTGATTCTACTCCATAACTATCTTCCCATTCTATCATTAATATTTCTCCTATCCTATCCATGATTAGTATAACTAAAAGTTATGATAAATCAGCGTGGTGTAACTTTAGTGTTCACTGCCTATCAGAGAAGTACAAACGCCGCTACAGCATACTCTGACAAGAGACTATTCTCACTACGATGAGAAATATAACGCCTCATCATAGCTTCATAAATTAAATTATCAAACAAGAGTTCCGAACTTCTATTTCTCCATGTCCTCTATGATGCAAATGATGAATTAGTCCGAATACTGATAAACCTTCAAATCGAACTTCGGAACCATTGCCAGCAAATGGTCGAAGATATCCGACTGAATACGCTCGTATTCTTTCCAGACCTTATTGCGGGAGAAGAAATAAACCTGAATAGGTACTCCGTACATCGTAGCTTCTTTCTGACTGATAATCAAATCCAACTCCTGATTGACCACAGGCAGACTACACAAATAGCGTTCAATATATACCCTGTACACTTGAGAATTGGTAGGAACGACTCCTTCTTCCGGCTGATAATCCGCCATTAATGGAATTTCTTTCCGGTAACGGTCCAACATTTCCGGAGTACAGAATTGAAGTGTAGTCAAATCCAAAGTTATACTCTTCATCACCCGTCGTCCTCCCGACTGTGTCATTCCCCGCCAATTCTGAAAAGGACTGCTCACTAATGTATAAGGAGGAATAGTGGAAATGGTATTATCAAAATTCTGGATCTTGACTGTATTCAGCGTTATTTCCTGTACAATGCCATTTGCGTCACCGGAAGGAAGCGTCACCCAGTCCCCCGGACGAACCATATCGTTGGCAGAAAGCTGGATACCCGCCACAAAACCTAATATGGAATCTTTGAATACTAACATTAAAATAGCCGCTGAAGCGCCCAAGCCCGCAAACAAAGTAGCCGGAGACTTATTCACGATAATAGCAATGATTACAATCCCGCCAACAAAGAAAAGAAGCACCTGCAACACTTGGATAAAACCTTTCATCGGGCGGTCTTTCATCGACTCTCTTCCGTCATAGATATCCATTATCATCAACAGAATCCCATTTATAGCCAATAGTAAAGAGAAAATAATATAAATGACGCACGCCTTCTGGGAAATCAGCAACAGCTCTTTTCCACGGATAAAAGCCATCGGCAACAACGAATAAACCAGAAAAGCCGGGATGGTATGAATCAAATTATGAAATACCCTACGCTTCATCAACAATGTATTCCATTGATGAGGTTTACGTCTCGTATACTGTTTCATACCTCCAATAAGAATTGCCTGGCAAAGATAATTCAAAACGATAGCAACCACTATCATCAGTAAAGCCATAATAGTCTCATCAAAACGATCGGCAACTGCCGGATCTATTCCCCAATTAATGAGGGTTTTATTCATCCATTTTCCTAAATCTACTACTAACATAACTTCTGTCTTTTTTTATAAATAACAGTAAAATATTCATTTGGTTTAGAAAAAAAGAGACTAGTATCCGATTTATCAAGAATCAAGACACCGGTCTCCACTGCTACTCTCTAAGCATATCATTTTTCGATGAGGGCTCCATCAGGGAATCACCATCACCCCTATTTCATTCATATTTACTTTAGCAACGGTAGCATCAGGTGTAGTGGCCTCCAGTTTAATGAAACGTGCCTGTACTTTCTGACTGAAAGCAACCGTCTGTGGCAACGGATTATGCATAATATTGCTGAACTCTCCACTGGCAGGCACTTCTTTCCAGCTCTTACCATCCATGCTTACAAAGAATTGATAACGGAATGCCATCGTCGGCTTTGCCTCCGCTTTTGAAGGCGCGTACGTGAAACTGCTCAATGTTACCGTCTTCCCCAAATCAATCGTTAATGGAGAAGCAGCAACCTGTTTCCATCCGGAACGCGGCAAATTATTCCAGTCTTCTTTCGTTGTTTCTTCCTGCAAAGGTTCTGCATAATAAGCGGCAACCTGACTAACGTAAGCAGTCAACCGGCACTCGTCTATTCTCACCCGGAGCTTATTGGCATTAACTGCCGGAAAGCGCAACATACGTTTATATCCTATCGTCGTACCTTTTCCTACTTCTTTCCAGCCATTATCCATCAAGGCTTCCACAGTAAAAGCCTCTACCCTCTGCCCTTTCGTTATATCTTCCTGCAACATGACCAGATTGATTTCCGATTTGGACTTCAATGCATAGACAGCCTCACCGCCCGAAGTAGTGCTCCAGTATTTTCTTCCGTTTTTCACCCGGTTGTCAGCAAACGTTTGTTGCCGATAATCAGCAAACTCTTTCAACCGCTTGATATCAGCTTCATGAATCAGTCCCCTCCGGTCAGGTGGAATATTCAACAGGAGCACTGAATTATATCCTACCGACTGGAAATAAATATCTGATAAATGCTTCAAAGATTTCACTTTACCATCTTCCTCCGCATGATAGAACCATCCCGGACGGATAGATACGTCGACTTCCGAAGGATACCAGAATAATTCCGTAGCTTTCTCCAATATCTTACGACTTCCCAAATCCTCTGCTTTACTGAAAACACCCAAACGTTTGTTGTTCTCTTGTGAACGGGCATATATACCGGGAGTCAACACAGTTGCGTTCCATTCCGTTTCACGGCCTACTCCTTTCTCGTTTCCGACCCAGCGGACATCATCCCCCATAATTGCCATCACAGCTTTGGGTTGGAGGCGTTGGATGGTTTGGTAAAAAGCGTCCCAGTCATACACTTGCTTCTTTCCGTTCGGACCTTCTCCATTCGCCCCGTCGAACCAGACTTCATGTACTTCACCATAATTGGTGAGCAATTCCGTCAATTGCCGAATAAAAAAATCATTGTAACGGGGAGAGTCTCCATAACATTTCGCATTCCGGTCCCAGGGAGAAAGATATACTCCAAACTTCATATCATATTTGTCACAGGCAGCACGAAGTTCTTTCACTACATCGCCTTGTCCGTTTTTCCAGGGAGAAGAGGCCACGGAATGTTTGGTAGTAGCCGTTGGCCAAAGGCAGAAACCGTCGTGATGTTTTGCAGTCAGAAGCACCATTTTAAAGCCGGCTTCCTTGAGGGTACGTACCCATTGTTCAGCATCCAGTTCCGAAGGATTAAAGAGCGCGGGATCTTCTTTCCCGTCCCCCCATTCACGTCCGGTAAAGGTGTTGATACCAAAATGAAGGAAAGCTGTTAATTCCATTTGTTGCCAAGCGTATTGCTGTGGAGTAGGTACCAGACGCGCTGCCATATCAACTTTCTGTTCGATAGTTGCACTTTGAGGAAATTCAACATGCTTCACATAGTAATTTTCTTTTTTCTGCGCCTGCGCTCCACTCATGAGAGTAACAGACAATAAAAGAGAGGTTAGTAGTTTATTCATGGTCTATTAATTATTGCAATCGTACAAAGATAAAATAAAGGTGCAGATTTCACGATCCTCATGGAATATTTTCTTACGACATTCCATCCAATCAGTGTAACCCCCACCTTTATATATAATCTAAATAACCTATTGATTTAGTATCTATTTCACCGGATAAAGGGTAAATTCAAAACTCTGTTTCTTTAATGGAACCAAGTATTGCGGTAACACTCCGGGACCACAAGTAGCCGTCCCCACACCCGCCTGTTCGGCATCCAGATGCACTGTCAGCAATCCATCACGTTCCAGTTCATTGATATGGCGGGCCTTCTCTAATAATACATCCGAAAAAGGAATGATACTAAACTGGAAAGCACGATCCGACTCAACAAAGATACCTTCGCCGGAAGTATCTCCCAACTTCACCCAACGTACATCGGTGCGGTTGCCTGTAGATTGCGGAGCAACATAATAGTGGAACATCCGTTCCGGTGTGGTCTGATATACACCGATTTTACCGGACTGATTGCGGTCAATATAGGTTTCATTATCTCCACGTCCCAAGTAAGAAACCTGATCGTAGGCGTTCGACACACGGAACGTCAATCCTAGGCGTGCCATTGATTTCACAATGGTCGTGTCGGGTTGGAAAGTTGTATGTACTTTCAGTGCACCGTTTCTATCCAGTGAATAAACAAAGTCAGCAATTCCTACCCTTTGCGTTTTTACATTTAGGATTTCTACACGGGCAGTGGTCGAAGTCTTACTTTCCTTCAATGACACTACTTTCTGGGTCAGACAATCCAATCCCGCATCACGCCACAAGCGTGCGCCGTTCTTATCCCGGTTGTCATTATCCGTTGCCGGGCGGTAAAGGCTCAATGTCAGCGGAGTAGCCAATAATTCTTTGCCGTTCAGGTTCAATGAAGTCAGTGCGCCAGTTTGCTTATCAACGGTGAAAGTCGTTTCACCTGCTTTGTGCAGACGGTAGCCTGTGTAGTTCTTATTACCGGCAAATACAAACTGGTCGTATGCCACCTCCCAATCCTTATCTATCATTGAAGAAGCTTCACGACGGGTCCAGCTGATATTCAAATAAGCCTCACGGACTGTATTCGGAAGTTTTACAGCACCCAAAGTAACATCAACAGTAGCGTGCGGTGCACAATCAACCGTTTTTGTACCTTCCGCCAAAATCTTGCCATTATCTGCCGTCACATTCCAGTTCAGTACATACTCATTCAAGTTAGAGAAATCATACCAGTTCTTGACACGGATAGTCAGATTCTTCTGATTCGCCAGCGTTACTTTTATGTTCTGATATACTTTCTTTACTTCGAGCAAATGCGGGTGCGGTTCACGGTTGGCGCCCACCAAACCGTTACAGCAGAAGTTTCCGAAACTTGGAATTCCTTCCGGTCCGTAATCACCGCCATACGTCCAGTACCATTTACCGTTCTTGTCTATTTCGCGGAATGACTGATCCACCCAGTCCCAAACGCAGCCACCTTGTGCCATCGGATTGTTTTCAAATACGTCCCAGTATTCTTTCAGTCCGCCGCAACTGTTGCCCATCGCATGAAGATATTCACAAAGAATGAAAGGGCGGTAGATGTCTTTCTCTTTTACGTATGCTTTGATATCGTCTACACTGCGGTACATACGACAGTAAATATCCGTATTATAGTTCAATTCGGCACGTTCATACTGTACAGGGCGAGTTTTCTCTACCGATTTCAGCCAGTCATAAGTACGTTCGAAGTTAATTCCGTTTCCTGCTTCATTTCCCAATGACCAGATAACGATAGCCGGGTGATTCTTAGAACGTTCATACATCCGGTGAGTACGATCCATGTGTGCAGTCAGCCAGGTACTATCCTTGGCTAGGGAAGCAGGACCATATCCCATTCCGTGAGATTCGATGTTTGCCTCATCAATCATGTACAAACCGTAACGGTCGCAAAGTTGATACCAGCAAGGATGCGTAGGATAATGCGAGTTACGCACCATGTTGATGTTGTGCTGCTTCATCAGTTTGATGTCCAGTTCCATCAGCTCCTTGCTCACGGTACGTCCCAGTTGAGAATGCTCGTGTCGGTTGGTTCCCTTCACCAATACCGGAACGCCGTTGATGCAGAAACGTCCGTCTTTGATTTCCGAGGTACGGAAACCGACTTCACAACCAGTCAGTTCGGTTACCTTGCCTTGTTCATCCTTCAGTTCGAGTATTAATGTGTAAAGATGAGGATGCTCTGCACTCCAAGCCTTTACATCGGGAATATTCTTTTCATCAAACGTGATAAAATTGCTCAATCCGCGGGATTTTATCCGGATAGCATCCTGCAGGACAGCTTTACCATTGGCGTCTTTCAGGGTATAAGCAATAGAAGTAGCTCCAGATATAGCAGAATGTCCCTCTACGGTCACTTCAAGTCCGAAAATACCATCTTTGTATTTCTCTTTTTCTAAAGAAGCATTCAGTTTATAATCCGCAATGTACTGTTTGGGAGTACTGTAAAGATACACGTCACGTTCGATACCACTCAAACGCCACATATCCTGACATTCCAGATAAGCACCCGAACTCCAGCGATACACTTCCAAAGCAACCACATTTTCGCCTTCATTGAGGACATCTGTAATATCCCATTCGGCAGCCGTCTTTGATCCCTGATTATATCCAAGTAATTTTCCATTCACCCATACATAATAGAAAGAAATGACTCCTTCACAACACAGTACTACCCTGCGTCCTTTCCAGTCGGCAGGCACTTTGAAGGTACGTCGGTAGGAGCCGACTTCATTCTCCGCATAAGGCACCAGCGGCGGATTCTTCTTGAAGTTGAACATTTTATCATCAAACTCATACGTTTCGTTGACATAGATAGCCGTGCCATACCCCTGGCGTTCCCAGTTACCGGGCACATTGATATCCGCCCATCCTCCTGTATAATAAGAAGGTTGGTAAAAGTCCTTCGGACGATTATCAGGATTCTTCACCCAATGGAATTTCCACTTTCCATTGAGACTCATATAAAAAGGAGACTGTTCATACCCTCCCGGCTTTTCAATGTCGGAAGCGTTGGCATAAGGCCATACGTATGTGTGAGGAGCGAGCTTGTTCAGTCCCACCGCATACTGGCTTTGCCATTCGGGCAACGGTTGTTGCTGCGCTAAAGTGAAAGTAGCAGTCAGTCCTGACAATAGAACTAAAAGAGTTCGTTTCTTTAAGCTAATATTCATAAGCATGTCATCATAATTGGTTTATATAATAAATTAGGCACAGATTAAGCTGATTGACGCTATTATTTTATATACTCATCATTCTAAAAACCGTGAAATTCGTGTAATCTGTCTCTAATAATATAAGATTATTCTGCAAGAGCACTTAATTGCTGTTTTTAACTATTTGATTACTATTCTATAATCACTTCATCAAAATAGACTCTCGCTTCCTGACCGGGACGGACATGCTCGTCGGGACATATCCCCGCACCTTCCGCCGTCACTCGGACATAACGGGCAGATACTCCGCCCATATCTATCGAATAGTCATTTCTAAAAGTTCCTTCCAGATAGATTTCTTCCGGAGAGAAGTTCAATTCTCCCATAGTATGGTAGGTTCGATTGTCATCGGAAACTTCTACGCGAATCATCTTCGGTTTATGTGCTCCCATTCCATAATTCGTAATGCAACCGATGGCAAATTTATTCAAAATCTCCCGCCCCTGCAAATCTATCGTGAAAGATATAGAATCATTTTGATTCCAGTTACACCATTCAAAATCAGTATATTTCAGGCTTCCCCGCAATCCGTTGACTAATAACATTTCGTTCTTCTTATTGCCAAGCAAAGGTTTTGCCGTAGCTTTGTTCCATGTGAGTTGCAACTCTAAAGTTTCTCCCATTTGCTTGCCGTTCATAAAGGTAGCGGCTTTCACCATTTGTGTCTTCGTCACACGGATAGGTCCGTCGTAACGATGAGAAGACATTGCCGGATTACTTCCGTTCAGTGTATAATGAATCTCTACATCCGGGCGGATACATTCCAAATTCACTTCCAAATGTCCGTCCACTGATGTCACCGTCTGTTGTATGTTATACATTGAACGGGCATAGACAATTCCTTTTTCCGCAATATGCGCGTTGTATGCGTCCATCCGCTTCAAGAATCCAGACCAGTCCTTCGTTCCTGCGGGCGTCCATGCCACTTCTGCTAAAGCGGCCAGGCGGGGAAACAAAAGATAATCCACATCTTCGGGTTTATTACAGAACTCTGTCCACATACAAGCCTGTACTCCCATTAACAAAGACTCATATTCCGGTTTCCAATCCTTCTGTACAGGTTCGTAATCGAAAACATCTTTCAGGGTATTGTTGCCAAAATAGGTTACCGGTTCAAACCATTGCGGTCCCTGATAACGAATCAAGTATAAGACACGCGCCGGAGTCATGATAAAACGATGTCCCTTTTCGGCAGCTTTCAGAGCAGCCGTACCCATTCCCTGCCAGCCTAGGATAATAGATTCTTCAGGAAGAAAAGAGCTGTTTGTCAACTCATCCCAGCCAATCACTTCACGACCTTTCTTACGCAGATAATCACTGATACGTTTCATGAAGTAACCCTGCAAATCTTCTTCATTGGCCAAACGCTGTTTTTTCATCCGTTTTTGGCAAAGCGGGCATTTCTCCCAGTTTGTCTTTCGCGCCTCATCTCCACCAACATGAATATAGCGAGAAGGGAAAAGCTCTAGAATTTCGTCAAAAACATCTTGCAAGAATGTAAATACGCTATCATTTCCCGCACAGTAGATAATCTCGGAATTTCGTCCTCCCAGTCCGGGAAGTACACCGACAAAGTCTTTCACAACCGGACAGGCAAGCTGGGGATAAGCAGCTAGAGCAGAGTTACTGTGCGCCGGTACATCTATTTCGGGAATGACTTCTATCTGTCTGTCGGCTGCATAAGCTACAATTTCCCGGATGTCCTCCTGCGTGTAGAAACCGCCTATCGGAGTAGGTTCTCCCCGTTCCGGGTTGCGACGTGAGTGGAAAGGCACATCTGTACGGTCTACTCTCCACGCTCCTATTTCCGTCAAACGGGGGTATTTCTTTATTTCAATCCGCCAGCCGTTATCGTCTGTCAGATGAAAATGAAGTTTGTTTATTTTCAGCATCGCCATACAGTCAATGATTCGCAGTACATTCTTTTTAGGGATAAAACAACGTACCGGATCCAACAGTAATCCGCGGAAACCGAAACGGGGTTCATCCTGAACCGTCATTGCCGGAACTCTCCAATCGACATTCCGGACCGGTTGTTCCGATTCTATGGCAGCCGGCAGAAGTTGGCGGATAGATTGCAGGGCATAGAAAAAGCCTTTTGTATCCGAAGCTTTAATGAGTATCTGTTCCGGCGTAATCTCCAGTAAGTAGGCTTCACTTTTTAAAGAAGAATCCGTCACAAAACGGACTTGTCCCTCTTCACGCCCGACATTCAAAGCAGGAGTTATTCCGGCAGCACGAGTAAACAAGTCAATAAAATTGCGAGCAATCACGGCTTGTTCCTGACTTTCTACCGCAAACACCGTTTGGGCTGAAAAGGTGAAGTTACCACGGCCCGGCACAATCTGTGTCGGGCGTGGTACTATTGAAATTAAAGGGGATGTTAAGTTATCAGCCTGCAAAAACGCTGTCAGTGGCGAAAGCAGTATGAGAATGATTAAGATGTATTTTTTCATGGCGTATGTACATTGGTATTATTCCTTGTCTCTCTCCGGTGAGAAGCGGACAGGATCATTGTATTGCTCCTGAAGTTTCAGCATTTCTTCTTTTAGTTCTTTCACTACCGGTTCATATTCAGATTGTCCGTAGAGGTTGTGCATTTCCGACGGGTCTGCCTGCAGGTCGTAGAGTTCCCACCAGTTAATGTCATTATAGAAATGAACCAGTTTATAGCGTTCCGTACGTACACCATAATGACGTTTCACCATGTGTTCAGCGGGATATTCGTAGAAATGATAGTAGAGAGCCTTCCGCCAATCTTTCGGATGTTCGCCTTTCAGCAAGGGGACGAGGGATACACCTTGTATGTCTGAAGGAATCTCTGCTCCTGCCAATTCGAGGAAGGTAGGTGCATAATCGATGTTCTGAACCATTTCGGTGATGTCGCCCCTACGGTCGAATCCTTTCGGCAGACGCATGATGAGTGGTGTACGCATGGATTCTTCGTACATGAAACGTTTGTCGAACCAACCGTGTTCGCCCATGTAGAATCCTTGGTCGGAAGTATAGACAACAAGTGTGTTATCCAGTAATCCCTTCTCTTTCAGGTAGTCGAGTACACGACCAACATTGTCGTCCAGCGACTTCACCGTCTTCATATAATCGCGCATATAACGCTGGAATTTCCAGTTGGCTAGTTCCTTGCCTTGCAGGTTCTGTTTATAGAAATCGTCTATTATTGGGGTGTAGAATTTGTCCCATGCAGCACGTTGTGCTTCATCCATACGACCAATATATTTCTCATATAAGGATTTCAGACGGGTATTTTTGTCGGGACGAAGCATTTTGAGGTCATAAATCATGTCCATGTCTTTCATAATACTCATCTCTTGTGCGGCAGCGGCAGGGCGTCCTTCGTAATTGTCAAAGAAATTGTCCGGTAGCGGGAAGGTTTTATCTTCGTACAAAGCCAGGTTGCAAGTATCTGCCAACCAATTACGGTGAATAGCCTTATGGTGAATCAAAAGACAGAAAGGTTTCTCCGGATTGCGTTTGTTTTCTATCCAGTCAATGGCATCGTCAGTGATAAGGTTCGTGATATATCCATGTTTTTGGATAGTGTCATTGTTCTGTGTGATGAAATCCGGATTGTAGTAGTCGCCTTGTCCGGGGACAATCTGCCAGTAATCAAAACCGGAAGGCAAACTTTCAAGATGCCATTTACCTACCAGTGCTGTCTGATAACCGATTTTCTGCAACAGCTTCGGAAAAGTCTGTTGCGAACTGTCGAATACGCAAGTGGTATTATCATAGAATTTATTAGCACAACTATGTTTACCCGTTATCATGCAGGCACGACTGGGACCGCTTAATGAATTGGCTACAAAACTTTGAGTAAAGCGTACACCATCGGCAGCAATACGATCGAGATTGGGTGTTTCCATGTAGCGTGTGTCATAACAGCTCATCATCTGAGCTGTGTGATCGTCTGTCATGATATAGACGATATTCAAAGGCTTCTGTTCCGCAGGTTTCTGTTTGCTTGAACAGGAAGCAAGAGAAGCTACGGCAGCTACTCCTACCAAAGGAAAGAATAAGTTTGGTTGCAGTTTTTCCATAAATACTAATTTGTATAAGATTGTGTCAGCAAAGATAGAGGACAGCCATCTATTTAACTTCCACAAATTACCATTTAATTTCCAATAATCTCCATTTCTGCATAATTGACTAATAAATAGCCGGAAGCATATCGCCTTCTAACGATAGCTTCCGGCATAAAATTCATTTCACACTATTGAAAGCTAATTGAAAGAGATAGCATTAATAAAATAACTGATTAGCCCAGACTTTTTCAGCATCAGTCTGTACATAATTCTTATTTGTATAGATACGAATCCAATCAATTTCCATTCGAGGCGTATTATCATCCGTTTCACAATTGGCAATACTTTTCAGTACATTATCCCAACCTTCAGGCGCTTTACCAGCAGCCCGTTCCGAGCTTTCAGCCAATCTCATAAAGAAGTAGAGACCGGCACTGCCACCAGCAGCAGTAGCAGGATCAGGATTAGCAGTAGCAGGAGTTCCAGCCTTGTCGAATGGCCACCTGTCAGGAGATTGTGTACGATTCACAGTCAGATTGGTTGCTCCATTAATTCCTAAATTGATTATATTTTCATCCACAAGTTCCACCCAATATATATTCCATTCATTCGCTTGAGGTATTGCTACACTCTTTGAACCTATCTCATTATCAACAGTTACAGCCTGAGTAATTACAGAACCTTGAGTGTTCTTGAGAATATCGATCTCATCTTTCGTGTTCGGAAGGGAATTTTTCTGATTTTTAAGTCCGATTGTCGGAACAAAACCAGTCCGTATTCCTCTCAAACGCGCCTTCACTTCAATTCTCATACCAGGAAAGAACCGAGTATGTTGTGGGGCAAAAATACCACCAAATTTAGAACATTGCAATGCGGCGACACCGTAATCCTTGGTAGCAGTCATGGCACCAGTCCCCTGAACATTTTTATCCACCCACATATTTAAAATACCTTCATTGGTTATATTTGTACATTTTGCATTATTCACAGCTTGTATTTTCTGTGACGGTGCATCATTAATATCAGAAAAGGCCCAAGAAATACGATGTCCGAAAGCATTAGGGGTATTATTTCCGCCACTAAAACTATTATTAATATAATGGAACTCTATCGCATTGCATAATACCCAATCTTTATCTTTCAAAGCTGAAGTGGGATGAGCGCTATTCTTATTCATAGCTATTTTATCTCCCGTAAACCAACTTTCAATTGCAGTTTTATTTTTATCAGACATAAACGGCCTATCCGGGAATTCATACACCTTCGTTATATCAAACAGATTAGGATCTCCCATAGATTCCAAATCAGTCATAGTTATAGTCAGAGTAGAATTTATCATCGGATTCGCAGGAGAATCACTCTCCAGATTCAATACCAGTTGCAAATCCCCTGTCATTTCAAAATCCTGTTTAATAGTCACAGCATCACTTTTTGCCGAAGTTCTTCCTGCAGGAATTGTTAATGTAGAAGGTAAATTTTCATACCTATCTCCTTCCCCTTCTTTCGGAGTAATTTTCATATTAAGAGGTACGGAACTTGGTTTTTCAATCTTTGCAACTAATACAAACTTACCACCTTCCATTACTACATTCTCCGCATTGTTCTCCAATGATGCCATTATCCGATAATAATCGGAAACCTTAATTACCTGACTGGAGCCTTCCATCTTATAACCACGGGCAAAAGCCGTAAAGTTTATAGCAGTACTACCCGTCAGTCCGGATGCCTTTATCGGAAAATCCACCTGAATCTGTTTCTCCCCCTTCGGAAAAGTAACGATTCCATTGAACTGTTCGAATACATTCGAAGCATCCTCCGTTCCGGCTTTCGCCGTAAAGTAAATATCAAAATCTTCATTTGCTACAACCTCCTTGCCATCAGCATCCGGTTCCACATTAATATTCACTTTCAAGTGTTCTCCCATCGCAAATGCGTTGTCATTGATGCTCATCGTTAATGGCACGATTTCCGGTAGAGGACGATATTTCGTTTCTTCCTCACACCCGGTCAACCCCATGGTCAACAAGCATATCGGAAATATTTTATATAATATGTTCTTCATATCTTTATCTATCTAATTATCATAAATGAATTTTATTCAGTTCCCTTACTTAGTCGGCCATCCCGGATTCTGATTCAGCTCATGGTCCATCTGGATTTCATCCGGTGGTATGGGTAACAAGTAATCACGATCTTCATTAAACTTGTAGCCTTCAGGCAAGTACTCTTTCAACGGATCCATCCATCCTTCATTATCTGTCAGTACATGATTCAGTCCTTCTTTCCGCAATGTAGGCGAAAAGCTCAGATAAAGTACACCGTCTTTGCCCAGATAAGCTCCACGTCCGCGTCCTTCCACACCTTTCAACGTTCCGGCTACCCTCCAACGCATCAGGTCATCCAAACGAAAACCTTGCAGAGATAGCTCTGAGCGTCTTTCCCGACGTACCTCCTGCACTGCCGGCGGCAGGCCTTGGAAAGGGAAGTGAGGATCAGCCGCCGGAGTAACATAGGCCACACCGGCTCTTTGACGCAATGGCTTTAATGTTTTCTCTGCCACGCCATCGTTATACAGCCCCAATTCGGCGGCAGCTTCAGCATAACAAAGCAATCCTTCGGCATAGCGGAACATGACATGAGCCGTTTCACAATTGCCGGTTACATAGGTCGTATCAATGCCAAGGCGAGTATGGAACCCGGTCACGTTCTTGTAAATACCATCCCCATTCAAGCGCGGAGATGAAATATCTTTATTCTTTTCCTTTTGTTCTTCTTCGGTACCTGTCTCGTCATACGCTCTCACATTCATCAAGCTATTAGATTTGAACTTACAACCGGTATGCATCACCATGGCCAAAAGTCTTCCGTCACGATCTTTAAATACCTCATTAAAGTCCTTATACTTTTCATCGGTTGGGTCAACCGGCGTACCATCCACATTCAGAAAGTTATCCACCAAAGACTTGGATAGTCCCGAAGGCTTCACATTATCTGTTACTCCACCGCTAAGCTGTTGAGTAACGGTATTGAACACGCCATCAGCTATTGAATATTTTTTCCAAAAAGTCACTTCGCTAATGTTGGAAAGATCGTTTGAATTGAATAGCTCCGAAAAAGCGTCATCTATATTGGTAGCTTTCGGATTGGTTGCTGTCATATGCAAAGTCAGTCCGACCGGGAACAAATATTGATCTCCCCAGTTCATCACTTCCTTAAAAAACTCTTCAGAGTTATCTTCCGTTGCAAAATCAGTTCCCTTGTGATACTTCTCCCACGAACCTTCGTACAAAGCGACTCGCATAGCCAGAATCATGGCCGTTTCTCTGTTGACACGCAATCCACTGTATTTACTGCGGGAATGTAAATTAGCACGAGCCTCCGGTATCAACCCAATAGCCGCTTTCAAATCGTTCAGGATGAAACGGGCTGCATCCGCACGTTTTGTCGCCGGAATTTGCAAACCGCCCAACGTAGCATTGCCATCCCAGAAGTCATCCATAATGGGAATATTACCAAAACGTGTGAGCAGATAGAAGTGCCAATAAGCACGGAAGAAATACGCTTCCCCTCTCAATGAAAGCACTTCGTCCGTCTCGTCCACTTCGGAAACTGCGTAATAATGAAAAAAGTAATTCACCATACGCAAGTTTTTATAGCCTTTATTCCAATCGTCAGAGCCACTGAATTGATTATTCTCTCCATTCAGGCGCATATCATACTTTTCCGAAAGGATATTGTCACTGTTCACCTCTTCTCCTCTGACACCAATACCATATTGAGCCGGAGCCGGTAGAGAAGTATACAAATTATTTATATAGCTTTCTACATTCTCTCTAGTTTTCAAGAAATCTTCATTGTTAGGCTGCGTATAGGGTTTACGGTCCAAATAGTCGGAACACGCCGACAACAGTAAGCCTGCAAAAACAGTCAGGATAATTATTTTATTTTTCATGATAGCGTTCCTCTTTAATTAAAATGTAAAATCAAGTCCAAACACGAAATTACGGTTCATCGGATACACCTTTCCGTTACCATTCTGATTTTGAGCCGAGGTAAGTCCCGGAGCAGCCGCATTACTTCCGCCTGCCCACGCGTTCACCTGATTAAGGGTTTCCGGATCAAACTGATTCGGCAGTTTACTGATGGTAAACAGGTTATCGCATGTAAAGTATACTTTCAGGTTACTTAGTCCAATATTCTTCAACAATTGAGGCTTAAAAGTATAGGATACTGTCAAGTTCTTCATACGCATATATGCCGCATTCAGCATATAGCGGGTAGTATTGTATCCCGTATTGGCATTCGTTGTCTGGGCATCGGTCGTCAGTCGAGGTAGATATCCATTGGGATTCTCGGGACTGAAATAATCGAGATGCTCCTTGAACCATTCTTTACCACCGAATAGGTAAGTACTGGCGGCCATCGGGAAATCTCTCTTGGCAACTCCTTGCAGCAAAGTGGATATTTCAAATCCCTTATATCCTACGTTTAGATTGATACCGAAACTGTATTTGGGAGTAGCATTACCGATAATTTTCAAATCACCATGGTCGGCCAATGTACCCTTACCCGGATCCACTTTACCGTCACCGTCGGAATCAATGTATTTCAAGTCGCCTCGTTGCCACTTGTCACCGGACTTAAAGAAACTAAGATCTACTTGTCTGAGGTATGCATCCACTTCACGATTGGACAAAAAGAGATCATTCGCTTCATATCCCCAAATCTCACCAACGTCCATTCCTTCATAATATCCTTTATTAGTTGCCAAACCGGTATGATTGTTGTATATCAACCCCTCCGGATTATTATATTTGGTGACAACAGCTTTGTAATTGAATACATTGAATCCTATGCCATAGCTAAAACCACATTTCAACTGGTCCTGCCAGTTTACAGACAATTCCCAACCACGATTGCGTAAAGTAGCGTTATTGACCTTCGCACGGTCATCCGTACTAATACCTCCGAGATTCGGAATAGCTTCAGCAGGTCCAATCATGTCGCGCGTGGTACGCTGATAAATATCGGCAGTAATAGACAGTCGGTTATCCAACAACATCAAGTCGATACCTAAGTTGGCATTATCCACCTTCTCCCACGTAATATACGAACTGATCATCTTAGGCGTAGTGGCTAAAGTTCCTTTTTGAGGAGTAGCTTGCACACCGGGCAACAGCCAAGCATTGGGTGAATCGGAGGTCAAACTCTGAATCCCAAGGTAATCGTAGAGTCCCGCTCCGTTCTGATTACCCAAGCGACCGTAAGAAACACGTACTTTCAATTGAGAAACCGGCAGATTCAAAGCTTTGAAATAGTCGGTACGAGAAATGTCATAACCGGCTGAGAAAGAAGGGAACAATCCCCAGCGATTTCCCGGAGCAAAACGGGAAGAACCGTCATAACGTCCACTGAATTCCAGAAAATAAATCTCCTTGTAATTCCAATTCAGTTTAGCGTACATACCCATTGTAGCCCAATGCGTCCGGTCTTCACCTGCCAATACTTGCCCGTTAGCATTCACAAAAGAGAATATATCACTAGTCAGCAATCCGTCTTTATAAGTATAACCATTCGAATTTTCTTGCAGTTCCATCTGGAAACCCGCCATCGCCTTAAAGAAGTGGTCGCCCCAAGCATGTGTGTAGGATGATGATACGTTTGGAGACAGGTAGTAGTTGAATGTATTACCGCGTGTATAAGAGCCCCAATTAGAGTTTTTCCAGTTCATGCCCGGATATTGATACCCCTGCTTGGTTCCCTTACTTATATCCAACGTTCCGTCAGGCTTTTCAGCAGTGGGATATCCGCGTTTGAAGTCATTGTTTTCCACATCGAAGCGTACTTTCATTTCACCTACAATATCCCAACCTTCCAGCGGAGTAATCGTAGTGGCAAACGACATCGCATCAGAAATTCTGTTCTGCACATAATGCGATTGTTTCAGATAACGGTATTCGGAATTGTCATTATATTCCGACTTTACAGGAAGATGGGTAGGAGAATTCGGAAAGCTGCTTCCGATAGTTCCATAAAAAATGGTCTGGTTAGCCATCGGACGCTTCAGTATATTCAGCGAAAGGTTATTATTGAAATTAAACTTCAACCATTTATTGGCTCGGATCTGAAACTTCGAGTTTACATTGTACTTACTCAAGTTATCGTCTACTTGATCCAGTAATCCTTCCTGGTAAATATATCCCAAACCTACGTAATAATTAAATTTATCAGAACCTCCCGTTACGCTCAGATTATGAGAATGACGGATGGAAGCTTTTTTAAAGTAGTAATCATACCAGTCGGTATTGGCATACACAGCATCTTTAGAACCTGCCCAACCGGTACCGTCCGCATTAGGTCCTATGCCCGGGAACTTTTCCGAATAAGGATTCTCCATAAAGCCCTGCATCTTTTCGATGAGCGCATCAGGAATCGAGTGTTTTACTCCATCGTTATCATCTCGTTCGTTCAGATAATTGGCAAATTCAATGGAATTCATCATTTGGGGCATATTAATAGGAGAACTGAATCCTACAGTACCACTGTAAGATATACGTGTTTTTTCCTTTTTACCACTTTTGGTAGTGACGATAACCACACCATAGGCGGCACGTGCACCATAAACGGCAGCAGCAGAAGCATCTTTCAATACACTAATGGTTTCGATGTCGGCAGGATTCACGTTCTGCAAACTTTGCTCCACTCCGTCTACCAATACATAAGGTTCGCCTCCATTGATAGAACCGATACCACGAATATTGAATTTAATTTCGGCACCGGTCTCACCGCCTACCCCATTAGCAACCGCATCAGAAGAGAAGTTTAAACCGGCTACATTACCCTGAAGGGCACTCGTGAGGTCAGTAACCGGACGGTTGACAATAGCATCGGAACCTACAGTAGCCACCGCCGCCGTAATGGTGCTTCGTTTCTGTTTATCCATACCTACTACTACCACTTCATCCAATACTTTTGTATCCTCTTTTAACGTAAATCGGTTGCCTTCTGCTTTTGTCACCTTTATTTCAAGGGGAGTAAAACCGACATAAGAAATAACCAATGTGTTACCTACTTTCCCTTTCACGGAAAAGTTACCGTCAATGTCAGTCAGCGTCCCATCTTTAGAACCTTTCACCATCACTGTGGCACCGATAATGGTTTCACCTTTATCATCTACCACTTGTCCTTTTATCATTTGTTGCTGTGCCAACGCACTCAAAGGAAAGGATAGCAGGAGTATCAGAAACAGAATCAAAAATTTCTGTACTCGCATGAACTTCTTTTTTTCCATAATATTGTATTTGATTAATTTAGATTCTCTTTTATTCCGTCGGATTCGCATAATATTCAAACTCTTCTTTTATGGCCTTCAACAAAGACTTATTATTGGTTACGTCAATATCCGTTGCCAAATCCCAACTCATAATACCTGCAAAGCCTTCTTCACACACATATCTCGCTTTCTTGCGAATCGTTTCTACACTGTTGAAAGTATATGTATTTCCTTTATATGTATATGTATCCTCAATCGTAGTAGCCAGACCGTCATTCACGAAATCATAATAGGCAGCAATCAGACTACCCGTAGAACCATAGAAAGGGACTCCCATCACTAGTTTATTCTTAGGAATTCCATATGTTATAGCCATTTCTCCATCTTTTACAAATTGCTCATAAGGAAAACGCATCACTGCAGGGCCATAACATTGATAAGAGATAAAATCCAGTGCATCAATAGCTTCCGGAGATATTTTAAAAGAAACCGGATGCAAAGACGCAGTGAAGTAAACATACTTTCCTAATGTAGAACGCATTTGGATAACTGTTGCACTATAATTATTAAATTCATTCGTATTTGTAGGCCATTCAAAATCAAAATCAACTCCATCAAAATCATATTGTTCGATAATCTTCTTCACCTCGGAAGCAAATCTTGTGCGAGCAGTGGCATCAGCCATCATCTTTTTCCATTCTCCACCGGCAATGCCCAAGCGCAATCTTCTATCTCCCTGTTGTCCCTGTAAAGCGGTACGTATATTATTCAAACGCCCCAGCCAGGAATGTGAATCCTTGCCAGGTTTCGTGGCATCATCGTATTTCCAGTAAGCAAGTATTTTGGAATTATTCCAATTGTCAAAGGTGATAGGATTTCTACCTGATGTACCTACTGCCAGACTGCTTACAAAAGTTTCATCTAAATAACCTTTAAATTTATCTCCAATCAAAAAATCAGTACGTGTATTAGGTACTTCATTAGGGAGAGCACCTACAAAACTTATTGCAGTATTGTTTGTATCCACATAAAGTTTCGCCGTTCCCTGTTCATAAGTCAGCCCAATATAGTGCCAGCCTGTTGCCAGATCAGGAGTGGTAACGGTTGCAACCGAACTTCCAATAGACAGTTTCAAACTATTAGCTGTCGCACCCATTTGAAAAGCAATGATCGTGGAGTTTCCATCCATTTTCTTAAAGAGAAAAGCTCCGTCCACCCATTCACTTATATATATATAGGTACCAAAGGTGAATTTATTAAAGGCCCCATCAGCAGAGTGAAGTAATCCATCACCGCCATTCATAAAACTTGTTCCTTCAAATTTAACCACTCCATTACGACCTTGAAAAGTGCCTGTATGAGATACGTTTGTCATCGTCGCATCATTCAACGGCAATTCAAAAGCTACCTCACCATTTGCATAAGGACGCGCCGCCAAATAAATCAAATCTGTACAAGCACCCATACTGGCTGCTGAAATACGGTTTGTTTCAAAAAAATCCCCCCGAATGTAAGAGCAATTAATGAATGATTTTACAGTAGGATCATCCGGTTCTTCCGGTTCACCAGGTTTTCCTGTGATTGCACCTTCAGGAGGAGTACCAGTTGGAACGTCTACCCATTTTGTGTCTTTACAAGCTGTCAACGTTCCAAAAAGGAGGAGACAAAGAAATAGGAATTTGTTTCTCATAAATTTAATAATTAAGATTAGCTTTATTTAATAATTGTGCTGTCCCTTTTGACAATCACGATCACAAATGTAGGCTATATTAAAGGCAAAGAATGTTCTATTTTAGCTACGATTCTTCCAAATTTGTCTAAAATCGTCCATTTCATCGATATATCTAAACATCATAGACATTGTTGGACATCTTACGAATCAAAAAAAGAAAGCGGAAGTATTCATTCCTGAATATTCCCGCCTCTTTTATATTTTATCCTAATATAACTACAACAATTTTCCTACGAAGATATATTATAGGTTTTCTATATCAGAAGATTGAAGACCCGTGTATTTGATAATTGTATCAATGGATATTCCGTCCTCCCTCATCTTTCGAGCAATTTCAATTTGCTTCTTTTGCTCTCCTTTCTCCATCCCTTTCTCCATCCCTTTCTCCATCCCTTTCTCCATTCCTTCCTTTATTCCTTCTCTTATCCCTTCCTTTAGCCCTTCTTTCATCCCTTCTTCAGCCGCTTTTCTCCGCATCTCTTCGTTTTTACGCCGTTCATCCTCCTCTACGATTTGATTGACTCTATATCGATCTAATGCCTTATCATAAGCGATACGATTTTCTTCCGAAAGATCGGCAACTGCTGCCAATCTCGCCAGATGTTCAAACACTTGTTCTTTAATTGATTGATCACAACCATGAAAGCCAACAACAAGATTAGAACGACGTGAGTATAATGTTTCTTTCATCTATAAATTTTGGTAAGTTCACCTGATTTAGAGACTATTCCAGCTTTTTTTAGAAAAGATTGGGCATTCCTTTTATTAGCTGTAATTTTCTTCACTACCTCAACTCTAAGTTCTTCCCGAGTTTTTATTTTCTTTGTAGCAGTCATTATATACCTCCTTTCTTGTACAAAGATAACTATTTAAATCCATAAACATAAAAAACAATCCCAAACTTTACGGATTTATAGCCTTTTATAGTAAGCCGTCTCCCTTTCAATTCCTCCAAACAAACAAGAGAAATGTTCTATTTTTCAGATTAAGAAAGAAAACAAAACTATTGAAGATGGTAATCCGGAATTAAAAGCATCCATATTATCACATATATATGCATATTACTGCCACAATACAGCATATATTTTCAGATGATATGCGTTTTCTTTAAAGAAATAAATGATTTTCCTCGGTGAGCAATAAGCCATTCCTCGGTGAGGAACACATCCTTCCTCACCGAGAAAGCCTTCCATACTCACCGACCAAGTTATAAAAGCCCTCGGAAAAGCCTGTTTATAGGCTAGTTCATCATCATATACGCACCAAAAAAGAATGATAAAACAAACTACATACGGGCAAACAGTAAGCATATAGATAGCAATACAGAGGAATTATTTATTTTTAGACAGGAATTATCCAGGATAACAAACAATCCTACATTCTTTCATCCAAAATGCAGAGCGTTTTTTCCTTCACCACAAACAAGTGACTGATATATTAAAAACAGAAAGAATAGAATATACCCTTTTTCAGATCAGCACATTTCTAATCCCATCCTTTCAACAACCATACTCTTTCAGAGTCTGCATCAACTTCGCACCATTGATCGGCTTCACCAGATAATCATCACAACCGGCTTTCAACGCAGCTACCCGGTCAGCATCAAAGGCATGAGCAGTCAGGGCGATAATTGGAATTTCAGCATTGAACTTCCGGATCTCCGAGGTTGCAGTACGTCCGTCCATAACAGGCATCTTCATATCCATCAGTACCAAATCCACCGGTTGGGTGCGGACAATCTCAACTGCCTCCAGTCCATTCGGTGCGTGTAACAACTGGCATTTGTTTTTCAAGATAGAAGATACCAAAAAGAAGTTACTTTGTATATCTTCAACGACCAGTACTCTTTTAGGTACTTTTTTTGTTTCTTCGGAGTCAAGAATATTTTCTTTATTCGCATCCTTCTCATTGTTCCGACGTGAAGAAGTCGGTTCGCTGTTAACCGATTCGAACTGGCATGGCAAAACCGCCCAAAATAAAGACCCTTTATCAAATTCTGACTCAAAGCCTATCTCTCCTCTGCAAGCCTCAACAATGGCTTTACAAATGGACAATCCCAATCCGGTTCCCTGTGCAAATTCATCCAGTTTCTCAAAACGATGGAACACCTTGTCTTTTTTATCTTCCGGTATACCAATACCTGTATCACGAACGTAAAGACGAATATCTCCGTCTATCTTTTCATACCCCATTTCAATAGTTCCTTTGGAGGTATATTTGATAGCATTAGTTACAAAGTTAGTGAGAATCTGCGCTAACCGGTTTTTATCCAAACGAACGGTACAAGTTTCATAAGGATTCACGGGAACTAACCGAACCTGCGGATTTACTACACGACG
>ENA-ORND01000788-ORND01000788.1-human-gut-metagenome-genome-assembly--contig:-NODE-788-length-25120-cov-12.261041_pt1 | contig 25120 bp, 17 predicted proteins | sample MGYA00242111_ERZ509014 | MGnify/ENA primary metagenome ERZ509014 (study PRJEB26280, sample SAMEA2338694) | human gut metagenome | biome: human gut; feature: human-associated habitat; material: faeces... | reverse complement strand
TTTGGCAGCCATTCTCCACAGTACGGGTGGTTTTGCGAACAGCCGACGTATATCCACCATCGGTAACGGAGAAAGTAAGTTGCTGCGCCTTGTCTTGGTTGCCCGGGAGCTCTTCTTGCGTACAGGCGGCAAGCGATAGGAGCACCGCCGCCGGAATCGAATGTAGAATGCTTTGCTACAGTTTCTTTCTTTTTAATGTGATTAAAAAGCGCACACGGCCAGAAACCTAACTTTATAAGTACTTATCATTACTTTCCAGAGTGGCATCTGGAAAGTGTATGGCATATGCATTGTTAGGGCTATAATATGCCTCCGTAGACGACCAGTAAGAGGTGGTATAAATTGGTGTCGGACCGCCGGCAGCGACGAGGGATGGGTTGACTATATAATTCCAAATTTCGGCATTCGGAAAATCTTTCATCATAATCTTATCATCAGTAAGTCGGGCTGGGGTTAGTCTGCCTGTGGGGTCAGTGTCTTTCGGTATACAGAAGACGACACCGGCGACCGTCTTGCCCGCTACGGATTGCGGCTTCGGGTCTGCGATGACCTGAGCTTTCCCATTGGGATAGCGTTTGCGCAGTCCGCCGTCCGAAGTGCTCCTGCCCGAATAGATGTAGTCCCCAGCCTTCACTTCATCGGCAGTGTAGTGTATTGTTTTGGCTACCGCCACATTCTCCTCGCCGCCATCAATCCAGGTGTTGCCCGGCACCGTCTGCACCACGTCTATTTCATTCGTTTTTCCTCCGTGACACCTTCGCCCGCCATGAGCGTGAACTCTACTTTTGCCATGCGGTGGTTGAAACGGAGGCTGACGGCTTGGTCATAACCTCCCACTACGGTGACGTATAGAAGGCCGAAGCCGGCATACCCACCACTTTGGTCGATATCGGCATTCGGAGTCCGTGCCGTGACACATGTCTCGGTAGTGCTCTTCCGGTAAATGGTGTTTTCAGCATCCTTTGGGACAGTATTGCCCGAGGCGTCCATTACGTACCTTTGGAGGCTGAGCATGCCATCCAGCATCACTCCTATCTCCTTGCCGCCGGCACGGGGGTGCGGTTGCGCCACCTCCGCTGTCAGTCGCAATGGGTACTTGCCATCGGGTAAACGTGTAGTAGATTCTCCCGTTTCCATCTTGCCGCAAGAGACGAGTAGCCCGCCCGCGAGCATCAACATCGGCTCCCAGCCGCTGATGCGCATCCATCGTCCGGAATATCCTGTTCCTTTCACATCGTTATTTTTCTTTGTTTTATGTGGTTAGAAAGCGCACATGGCACGCACATTGAGTGCGCCGTCCTTTTCGCTGAGCTGTGCGAAGGCATTGTAGAAATACACGCTAAAAGCGCCATTCTTATTACTGGGGCTCTCCGAAGAAGACCAGAAACGTTTATGGTTATTGCGCGGTGACAATGCGTCACCGCCAACGGCGGAGATGGAGACTTCGACTATATCCCTCGTCTCTGTGTTGTCCCGTGTGTACGCAATATTATCGACATCCTTATAACATAGCATGTGCAGTTCCTTTACCGACGGCAAGAACCATCCGGTGCTGTTTGCCGGGGCTGGATTATTTGCGATAAATGTTTTCAGGACCTCAGCAGGATTGACCAAGGCATCGGTTTTGCCGTTTGTCTTGCAATATCCGTTATACGCCCACAGCACTTTCGTGTTCTGGTAACCGAGTATCCTGTTTATGTTGCCGGTCGCATCGAAACCAGTGGCAATGTTTACGTACTCATCCTTATCGACAGGATTGAAATCTGTTCCTCTTTGAAAATCCGCCACCCAGTCGTTAACGTTTTGCCACGAGACGTTGCCCGGAGCATCTTTAATCGACACGGCAAGGCCATGGGTGCAATTGGGATGTTCTTTCACCATAATCTTGTCGAAATCCAGAGACGCCGGCGTGATCCGTCCTTCAGGATTGGTCTCTGCCGGTGTCCAGAAGACGATGGCCGCCACGCTTGCCTTCTGCTCCTCGGTCAGGGTAGTACCCTTAGGCAGCAGGTTGCCGTCGGCGAGCAGGTAATCTCCCCGTTGCATCGTGTAGTCCTTTACAGTTGTCACCGCGCCGTCCACCTTGTATCTCTTGTAACTGCCGGTAGAAAGGCCGGACGGGGTTATGGTGAACTCCTTGCTTCCCTCGTCATAATGTCCTTCGATAGTCGGTGCGGGAGTCGCGTGATTCACCAAGTAGCGGTATGTACCATCGTTCACGCGCAGCGGCTGGGCAATGCCAGAGAATGTAGTGGCGGGTGACACGGCGTAATCAGGAATCCTCTCGTCGGTAAACTTGTATTTAACGGTATTCGGCATCTCGATGACGGCCAATGCCATACGATGGTTCATGGTGAAAGAGAGGTGGAGGGTGTTGTCTTCCCCTGTCGTTGCGGAGCCTTCGGCAGTCATCAAGTCGGAGGCGGTATATGCCGCATGAGTACTTTGGTCGTCCTGAGGCTGCCAAGCGGAAACCAACGGGGCGAAGAATTCCGTGTCGGTCAAGGCTGAGCCTGTGGGAGTGGCAGTCTTTCCGCTCATATCCGTTTAGTAGGGATAGTAGAGGTAGTAGTGCTCATCCGACAATCCCCCCACAAGTGTCGTGTTGTCCTTGGACTTCCACACGAGGTCGCCCGTGGCGGCATCCCTCTCTGCGGTCAGTTTCACGTTGGAATAGAGGGTTTGAGTGCCGCGCGTCACGTATCGCCGTCAGGCATGTTTTTCCTGCCGCTATGAACAACGGCGGGGGTATATGGTTATCCGGATGTTGCCGATGGAAAAAATCGGCTGGAAGAAGAAATAAATTTCTCGCAACGTTTCACAACAGCTTTGACCTGATGCTTTTCAACACACGCCACACCGTCATGCCTGAGAGCTTTATTCTCTTCCTAAGCAGATAGTTGGCAATCCGTTGCGCTCCCCATCTTCTTGTCTCACGCACAGATTAAGGATAATGGTTTCAATTTCAGGTGTTATCTTCATATTGGCAAGTCTTGATGAACGTTTAGACTTATCGGACAATTCCGACTTGCCTTGTTCTTTCTCGCAATTTATCCAACGGTATAACGTGGAACGGGTAATCCCGCACCGAAGGGCAGTTTTTGTCACAGAACCCGTTTCGACGTATAGCTCAAGCCATTTTTGGCGCATCCGTATATCTTCTTTCATGCTACGAAGATACGGATTAAGATTTGCCAACGAAAAGAAAAAGTGTAGCGTATCTATTGATACTTTGCAATTAAATACTACTCCGCTTTTCAGCCATCTCCTTAATACCAGCCTGTCAATCTACACATTGTTGAGAAGCTATTCATGATTAATATGATCAAAACAACCCTTAATGTCACCTTCCAGTATCCATTGTGGTAAACAGTCTCTACTCAACCATCTATGAAGTGCGTCTATTGCATCCGCAGTACTTCTAAACTTTCTGAACCCATATGAGTTCGCATCCGCTTCACTTTCAGTTATAAGTTCTAAAGCCATAAGATATATCCTGCACGGCTCTGTCCTTCATGGTTGGTATTCCCAAAGATCTTGTCTTGCCATTTGCTTTGGCTATGTTGACCTTCCTCAGCGGGAAGGCCTTATATCCTCTCCTTTTCAATAAACATATAGCTTCTATTTTCTTGGCATCAGTGTCCCACTTCATATGGTCAACCCCTGCCGTACGTTTACCTTTATTGGAAGTTACTTTCCTTATCGCCAATGCCTTGGCTTCGTAGGAAGTGGCAAGTAGGTACCGTAAGGCCTTTACCTTGTTGTACCTCTTTTCTTTGTGGGCCTTTGCTATTCGGACCTGCAGTTTTCTCACCTTACGCTCATATTTGGAAGAATCGATATCTTTTCATGTCGTGTTTCGTACGGTTAAAGATGCACACTCGGCTTTTGCCTTGCTCATTTGCAGTTTCTTCATTTTATTAAAGTTCTACAATCGTTTCATAAAGAATTACCCTGCGGAAGTCTGCCTGATTTCGCATGGGGTGATGTTTAAACCTCTATCCTCCGCATTACACAGAATCATTCACTTTCTCCGCAATCCTTTACCCGCACCACATTCGGCTTTTCTTGCAATTGGCTTACCTGCCTGACATAGACAGGAGAAATACGGGTTTACCAAGTTCCGTACAAGTAACTGACGCCCGACTTAGAGCCCGCCCCTCCACCGCCAGTATGATGTCCGTGTAGCCTTACATTCCCAAAAGACTATCCTGACTACCCACCTTTTGGCTATAGCTTATAAATATCCGTAAGCTATTTCTTTATTACGATGGTGTAGCGATTCACATATGTTACTCATATCAGTCAGCCTAACAGCCTATACATTGGATATTTCTGTAAAGGACTGCATTGTCAAGAGGGCTTCGCACTAAACCATGACTGGTAAAGCACGCCTCTTTAGACTACTATTGACAGAACAATAGGTTCAGGCACAGTGCTGAACAATTACTTGTACGACTTCTTGTCGCACGGAATACCTAAAGATACAAAAAGGCCAACTAATTCGCAATAATTTGGCTATGAATTAGTTGGCTAATTTTATATTATTTAATAAATACCCCTATTCAGTTCGATTAATGGAGCTGAACTATAAATTTGGACGTTTGCCTTCTTATACAAGATTGACATTCATTGTTTCCGCTATTGTTTTGTTTTCAATCAGCATTCAACTGTATCAACATGAACAGTCGTTTGAAAACTTGAAACTCATTTTCCAAAAACATAAATAATCAACAGATTATTAAAGGTAATCAGTTGGACTATACATTATCTCAGAAAATATATCTATTTGACCTTCATTATATCTTTCAACAGTCCCAACGGCTCATCTGTAGTGATAAAGTCGACTTTATCCCAAAAGTATTGCATGTCCTCTTTTTTATTAACCGTCCATACATTCACTTTTAGCCCCAAGGCATGGCAACTTTCAATCCAATCGGTATAACGGTAAAATTCAGAGAAGTGATAATCCGGTCCGGCACTACCCAATTCTTTCAGTTGTTGTGGAGATAAGTCCCCTTTCAGATAATATACAGGAGTGCTTGTGGGAGCCTGACGGATCAGTTCCTTTAATGCGTGAGACGAAAAGGTGATATATATCATCCGGGGTTCGAGTCCCATCTTCTTTATCATCGAAACGATCTCTTCAACAGCTTTTATCTCCCGTTCGGGTTTACTATGAGCTTTCAACTCCAGCACCAGCTTCAAAGATGTTTTCCGCTTAGCTGTTTCCAGAAGCTCTTTTAAGGAGGGTACGCATTCTCCATTCGCTAACCATAACCCGGTTAATTCCTTCAGAGTGGACTCTTCAACCTTATGCCCTTGAATAATCCCATCATGGCTAACCACCAAACCATTATCTTTTGTCAGCCAGACATCAAACTCCGAACCATAACATCCTATAGAATCCGCTTTCAACAAAGATGTAATGCTATTCTGTGCTGATCCTTGGGTTTTCCAGAAACCACGATGGGCAATCACCCGTGTTTGTGCCGAAGTATTGGCAATCATAAACATAATTGCCAATAAACACATTACCTTTTTCATTTTGTCCTTTCCTCTAATTGTTAGTTATATAAGAGCTGATTCTCTAGTATCCCGGATTCTGCACTAGATTGGGATTTACTTCTATCTGATCTTGTGGAATAGCAAGCCAATAGTTCTTGGGAGCGGTAAAATTACGAACGCCGGTTTCTTTCATGTCCGTAAGTTTATAAAAACTATCAGCGGTTTTTCCGGATAATGTCCAGGATTTCTGATAACGCATCATTTCAGTATGGGCAATTTTCCAACGGCGCATATCATGGAAACGTCTGCCTTCCATAGCCAATTCAATGGAGCGTTCATCATGTAATATTTCGCGCAACTTCTCTCCTGAAGGAATACCACCGGCTTTTGCCCATGAATCTGCAAAGGTAGGTAATCCGCAACGTTCACGTACTTTATTCAAATAGGACAGACTGGCAGTACTCAGTGTGCCGCTATATTCGAAATCCGCTTCTGCATAACTCAGATAGAGTTCGGCCAGACGCATATAAGGAAAGCACCAACGGTTGTAGGTTATTTGATCGGTAGTCCTATTATAGGTATCATATTTAGACACCCATTTCTGACAATAATAACCGTTGTCCGTTTGATACTCATCCTTGGCATTGCCATTATTCTGCTGCATTTCACCACGTCTGCATTTGAGCACTATTGTCTTTCCCTGCACGTCATAATTTCCACGATCAAAGCCAATAGAGGCATAAAAGCGCGGATCACGATTCCTGTGAAAACGTACCGTACTATCACCTGGTGCAATGGAATACGGATCAAGCTTCTTAGTCTCGGGGTCATCTGCCCAAGGTAGACCGTTCTTGGTATAATACCTACTCACACAATCCCACGTCGGGAATAAGGACCCTCTAAAACCTTTGGTCGAATAACTTGTAAATTCAACACGAGGAGCCATATTCTTGATACAGTAGGAAATAGTTCCCTGTTCAGCAAAGCCAAACAGGACTTCATTCCAGTTAAATCCGCTACCACTGATCCCATCACCGACAAAGGCTTCATGATAGTTTTTCTTCCCTTGCTCCAAGTCATTGGTCGAATTTCCATAAAGTTTGTAACCGTTCTCTTCGCAAAGGTCTATGGCCTCTTTGGCAGCATCCATCGCTCTCTTCCACTTTTCCCGGTCATAAGTCTGGTTAATCAGAAAAGTGCCGTCGGGGTTTTTAAAGTCGGAATAAAACTCACTATTCCCATTGACTAACGGCGAGGCGGCATAAAGCAACAGCCGAGCCTTGAAAGCCAAGGCAGCAGAAGAGGTAGCCCTGTTTCTCTTACTTGAATCCCATACGCCAGGAAGTAATCTAGCTGCTTCCGAATATTTATTGGCAATGAAATCGACACATGTATCATAAGGAGAACGGGAGGTCATCATCTCGGCCGGAGAACTTTCCATTGGTATTTCCTTGTCAATAATAACTATCGGTCCATAGTACTCCAGCATGATCTGATGATAATACCCGATCAAAAACAGCGCTTCACCTTTCCACCAGCTCAGGTTTTCGGGGGTAATGTCCGATACCCTATCCAGATTATTAAGCACATTATAGCAATTGCGGATACTTTCCCATACTGCTTTCTTCACAGCACCCTGCGGATAAGATTTTGCTGTATTGCTCCATAATGAGTAATAAGTCGTTGTTGGGGATTCTTCCCCATAAACCAGACTGCGGAAATGAAACCAGCGCGTTGTTCCTCCTTTGCTCGTTATGATTTCGTTTCCTCCGGTAAAATCAGGAAATTGTTGGGGATGGAAATAGTTAGGGATATTCGCGTAGCAAGACAGTACCATTCCTTCAGCCTGATATTGTGTCCGGTAGATATCATCCACGGTAGCAGTACCTTGCGGAACCACATCAAGAAAATCACATGATGCCATCATTAAACAGCCGATTGCCGACAGGCATAACTTTGTATATATATTTTTCATAACTTATTCTGTTCTTAATTAATAATGAAACTGAATCCCGATCTTGGCCGTGCGCTGTAGCGGATATTTCAAACCATTCCCACTTCCCATTTCAGGATCCCAGGTACTGAACGGAGAGAATGTCAGCAAATTAGTACCTGCTGCATACACACGCAGCCACGGGAAGAAGGAATAGCCCAGTTCGGCATTCTTCAGGCGCAGGAAAGCTGCGTTACGTAGGTAATAAGTGCTGGTTTGCGCATTGTTCGTGATAAATTCGGGTGATAATCGGGGATAGGCGGCACCGGCTACATTATTGCTTTCCGACCAGTGGTCATCAACGATATACTGTGCAATGTTATATCCTTTATGGCCCGCTTCGCTGAACGGATGAATATCGCTCATCATTAAACTGACTTTGGCCACTCCCTGGAAAAACAGAGACAAATCCCACTTTTTATACTTCAACGTTCCTCCAAAACCATAGATAATCTCCGGAATTTCAGGATTGCCGATAATCGTCCTGTCATAACCATTCACCACGTTATCACCATTCAGATCTTTATATTTAATATCTCCCACCGTATAATTTCCGAACGACTGTTTGGGAGATCTGTCTATTTCCTCCTGAGAAGTAAACAATCCGTCAGACACATATCCCATAATACTGTTTATCGGGTGTCCGATTCTTGAAGAATAGGGTTCTACATTCACCGGTTCGTCTATCTCCGTAATCTCATTATGTGCATAGGTCAGACTACCGTTCAGGCGGAGCACCCAATCTTTGCCAATTACTTTGCTGTATGCTACACTCATATCCACACCCTTATTCTTTACCGAGCCAATGTTGGCATAAGGCAGCATACCTGTCACTCCCATTGTTGAAGGGACGGACGAACGTTGCATAAAAATTCCACTACGGTCTTCCTTGAAATAATCAATGGTTATATCCATAGATTCAAGAAGGGTCATATCGACACCTAAATTCAGCTTTTTCGATTTCTCCCATGTAGCGTTCGCATTACCATAAATATTTACAAGCGGCCCATTCACGCGGGTACCGCTACCAGTCCACCAATCCAAATTATTATTCATACTGACTTCTGTTACATAGGGAAAGCGAGTGGCAAGCGCATCATTTCCGGTCAATCCATAAGTAGCTCGGATTTTCAGAGTGGAAACTGTTTTTTTTAACGGTTGGAAAAACTTTTCATTAGAAATAGTCCATCCTAGGGCAATCGCAGGGAAGAATCCGAAACGATGCCCGCTTCTGAAATTCTCCGAGCCATTATAACCAAAGGTAGCCTCAAGCAGGTAACGCTGACCAAAACTGTAGGTCAGACGTCCGGCCATCCCTTGCTCACGGTAAGGAAGAAGATCTTTTTCAGCTCCGCCGTCCTTCACTTTCTTGGTTTCTTTCATGTGGTAAACAAGGGTAGCTCCCACATCATGTCCACCAAACTGGCGTGAGTAGTCCAGCGCTCCCTGTAAAGACCAGACACTCTCTGTCGGATCACGCCCGGAATTGCTCTTCAGATAAGGTTCTCCCGGCTCACCGATAGTCGAAGTCTTATAAAGGTAGTTTCCCTGATCATCCATCGTATAGTCATCAGATACTTTATAGTAGAAAGGTACAATCCAATGATCCAGCCAGTTAAAACTGTAATTATAGAAAGATGCCAGTCCGGTGAGTTTTAACCCTGGTGTGACAAACTTCAAGTCCTGTTCGAGATTGAAAGCGGTCGTCATATAGACATAATTTCGTTCCGTATAACCTTCACTCAATTTGGCGTAAGGATTCGGCTCTGATTTTCCCACATCCCACGGATCATTGCTACCGTAGCGGATGTATGTATCCCCTGGTTCAGCAGGAAGTGTAGCAGGAAAACGTACGGGATTCCCATGCATGGAATAGGCGAACAAATTCCGGGTACTTGTTTTGGGGGCATGGTGGTAGAACAACTGCGTATTCATATTTAGCCCCACTTTCGTCGTAGAGGTAACACGGGCTGTCACATTACTCTGAAACAGGTATTTCTTGTTGCGCATACCCACATCAAGCTTATCTTCCTTGGGTTGCCGGATGATACCATTTTCATAGAAGATTCCAGCATTCAGGAAGTAATCCACATTTTTGCTTCCGCCCTTGATGGAGATATTCAAATTCTGATTAACGGCGAAGTCTTTGAACAACATACTGTACCAGTCATTGTTTGGGAACAGGTAGGGATTTGCATTGGCACGTGTTTTATCTATCTTATCCCGGCTATAGAAAGGCTCATACTCTTGGTTATTGGCAATAGCCTGATTATAAACGGCTTCATTATACATATCCATGTAAGTCGGGCCATCTGCCATTTTCTGCACATAGGTAGGCATGGAGAAAGTATTATCAAAGCGGATATCTACAGACATTTTCTCGGAAAGCTGTCCTTGCTTGGTAGTAACGATGATAACTCCGTTAGCCCCCCGTGAGCCGTATAGGGACGTTGCCGTAGCATCTTTCAGCACAGAAAACGACGCGATAGATTCTGGAGGAATATTGTTCATCATCGTAGCGTTGATTTCCACACCGTCAAGTATGATCAGCGGTGAGGTATTCGAACCAAAAGTTGATATACCACGTATATAGAATTTCGCCTCATCAGAGCCTGGTTCACCCTGTGTTTGTACGGCGATGATACCTGGAACGTTCCCGGCAAATGAAGTACTAAGATTACTGGATGTCATCTTCAGGTCTTCCGGCTTCACTGCCTGCACAGCTCCCACGAGGGATTCTTTCTTTTGTTTGCCAAAACCGACCACGACCACTTCATCCAGCATCATACTCCTGTCCGGAGTCAAATTAACGGAAATGAACTTCTTATCTTTTACCACTACCGTTTTCTTCTGGTACCCAACATATGAAATGGTCAATGATGCGTTCTTTGCCAACTGTATAGTGAATATACCGTCCACATCTGTTATAACCCCGTTCTGCGTTCCACTTTCCAATACGGTAGCTCCAATAACAGGCTCTCCGTTTTCGTCTCCCACATATCCTTTCATTTCTGCTTTTACTTCTTTTTGCTGGCTCTCGTCGATCTTTCTATTATCTGCCGCCGTTACAACGGAAACGGGAAATAATGTGAAGGCTAACCATAACAGGATGCAACAGCTTTCGCTGGTAAGGCATCCTTGTTTTACTTTACAGTTCATATATCAATAGATTTTTTGATTAGTAGTGTAGATTTTTCTCTGAAATACAGGGAGGTGTGTCGTAATGCACGATGTACCCTCTTTTTTATTCATTACTATACAACTCTGTTCATTTTCTTTTCTATTATTCATTGTGTGTGCAATTTATTTTATAATTATTTCTTTGACTTTATATAAATTACAGTACAAATTCTCAAACTAAGAATCGTTTATATATACGATAGGAAAACAACTCTCTCTTCCGCCCGAAGGCTGGCTGGCAAAAAAAAGTAAATACCTTGTCATACATCAAATTTAGTTGTTAATATATTTGCAAAATTACCCGGAACAACTCGGATAAAATATCAGAAAATGACCTGATATTATAAAATTTAAAGCAAAATACATATTACTAGTGCGATATGAAATCTTTAGGCAGTACTCCGAACTGTTTTTTAAAACAGCTTGAAAAATAGGAGGGGGTACTGAACCCTACCATGTAAGAGACTTCCACCACTCCATAGGTTCCTTCTTTCAGTATGGAAGCTGCCTGCTTCAAACGGAAAAGGCGGAGATATTCGTTCGGACTCATATTTAGGATTCCTTTCAATTTCCGGTAAAAGTTGGAACGTCCCATATTCATTGCATCCGCTATATCATCAATTTGCAGGTCCGTATTATCAAGATGGCGTAATACATACTCATTTAACTTGCTAATAAACATCTCATCGGCCTTTGTCTGCGCCATTGCATCTGCTTTGATAAAAGGAAATTCAATAAAGTGACGGCGTAATCTTTCCCGATTACTCAACAGATTTGCTACATTGGCACGAAGATACTCCATAGAAAACGGCTTTTCAATATACGCATCCGCCCCTTCTTCAAGTCCTTCGATTCTTGATTCCAGATTAGTTTTAGCTGTCAATAATATTACAGGAATATGACTATAGTCCAGATTTTGTTTCAGATGCTTGCATAATTCAACCCCGTCCATCAGAGGCATCATAATGTCACTTATTATCAGATCCACAGATTTCTGTTCAAGAACGTCCAACGCCTCGACCCCATTTTCCGCAATCAGTACATGATACAATGAAGACAATTGCCTGAACACAAAAGCAAGCATATCCTTATTATCTTCTACAACCAATATGGAAGCAACCTCTCTTTTATCTTTATCAGAAACTTCACGATCTTCATCATCATACCCAGGTTTCTTATGTTGTTCTTCCGAATCATCCGGAAGTGTCTGGTGTAATATTGGAATGGAAAGAATGAAACGGTTACAATCTAGCTCCCGGTCCATCACCAGCATACCTTGATGCAACTCTGCCAAGTAACGAGCCATAGCTAATCCGATGCCTGTGCCCGAGACAATATCTTTCCCGTCCCGGTATTGGACAAAGGCTTTAAAAATATTTTCACGCATTTCGATAGGGACTATATTCCCATCATTACTCATAGAGATAGTGAACACCTCATTCTTCTCATCAACAGACAAATGGAGATAAACGTATGTCCGGGCATATTTCAATGCATTAGCAAACAGATTACTGAGAATTTTGGTCAAAGCCTCTTTGTCAACAGAAGCCAACAATTCTTCCTCTGGAACTTCTACTTCAAGTTTAATTCCCCTTTGCTTTGCCAAAGTGGTGAAATACTTATAAACAGAGTGGACGATAGTACCGATATTATATTCTTTCGGATTCAATTTAAAACCTTTATTTTCCGCTTTACGGAAATCAAGTAATTGGTTTATCAGGTTCAGTAACCTCTCCACGTTCTGATCCATAATTTCCAATTCCATCCTTACATTTTCGGAGAGTTCCCTATCAGCAAGTACATTCTCCAATGGGCACTTTATCAGTGTTAAAGGAGTACGGATTTCGTGTGCCACATTTGTAAAGAAATCTATCTTAGTGGTGTAGAGTTCCTGCTCCTTTTCCTGTTCGAACTTCTCCATCTCTTTACGCTGCTTTTCAATAGTACGCTTCCTTAAATAAAAGAAGAGGGCGAAAAATGTACCGAGTATCAATAGGATATAAATCAGGTATGCCCATACGGATAAATAAAACGGGGGCAATATCCTGATCCCCAATGTGCGTACATCTGGATTCCATACACCATCACTATTCGCACCTTTCACGCGTAACATGTATGTCCCATAAGGTAAATTGGAATACGTAATAGGGCCCTTACCCGCTGTATGCCATTCGGAATCATACCCTTCCAGTCTATATAGCAGTGTATTCATGCTCGGTGACTGATAACTTATCGCAGCTATCCTGAAGGAGAACGAATTCTGATTTGACTGAAGTTCGATATGGTTTGACAAAGTGATACTTTGTTTCAATGGAGAGCCTTTTTCTCCGACTACCACCTTTTTATTAAAGAGCATAAAATCGGTAATCAAAACAGAGGGTAAAAAATCATTATCAATAAAGGAGGAGGGGGCAAAGGAGATGAAACCGTTAATACAGCCAAAATAAATCCGTCCATTCTTATCCTTATAGCTGGACTGGTAATTAAACTGGTTACTCAGCAACCCATTAGCAACTGTATACACTTTAAAACTGGAATTCTTCGGGTTAAAATGCACCAGCCCTTTATTGGTTGAAACCCAGAACAATCCCTTTTCATCTTCTTCAATCCGATAAATGACGTTGCTTGGCAGACCGATACCGTCATAACGGACAAAGGTGTTGGCGGAAGGCACAAAGCGGCAGAAGCCACCTCCTTGTGTGGTAAACCATAGCTGATTTTGACTGTCTTCAAAAATACTCAGCACCTTATTGGATGGAAGGGTGGACGAGTCTGCTTCCTCATGTACGAAATGTTCCCAACCACCTGTACGGACATTCTTTTTATAGACGCCATCGGCATAAGTTGCCAGCCATAAATTCCCCTGCTTATCCTCCTTTATATAATAAACAAACGTCCACCCAAGTTCGGGGACGCGTTTAAAACGTTCCGTATCTGGGTTGTACCGAAACAATCCTATTGTTGTTCCAAGATACAGATCGCCCGCAGTTATCCGGCAGATAGAAAAGATATCACTTGCAATATTATCATAGTGCTTTACAGCGTATGTCCTCAAATCAATACGCTTCAATCCTTTTGCAAAATTCCCAACCCACAGATAATCTCCGTCCAAATACAATCCGTGAACATTATGATAAATATCCGGATGAATGAACGGTTCGATTTTTCCAGTACTAGGATAATAATGGAAAAGCCCCTTATCTTCTGTACCTATCCAGAGTGTGCCGTCATGGGCGGCACAAAACTCCCGCACCCTTTTTCCCATTTTGTTTGATTCTTTCTGGGGATAGACTTTATCAAAGTAGGTATATTGCCGGGGGTAATAATTCACACCCCCAAAATAAGTCCCTATCCACATTCCGCCTTCACGGTCTTTGAGAATCGAATAGATGGCATTGTCAGAGATTGAATAGGGATCACCGTTGACGTTCTGCAAGTGGATGATTTTTGCCGTGTGCAGATTATAGATATAAAGTCCCGATTCGGTTCCTATCCATAATTCGTCATCTGAATAAAATGCAAGTTCCCTGATATAAATATCACCTCCCAATTCATCCTTGGAAAGAAGGGTACGGATAGTCTTATTAGTTAGGTTCACTTCTTTCAGTCCGAATACAGTTCCCACATACATGCAATTATAGGGTCCGGGGAGCAATTTATAGATGTATTCATCTCTGAAAGACACTTTTGAATCTTCTGGAAAAATCGGAGTTAAAGTTTTAAGCTTGTCTTTTGAATAATACAGATTTCCATCACGTATGTCCAACCAGCAGACATCGTCCGAATCAAAATAGAGTTGGCCGGAAGTTTTAAGGTTCAGAGTACCGGACCCGTCCGACTGATAATTAACCAACTGGCTATCCTGGGGATTGTAATAGAAGATTCCCCGCGTCTGAGTTACAACCCAGATACCTCCTTTCTGGTCCCCAGTTATCAGATTGACCGTACAGTCTATATCTATGTTTGAATTACTTATCAGAGTAAAATGCCTGACCTTTTCCATTTGTGGGCAATAGACATATAGGCCTACGTCTGTCCCAATCCATATTTGCCCAAGATTGTCTTCATACAAAGAAGTGATGAAATTATTGCCCAAGGTTCCGGATTCTTTCATGAAAGTCCGAAAAGAGATACCATCATACCGGTCAAGACCATCCTTCGTCCCAAACCACATAAATCCTTGTTTATCCTGAAGGATGGCATGGACCGTATTCTGGGATAATCCATTATTGATATCAAGTGAACGGAATGCATATTGTCCTTCATTCAGAACGGCAAGGGAATAAAGAGGCATCAAAGAAAGAAGTATTAATATAACTAAAATACGTAGTCTCTGCATTGTCTTAATTGTTAGTTTCATTAATTAACATACAACAGGATATAAGAATATCCTGAAAAGTGGATATCAGAGCTATTTCAACAGTATATTCTCAGTACGTCCCGGTGTCAGCAATTCCCAAAGGGATGCTACCGTCCAACCGGGAGCAAACATGTCATTATAATATCCTTTTCCATTCCTTCCATAATCCCAGTTGGTGTGCTGGATCACTTCCGGATAATAACCAACTTTTATCACTCCACACATATGTCCTTTATAAGGAAGTAACTGGCACATGGAAGTAGAAATGACTTCAGCAAAATCAGAGAAACGAGGTTCATTATACTCTTTGGAAAGCCAACGGAGCACATCGGCAAATTCAAAAATAAATACATCAATATGATTATTCTCCACCGAGACATTTCCCCAGCCGCGAGTTTTCAGACCGATATCACCCAACATCTGCCCGGGAGCAAACGGAACGTCCCAGACGTAATACCAGGACAAGGCAAAATAAGCCGCTTTTCGTGTCAGAGAGGCATAGTGGTTATGTTCCGTACCATTTGTTATCAATGATAAATAGTAAGTTGCCGTAGCGGTATAGAGGGAAGCTTCCTTATCCTCACAGTTTGCATCCAGCGTAGAGGAGAAATAGTCAGCCTTTGATATAAGCTCTTTTTCCAGATATTCCGCAGTACGCCGGGCAGCGGACAGATAGCGTTTGTCCTTAAAATATTTATATCCCATAACCAGAGGTAATGTAGCGGATGGAGTACTTCCTCCACTTCCGTCAACAACTGTAAAGTCATCATGGAATTTACGTGGAAAACTTCCATCTGGATTTTGCAGTTGCAAGAACATATCGAGCATTTTCTTTAAGCGTTGTTCCCAATCAGGATGGTGACGTTTATACTTCTGTTCATAATTCAGATAATGAAACATGGCATAAATTCCTTCCGACTGACGACGTATGCTATGCACTGGGCGTTCTTCTTTCACATCACTATCATTTTCCAGATTTACCCATTCACGCAAATAACCGGTTTCCGTAAAGCCATTTTCTAAGTAACTATCAAATATCTTTTTACTGCTAGCTGCAAGGTCATCACGTCCATTCTCATTGCCAAACTCCCATGCATTGAAAGCGTTTAGAAGTACGCGACCGACAAAACCTATCTCTGCTACATTCATGTTGGCACAGGCTGCCACTTTCATTTCAGGGCTGGAGTAATAGGCAAGAGCTTTGTCCCCAACAAAACTTTCCACAAAATAATTGCTCAGCACTCCTTTTATCTCTTCTGGAGAAAAAGGTATTTTCACAGGTTGGGGACGGTATGTATCATAACAATATTCCCAAGTATGGCAAATAAAATCTGAGTAGTCTGTAGCCTGCCCCTCGATAAATTCCCAGGTCAGGAGTACTGTTTCTCCTTTTTTTAGATATTGGAAAGATGTAACCTCCGGAGCCAGCGTCAACTTACGAATATAGGTTTTAGGAGCTTCTCGGTAAGGAAATCCAAAAGATAGTGTTGATGTTCCGTCATGGCTCTCAAAGCCGGTGAACCCTAGGGACGTTTTGCCCGAGAGGATGATTTCGCCTGTTTGGTGGGTAGCAAGGGCATCCCATTGAAAATCGTCCTTGCGTGCCACAGTCATATAACGTCCATCTTTCTGATTGAAGATACCGGTAAGGGGTGAGCTCAGACGATCCTCACGTACCAGCCAACTCTCTGATATATGAAATGAAGGAGCACCTTTAGGAGAACGTAAATTGCGACTATACCAGAATCCTGGTAGATAAAACATACAGTCATTATGTCGGAAGCCTGTTTTCAACTGTTGTTGATAATTAAAGTACACGTCTTCCAATGCCGTAATACTTACTACCATTACACATTTAACATTGTCACGTTCTATTCTCTCTGTAATGATTAATGGTATTTTTTCTTCAGACTCTAACAGATAGATTCCCTTATCATCAACGGCTCCTTGAAAAGCAAGGGAATAGTTTCGTGATTGATTACCGGGAACCTTCAAGGAGACTTGTGCAGATATTCTTTTATATATATCATTAACAGTCCTAGCATCAATAGTAATAGTACAGATCATCAGGCAACAAAGCATACATCTTAATTTTGTCATATAAATCAGATAATTTAGTTTATTAATATTCTTTTAATTTGCGTTCCAAAATTAGGATATTACGTATACAAAGAATGTGATTTTTTGAGCAATTATTATAAGATTTCAGTAGAATTCATAAGAAACAGCCCATTAAGTATTTATTTTTTAATCCTCTATTAAGATCCCATTACAATATACACTTATATTTTTATTGGGATATTTAATACTACAAATGTAAATGTGTCAGAATGCGGGCACAACCTCAGGTCCCTAGCCTTTGTATTGACGAGACTTCTTTAAGCTGCGGAGAATTATATACTGTTGTCACTAATCGTGCGGGACGTGGTGGCAGAGGTACACTTGTGACCATGATACGTGGCACGAAGTCTGAAGACGTCATAAAGGTGCTTGAAATGATTCATGTCTCCAAGCGCAAGACAGCCAAAGAGGTCACTTTAGATCTTTTGCCGACCATGATGCGGATCGTCTGAACGGCTTTTCCCAATGCCACTATGACAGGTTATCGGTTTCATGTACCTTAATTCCGCAATACTATTGTAAATTAAATCTTTTAAGTAGAGGTTGTGTCAAAACGCTGACACACCTCTTTTAAATGCTATTTAATGCGAAATTACAAAAATACGCATTTAGATGGAGGCAAACTGTTTGCGCCATTGGCTAGGTGACATGCCCGTTTTTTGTTTGAATATACGATAAATCCATGTGTGGGATGAGAAACCGCACTCTGTGGAAATAGCGTCAATGCTATATTCGGGGTTGGCTTTCATCATGCGAACAGCCTCATTAAAACGAATGTCGCTAAGCCAGGTTCTAAAATTGGTGTATTCTGACTGATTGAAGTATTCTGTCAGTTCGTTTTTCTTGTATCCCAACTTGGTAGCTAGCGAATAGATGTTAACTTCATAGTCCTTATAAAATCCCTCTTCACACCATTTCTTGAGGGCTAATTCTATTTCCATCTTTCTATTAGCTGTCAAGATATTTGTGCCATGAGTGTTCTTGCCGTCTTTCATGTCTTCTGCTTCCGTGACTTTTGCTTCTGCGTCATTTTCCTCAGGAATGACTTCTTTGGGTGTGATGTAATAGCCCATAGCAATGAAAGTGTGGACGAAAAAGATGACAGAGAGTAATATCAAGGGACCTATTATATATAATAAGGTATTGAAGAGGATTGCTACAGGAAGGAGTCCAGCAGCAAAGTATAGCAAAATGATGCTGGCTTGCGAATAGCGCACGTATGGAATCAAGTCGATTCCGAAATTCTCCATGAGCTTCTGCTTTCGGGCTTTTGTTTCTTTGCGAATGATAAGAATAAAATATGCCATGCTAGCCACAAAAAGACCGAGCATCACATAGAGCATATTGCCAATGTGTAAACTTTGACTTTTGAACATGCCAATGACGAAAACTATGGCGATGAGTATGTATGCCATCATACCACGTAAACAATACCGTCGCACTTTGTTGCCTGTGCTCTCTATGTTGATTATGGAGAGAGTGATGGCAAATGCCACTGGAGTATAGAACAATATGTTGAATGCTGCGCCCACATCGGTACCTTGTGCACGGAGTCCATGAATCATCTGTAAGAGGTAGTGGACGGAGAAGAATAGCATGGATGCAACGAGAATCCATCTTGATATTTCGTAGCGCCACACCTTCCATCTCACCTGCAAACTTGCCATGGCTAATTGCAATGCTAGCATGGCTGTAATGACGCAACATACAAGTTGTAATATGAATAACGATTTCATAGTATTGTTATTACCTTAATTCCGCAACACTATAAATTTTAACTTTTATAATATCCTGAACAACAAAAAGTTCTTGGACAAGCCAAGCGGCAAAGCCGAGCGGCTCAGGATTTTGTCATGTCAAAGGATTCACTTAACTTAGTGTTGCAAAAATAGTCAAACAAAACCTCATCAAGCATGGTAAAAGTACAAATAAAATCCGAGAAACTCACATCTTTTGGTGGTATATTTCCAATTATGGAGAAATTCGACAGGATGTTGTCTTGTACAATAGACTCTACTTTAGGTTTGCGTAGCAAAGTGTATGGCTATCAATATAGCGAGATAATACGTTCTCTGATGTGCGTATATTTCTGTGGAGGGTCATGTGTCGAAGACGTGACCTCACACCTTATGGAAGCACTTTGCTTGCATCCACCCCTCCGTACATGCAGCGCAGACACAATACTTAGGGCCATTCGTGAATTGACCACACCGAATCTGACCTACAGGTCTGATTCGGGCAAAAGCTACGACTTCAACGTGGCTTCCGACCTTAACAATCTGCTTGTCAATGCATTGCTGGCAACTGGACAGTTGCTGCCAGACAATGAATATGACTTTGATTTTGACCACCAGTTCATTGAGACGGAGAAATTTGACGCAAAAATAACCTACAAGAAGTTTACCGGTTACAGTCCAGGAATAGCAACGGTCGGCGATGTCATCGTCGGGATAGAGAACCGCGACGGCAATACCAATGTCCGTTTCCATCAGGAAGACACTCTAAAACGTATTTTTGAGCGTTTGGAGAATGCCAGAATACATATAAACCGTGCGAGGATGGATTGTGGCTCATGCTCTGAGGCTATGGTGGAAATGGTGGAGAAGCACAGTCGGCATTTTTATATCCGCGCAAACAGGTGTGTATCGTTGTATGACGATATCTTTGCCTTGCGCGGATGGAAGACCGAATACATAAACGGTCACGAGTTTGAGATATGCTCCATCATTGCAGAGAAATGGGTCGGCAAAGCGTACCGCCTTGTCATACAGCGGCAAAGAAGCATCAACAAGGAACTCGACCTGTGGGAAGGGGAATATACATACAGATGCATACTGACAAATGACTATACTTCGACAGACCGTGACATCGTGGAGTATTACAACAAGCGTGGCGGTGCTGAGCGTGTATTGGACGACATGAACAACGGCTTTGGCTGGAAACGGCTGCCAAAATCGTTCATGGCGGAAAACACGGTGTTCCTGCTTCTGACCGCTTTAATACGAAACTTTTACAGACACCTCATATCTGACGCAAACATGAAGAGCTTTGGACTTAAACGCACAAGCAGAATCAAAACTTTTGTATTCAAGTATGTTTCTGTCCCTGCAAAATGGATTAAGACTGCAAGACAGCACATACTGAACATATACACAAGCAATGATGCATACATGATGGCCTTCAAATTTGATTTTGGGTAGCCTCAAATCTTCGTGGCCTTTTGCGTATTGCCTCAAGTCGCATCATGGGGTAAGGGGATTTTGTCTCTTGCGACTGCACCATTAGGGTTCTTTACGAAAACGAGTCGTTTTAGAGAGGTATCTGCAACCCCAGATATCAAAAATATTACAGGTTGCGGATTTTAGGATGTACAAAAGCTCTTTTATGAGGCAATTGATGAACTCAGGATTACTTATCGCTGAAGGGCACGGGATTTGGAGAGCGGAGAGCGATGAAATTCAGTGGCGCAGAGAGTAAAATAATAAAAAAGTTGGATTTTTATTGACGCGAATCAATTCTTTTAGTATTTTTGCCTTGTCTTTTACCAAAAAAGATTAATAACAGTAAGCGTTAGGCATTATCCATGTTCAGGAAATCCCCAATTTCAAGACAACAATTGGATAATACATCAGGTGTCCCTATGCACTATTATATCTTGTTAGCATATATAGGCGTGGGGCTTTGTGTATTATATGTTGTTGAGTATGGGGATACTTCTGAACGGTAATACCAAAGTTCCCACGCTTAACTTTATATAAACACAACTTCAGGGAACAGAGTTGTCATATAATCGCATTATGAAAGCAATTTGTTTCAAAACCGGACAGGTCCTGCCTTCCGTTTTCATTCCTCTGTCTGTTACTGTCTTTAGTGGAACTCTCTGCCTTTTTGTTTCCATTCCTGCCCCTTTTCGGGACTTGCGGCTATTATTACACAAATTACATGCCAAACAGTTTCTCTGAATCCATTTATGGCATTCAATAATCCCCCTGGACATACAGAAGAGGAACTTTGGCAACAAATACTCTCCCTGTCAAGGGAATTGCAGGAATGCAGGGCCTGCCTGCACTATCATAATACGCTGGATTACATATACGACAAGATCAACATGATAGAGAAAGAACTGGATATCTTGTTGAGAATGTTGTAGGGATCTTGTGACAAAAAGGCATGATAATTATACATTTTTATGACTATTTGTCTCGCAAGCATTAAAATTCATTTTACAACTCCATAAGAGTCCGATTTACAGATGCTATCACATAAATTCATGATTATTGCAGGATATGAATTACGATTTATTTTGTCTAATTTCAAATATCAGAACAGCCATGGATAAACGAATTGAATATGCGATGAACACATTGATCAATACAGAAATCTGGTCAACTAACCTGTACCTGTCATTGCAGGTCTATTTTGAGGGGCAGCAACTTCCGATATTGGCCTCATGGCTAAGTGCACAGGCACAGGACAATATGGGCAAGGTCTATCAGATGATGAACCGCATCTATCATGAAGGAGGTGCTGTAACCATCCATGAAATCAGGCGCGACATCCGGCAATGGCCGACACCGCTGGCTGCCTTGAACACCCTGCTTGAACATGAACAATATATATCCCGTCAGATATCCGAACTTCACGTACTATGCCAGAATACGGATTCATCCATCCATTCTTTCATCAAGGGGCTGTACACAAAACGGATATATGTAAGTACGGCGTTTATGGAATTGTTGCGTATCCTGGCCATGGAATATGAACGCAGGCTGCCCTGCTTCATATGATGTGTCAAATCGTGTAACCTGACCGGAGTTTATTGTTCACAGAGAAAATAATGGTCTAAAAATAAAACAAGTATCATCCTATGGATATATTCGCATACTCAATGTTGTGTTTCACTTCGTTGTTCACATTGATGGACCCCCTCGGAGTGATGCCGGTTTTCCTGCAGATGACCGAGGGCATGAGTGCCGGAGAACGCCGGAGCATCGCCTTAAAATCCTGCGCCCTCACGTTCGTCATACTAGTACTTTTCACCTTGTGCGGCAGGTTCCTGTTCCATTTTTTCGGGATCTCGACCAATGGTTTCCGGATTGCGGGAGGTATCATCATCTTTAAAATCGGATATGACATGCTGCAGGCACACTTCACCCATGTGAAACTGAACGAGAACGAGAAAAAAGAATATTCCAGGAACATCACCGTCACGCCTCTTGCCGTTCCGATGCTGTGCGGTCCGGGTGTAATTTCAAGCGGCATAACACTGATGGAAGATGCCCCTGAGCATATTTTCAAAATTGCACTGGTTTGCGTGATCGCCCTAGTCTGTCTCCTCTCTTTCATTATCCTTTGCGTGTCAACGCGGCTTTTGAAAATTCTTGGAGAAACCGGAAATAATGTGATGATGAGACTGATGGGGCTTATTCTGATGGTCATCGCCGTGGAATGTTTCATAAACGGGATGCAACCTGTCCTGACAGATATTTTGAGACAAGCACACGCTTGCCCCTGAATATGAAAAATAAAAAATAGTACCAACATTAAAAATTAGATTCATTATGACCGAGAATTTACAAAAGGCCCTGAACGGGCAGATTACTGCGGAATTATGGTCCGCCAACCTGTATCTTTCAATGTCCTTCTATCTGGAAAAGGAAGGTTTTTCCGGCATGGCCCGCTGGATGCGCAAGCAATCGGCGGAAGAGACAGGACACGCATGTGCCATCGCCGAATATATGGCCAAACGTGAGGCGGAGGCAAAAGTGGACAAGGTCGATGTGGTTCCACAGGGTTGGGGCAGTCCCACCGAAGTCTTTGAACATGCCTTGGAACACGAGAGACATGTTTCCAGATTGATTGACGAACTGGTACATCTGGCTTCCGAGGAGAAAGACAATGCCACCCGTGATTTTCTTTGGGGATTTGTCAGGGAGCAGGTGGAGGAAGAGGCGAATTTCCTGAACATCGTAAACCTGATGAAGAAAGCCGGAGAGAGCGGCATCCTTTTCATGGATGCAAAACTGGGGGAACGCCAGTCCTGATTTGGAATAAAAAAACGACTGACATGAGCACGATTATTGATTTGTTGGGAACGCAGGCAGGATACTACCTGGACCATGTATGCAAGACAATAGACAAGAAACTCATCCATATCCCCGAGCCGAATATGATAGACAAGGCATGGGTGGATTCCGACAGGAATATACGCACCTTGGAGAGCCTGCAAGCCCTGTACGGGCACGGGCGTCTGGCCAATACCGGGTATGTCTCCATCCTGCCGGTGGATCAGGGGATAGAACATTCTGCAGGAGCGTCTTTCGCCCCCAATCCGCTTTATTTCGATCCCGAAAACATCATAAAGCTGGCCATTGAAGGAGGATGCAACGCCGTGGCATCCACATTCGGAGTTCTGGGAGCTGTGGTACGTAAGTACGCCCATAAGATTCCTTTCATCGTGAAGTTGAACCATAACGAGCTGCTGACTTATCCGAACAGTTATGACCAGGTCATGTTCGGTACAGTGAAGGAGGCATGGAACATGGGTGCCGTTGCCGTGGGGGCAACTATCTATTTCGGTTCGGAACAAAGCCGCCGCCAGATTGTGGAGGTCTCACAGGCGTTTGAATATGCCCATGAGTTGGGGATGGCCACGGTATTGTGGTGTTATCTGAGAAACAGCAGTTTTAAGAAAGACGGGATTGACTATCATGCGGCAGCAGATCTGACAGGGCAGGCCAACCATATCGGGGTCACCATCAAGGCTGATATCGTGAAGCAGAAGCTGCCGTCCAACAATGGAGGTTTTAAAGCCATCGGATTCGGTAAGACCGACGGGCGTATGTATACGGAACTGGTCTCCGACCATCCGATAGACCTCTGCCGCTACCAGGTGGCCAACGGGTATATGGGAAGGGTTGGCCTGATCAATTCGGGGGGCGAGTCCCATGGGACATCTGACCTGCATGATGCCGTCGTAACCGCAGTGGTGAACAAACGTGCCGGAGGTATGGGACTTATCTGTGGGAGAAAAGCCTTCCAGAAGACGATGAAAGACGGGGTCTCGCTTCTGAACACCATTCAGGATGTCTATCTGGATCCTTCGATAACCGTTGCATAAAAACTATATGGCATGAAAAGGATCGTATTGTTGAGACATGGCGAGAGCCTATGGAACAAGGAAAACCGCTTTACCGGTTGGACCGATGTAGACCTGAGTGATAAGGGGATCGCAGAAGCCTGTAAAGCCGGTGATATGCTGAAAGAAGCGGGATTCTCTTTTGAGGCGGCTTACACATCCTATCTGAAACGGGCTGTGAAAACGTTGAATTGTGTTCTGGACCGTCTCAATGAAGACTGGATCCCGGTGGAGAAAAGCTGGAGGTTGAACGAGAAACACTACGGCATACTTCAGGGACTTAACAAAAGGGAGACAGCAGACAAATATGGCGAGGAACAAGTCCATATCTGGCGGAGAAGTTACGGCGTGTCGCCCGAGCCGGTGAAGGAAGACGATCCCCGCTATCCGGGGAACGACACCCGTTACGCCGGTGTTCCCGAAATGGAACTGCCACGGACTGAATCCCTGAAGGATGCCGTCATGCGTGTCATGCCCTATTGGGAATGTGTCATCCTACCCACATTGATGCATAGGGACAACCTGCTTGTCGTTGCCCATGGAAACAGTCTGCGCGGGATAGTCAAGCATCTCAAGAATATTTCCGATACGGACATATCCCTCTTGAACCTGCCCACGGCAGTACCTTATGTATTCGAATTTGATGAACGGCCGGTGCTTGTCAGGGACTATTTCCTCGGAGACCAGGAGGAGATACGGAGACGGACGGAGGCTGTAGCCGAACAAGGTATGATCAGACGATAAGAGTCAGTCAATCAGACTGATTTGTATTGTCTTTTTGAATATTTTATTTATTAACAATTTAAAAAAGGAGGTAAAA
>ENA-ORND01000783-ORND01000783.1-human-gut-metagenome-genome-assembly--contig:-NODE-783-length-25240-cov-11.463768_pt1 | contig 25240 bp, 19 predicted proteins | sample MGYA00242111_ERZ509014 | MGnify/ENA primary metagenome ERZ509014 (study PRJEB26280, sample SAMEA2338694) | human gut metagenome | biome: human gut; feature: human-associated habitat; material: faeces... | reverse complement strand
AATAGGTATGTTTCTCACTACCCTTGATACCCTTATCACCCTTCATCAGCGTAAGCAAGAACGAATATAATATTGAATTTTATAAGGCCAAGACCTTTTTAGAGTGATTTTTAATTCTACTTGCTATTGCAATTTGTAGAAAATAAATTTTATGCGAGTCCGACAAATCACTTGAAAAGAGCTAATGTTATAATATAATAAAAGCAGACATATAACCGTCAGTTGTCCTTATGAAGAGGTTTGCTTTGTCAGCAGTAAAAAGACGAGGGCTGTTGTGGTGAGGTTAATATTGTAAGTGACCATCGCTGCTTCAGTAGATTTAGGATAATGCTCATTATGATTTAACATAGTGGTCCTCTTATCTTTGTCGTGTTGCAATTTTGCATTGTAACAAGATTACATGCTGGGGAATCACTTAATGCTTGAGATAGTATCAATAGAAGGCAGGACTGAATGGGTGAATTGCGTTCAATTTATCCGTCGTGAGAGATAAATATGAAGAATAAAAGGTACACTTTGATGTGTATCTTTTTTTCGTTGAGAACTATGGTTTGGTTTTATGATTAGGCATTTACTGACGAAATAGTAGTTAATTCCTAAAGTAACTAAAGCAAAAAACACTTGAAAACGAAAAGATAATGTGATAATATATAGGTGTTGACAATGTACAGTCGTTTCCTTTGGATAGGTTAGAATTCGTCAAGCTGTAAAACGATTAGATTGCAGAAAAGGCTAATACTCAAGAGAAGTATGTACCGCTGCAATATTGCCGGTCGCAGTCCGCATATAGTGAAATATGAGGGACGCTGTGATTAATTAGTATCTGATTATTAATCAGATCGTGAGACACATACTGATTTATGTGTCGCCCACTTGTTTGAGATTTTTTGAAAATCAAGAGAACAAGTAAGCCCCTGAAGGATAGTTGTATCCGATTATGGGTGCGTTTAAAAAACAAAGACAGACCTAAACTATTATATAAGGGATAACAAGGGATTGTGAAGAAATGAAGTTTAAGACTCCATTCTTTGTAGCTCCTTTTTATTTATAAAAGTGTAGAAGCACTTCGTATGGTCAAGCATTGATTTGTGACGGTGTCACATTGAGATATTTGAAAAAGAGAGATTGCATTAAGATGGGGACAGTATGCCCTTTTAAATACTAAAAACAGAATATTGTATATAAAGAGAGTACAATTTTTATTTGTACTCTCTTTTTGTTTGCAAGATAATGCCACATCCCGACAGCCGTGTTAAGGAGGCGATAAGAAAATAAAGAACGACATCAAATTAAGATGTTATTAACAGTGATAAAGTAAAAACATAGGTTAAAACAGACCTGATAACAGATAAAAATGAACTATGTGCAGTTGCCTCACGTAAAATTTAGGCAAACGCCCGTGATGTTTGGGCGCCGATTCAGTCGGCAAAAACATCAATTCAAAATGAAAGGAGTTATTATATGCAATATAAACTTTTGGTTTATACATGGCTATTGCGTTTTGTGGGCAATCATGAAAAGCGATGCCGCAATTACTTTATCTACTGAAAAATTTATTGAACAGATCAAAGCCGATACAATCGGTTTGGCGTTTACCAAGCTTCTTGAAGCAATGAATGTTTCAAGAGCTGATTATAGAGATGCGTACGGATTTGGCGAGGGAACTGTCGATCACATAGTAAACCGATATGATCTTGATATGAAACCCGACACAATAATTCGTGCAGTTTTGGTGCTTAATGTCGATTACAGACTGAGCAAATTTCTGCTCAATAAAGCAGGAATTTGTGAGGGTAACTGCCCCGCATCAAAAATATATTGGAGCGTTTTAAAGAAAGTCAATTCTGATTTTATTCCGTATTACAGCAAAAATATAAATTTTTTCGAAGAAGTTCCGAATACGATTAACGAAATAAATCAGAGAATAGATGAAACGATTGATAAAATGCCGATTTCGGATAAAAAGAAGGGGGAGTATAAGAAAAAATATAGAATTAAAGATGCATTAGCTGTATGAAAAATTTTTTATTATAGCACATAATGCGAAAAAAGGGAACACAGTAAATCGCCTGTTGAATGTAATTTGCCGATGATATAATTTAGCTGTCATCGATGATAAATTATTTTTCGGAGGTAAAATTATGAATATCAATTTAGTTGAAATTGATGCCAACAAGACTGTCGGCAAAAATCCTGTACTTGTTGATGTTGCACCGTCATATGTCTATGAGAACGGCAAGAGAACAGGTGAGGTCAGCGGATTCAAATACACCGTTGCCTTGCCTGATAAGGCTTTTGAAAAGCTGACGATCAAGATTGACGGCGAGTGCAAACTTGAAAAGCCTGATGACAGGCATTATCCGGTGGTCATCTTTGACGGACTTGAGATGCGTCCGTATTGGACTCCCGAGGGCTACAAGGTTTCTGCAACGGCGAAGAATATTCGTACTGCCAATGCGGGAAAGGCTTAAACTGCACTAAGTCAGTCTTTGCATGGTGTGCCTTAAGCACACCGTGCAGAGACTCTGCGATAGGGGTAGTATTACCCCTATCGTAGCAATGTAGCAGTAGCAGGGAGGTTTTTATATGGGCAGTTCAAATCCTCAGTCGAGGAAGTGGCTGTTGACCATAAATAACCCTGACGATTACGAGCTTGACCATAATTCGGTCAAGAATACTCTGCATCTGTTCAGTCCCGATTATTTTTGCCTTGTGGATGAAATTGCAACCACAGGAACAAAGCATATGCACATTTTCATTTACTCAAAATCGCCGATTCGCTTTTCAACATTGAAGAACAGGTTCCCTGTTGCGCATATTGACAAGGCTAACGGCAGTGTAATGGAAAATCGTGACTATCTCCGCAAGGAGGGCAAGTGGCAGGGTTCTGATAAGGAACAGACGAATCTTATTGATACTTTTGAAGAGGTTGGTAATGTTCCAAAGCCTGTTGATGAAAATTCTCCCGATATGTCTGCTCTGATTGAAGAAATCGAAAACGGACTCGATACCTACGAAATTATCAAGCTCCATCCAAAATATGCCTTTCGGATAAAAGAGATTGATACACTCAGGCAAACAGTTCTTTCAAATATGTTCCGTGAAAAGAAAAGACAGGTTACCGTTTACTATATTTACGGAAAGTCGGGAACAGGCAAGACAAGGGGGATATATCAAAAACACAGAGCACCCGATATTTGCAGAATTACTGCGTATCGCCGTAGTACAGGGATAAATTTTGACAGCTATCACGGACAATCTGTACTCGTTTTTGAAGAATTTGTGTCACAGATTCCGATAGAAGATATGCTGAATTATCTTGACATTTATCCTCTTATGCTTCCGGCAAGATTCAACGACAAAGTTGCTTGCTATGACACGGTGTATATCACCTCAAATATTTCTCTCGGTGAGCAATACAGCGAGGTTCAGCATTATAAGCCTGAAACATGGAAAGCCTTTCTGCGAAGAATAAACTTTCTTGTGGAATATACCGATGTCAATACCTACACGGTTACTGAAATCAACAAGGTGAAAGAGGTTAAAGCGGATGATTGATAACAATGACAAATCAAGCCTTCATAATCGGTGGAATATGCGTATCCTCGGTATATATTTCACAAACGGACTGAAAAGAATTTTCGGCAAAAATTCGGGCAGAGTTGTTGTGATTATCTATCTTGCATTTTGTTTGATTTTCTGGGAATGTCGCTATTCAATCTGGCAGCCTTACGGTTACTTTCAGAATTTGCAGAAATTTATGACTTCTGTGCTTGTATTTATTTTGATTCCGTCAGTAACATTTGCCCTGACCTTTTTAATCGGTATGCCGTTTGGCTCAATCGGTGTCAGCAACAATCTGCACAGAATAGGATTTGTAAATTCCGCAGGAGAAGCACCGTTGCTTTTGTCAAAATCAGTTGATAAAAGCAATGACAGGGTTATGATTCTCAAATTCAAAACCTTTGGCATTCCTCTGTCGGAATGGACTGATAATCAAGACAGAATAGAATCTGCACTCAATATACATATTGATGAGATGCGTGAGGGCGATGATTGCCGTGTCGTGATTATCAGATGTGTTGACGGTGAAAACAGGCTTTCGGATTATATCGAATGGTCGGAAAATTTGCTGAGCGATGAGAATTTTGAAATTGTGCTTGGTGAAGGTTATTCGGGACGGGTGAGTGTAAACATTGCCAAAATTCCGCATATGCTTATCGGTGGTTCAACAGGTTCGGGCAAGAGTGTTTTACTCAAGCTTGTTTTGATGCAATGCGTCAAAAAGGGTGCAAAAGTCTATATTGCCGATTTCAAAGGCGGTGTAGATTTTCCGCCGATATGGCACATAAAATGCTCTTTGCTGACTGATGAAAAAACCTTGTATAAGGTGCTTGTCAGCATAACCGATGAATTGCAAAACAGAAAACAAGTTCTTCGTACGGCAGGTGTCGCAAATATTGACGAATACAATCGTAATGCCGAGAAAAAACTTTACAGAATTGTATTTGCGTGTGATGAGATTGCCGAAGTGCTTGATAAAACAGGTCTTTCAAAGCAACAGAAGGATGAAATTTTGAAAATCGAATCCGAACTTTCAATAATAGCAAGGCAGGGCAGAGCCTTTGGAATTCACCTTGTTCTTGCAACACAAAGACCTGATGCCGCAATCCTCAACGGTCAGATACGGAATAACATTGATACGAGAATATGCGGTAGGGCGGATAATGTGTTGTCGCAGATTATCCTTGATAATACGGATGCCTCAGATAAAATTGCAAAATCTTCACAGGGACGATTTTTGACAAACAGCGGAAAAATCTTTCAGGCTTATTGGTTTGATGAAAATATTTTATAGATTGGAGGTGAATTTATGAGCGAAAGCGAAAAGAAAGGTATTCTCGACAATTACAGTGATGTGCTGACTACGGTTGATCTTATGAGTATTCTCCATACAGGCAGAACATTGACCTATAAAATGCTTAAAGAAGGTACAATCAAATCCGTTAGAGCGGGGCGTAGATATATCATTCCTAAAAAATATCTCGAAGAATTTCTCAATGCCGAAAAAAGTAACGAGAAATAGCCAATAAACACTTGAACAGACTGTCAACGCAGAGTACAATTAGTATGTGCATTGGCAGTCTGTTCTCATTATGAAAGGAGATTATAAATGGGAGTATCAGGCAGCCTTCAGGTAAAGGACGGAAAATATTATGCAGTTCTGAGCCTGAGAACAAACGAACTTACTAAAAAAGGAAAAATCAAATACAGAACCAAATGGATTTCAACAGGTTTTGAAGTCAAAGGAAATAAAAAGCGGGCAAAGGAATTTCTCAATGAAAAGTGCCGCGAGTATTCAAAACGCAATGTGGACTACTGCGATATGTATTTTGCCGATTATATGGTTGAGTGGCTTGATGAAATTGAGCCGGAAATCAGGGCGAATACATACAGAGGTTATTCGGGAAATGTGGGAAACCATATTGTGCCGTACTTTTATCCGAGGAGAATAAAAATTCAGGAATTGAAAGTGAGTGACCTTGAAGATTTTTACAAGTACCTTGTTTTTGAAAAGAGTAAATCTGACGGGAGCGAACCGCTGTCGCCCACAACAATAACGCACATCCACCGCTGCATAAGCAAGGCTTTGAATGATGCGGCACGAAAGGGCATTATAACGGTCAATGTTGCGACACTTGCAAGGAAGCCTCATTCGGTAAAATTCAAAAGCCAGTATTTGAACGAAAGGCAGGTTAATGAGCTTTTGAAGACAGTTAAGGACACCCCGATTGAAGTGCCTGTTACAATCTGCGCCGTATTCGGATTACGCCGTGGAGAGGTGCTTGGCTTGAAGTGGAAAGCCGTTGATATGGAAAACAGGACAATTACAATCAGCGAAACACTTCAACAGCATGTCGGTGGTTCATATACTTCACCGCCAAAGACCGAAAGCAGTTACAGAACACTTCCGATTCCCGACAAGGTATTTCAATATCTGCTTGCTCAAAAAAGAAAGCAGGAGAGTGAAAAGAGGTTGCTCGGCAGCGGCTATATTGACAACGATTATGTGTGTGTATGGCCTGACGGCAAGGTCATCACACCGAATTATCTCACGAAAAATTTTCATCAAATGATTGTTGAGAGTGATTTGCCGAATATCCGACTTCATGACCTCAGACACAGCGTTGCAAGTAATTTGCTTAACATGGGATTTACGGTTGTTCAGGTTCAGGAGTGGCTCGGACACAGCAGTGCCGCAACCACATTGAACTTTTATGCTCATGTTGACAAAACAAGCAAACTGAACATTTCACGCACTCTTGATACAAAGCTGAAAATTGATTTGTAATTCCGTGAATAAATTTTCATTTTTCGGAAAATTTACTGTATTTTTAGAACGAATTTTGCGGTTAAAAAGGTGCGAAAATCCTGATGATTACTGATATCTTGTGCCGTTAATTTTCAAGTCGAAAATCACAATTTTTAGAAAATTTTTAGAAAATCCGAAAAAAGTTGCCGACAGAGAAAATTTCTGCAAAAAGAAAAAATCCTCAAAAACGGCTTATCTAAGCCATTTTCAAGGACTTGTTTGTGGCAGGGGCAGAAGGACTTGAACCCTCGGCACGCGGTTTTGGAGACCGCTGCTCTACCAACTGAGCTATACCCCTATATTAATTTCAACCGATGAAATTATGAAGGTCAGTTTTGTGAACTTACTTATAAATTTCAACGCAAGATAGATTATATCACCGTTCAGTCGATTTGTCAACACATTTTTGTGAAATTTGACATTTTGAGCCGAGCGGTGATTTTTTCAATATCTGCAATACAAATGTTCAGACCAAATCACTCAGTTTCTCTGATTTCCTGCGGATTTTCGGGGAAGCCTTCAATTTGGAAACGGAGTCCGCAGGTGGGGCATTCAAGGTACGGCTTGCCGTTGTTGAGGTTGTCCTGAATAATCATCATTTCGCTTTCGCAGAATGGGCAGAGTTTATTATTTTCGCTGTTCATATTTTTACCTCCGAGTGGATTGTTTTCGATATAACTTAATTATACCTTTAAGCGGTAAAATGTCAACCGAGATATTAAAAATGTATAGGCAAGAGGGTTGGATTTTAACGGCTTTTGTGCAAATTCCGCTTTACAAATTGACGAAAAAAGACTAAACTATATCTATGCTTCTGCGTTGCAGAATATACAATCTCATTCAAGGTGATTATTATGAAAAAAGAAAATATGGCTATGCTGTGTGACTTCTACGAATTTACAATGTCAAACGGCTATTTTAAAAACGGTTTTTATAAAAAGAATGTCTATTTTGATGTGTTCTTCCGCAAAGTTCCCGACAACGGCGGTTTTGCGATTATGGCAGGTCTTGAACAGGCTATTGAGTACATTAGGGAACTTCATTTTGAAGACGAGGATATTGAGTATCTCAAGAGCAAGGGCATTTTTGACGAGCAGTTTCTTGAGTATTTGAGAAACTTCAAATTCAGCGGTGATGTTTATGCAATTCCCGAGGGAACTCCGATTTTCCCGAACGAGCCTGTTATGACAATCAAAGCGCCTGCAATTGAAGCTCAGCTTGTTGAAACATTCCTTCTTCTCACAATCAATCATCAGACTCTCATTGCGACAAAGGCTAACAGAATTGTCCGTGCCGCTCAGGGCAGAGCCGTGCTTGAATTCGGTTCACGCCGTGCTCAGGGTGCAAATGCCGCAGTCGACGGTGCAAGAGCCGCATATATCGGCGGTTGCAAGGGTACAGCCTGCACACTTACAGACGAGCTTTACGGTGTTCCCGCCGGCGGTACAATGGCACATTCATGGGTTCAGATGTTCAACAGCGAGTATGACGCTTTTAAAACCTACTGCGAGATGTATCCCGATAATCCTACTCTCCTTGTTGATACATACAACACATTAAAGAGCGGTGTCCCAAATGCCATTAAGGTGTTCAAGGAGGTTCTTCTTCCGCAGGGTAAGACCAAGTGTGCAATCCGCCTTGATTCGGGCGATATTTCCTATCTTTCAAAGAAAGCAAGAAAAATGCTTGATGACGCAGGTCTTACAGAATGTACAATTACTGCGTCAAACGCTCTTGACGAGTACCTTATTCGTGACCTTATGATGCAGGGCGCTCAGGTTGATACATTCGGCGTTGGTGAAAGACTTATCACTTCATCAAGCTCGCCTGTATTCGGCGGTGTTTATAAGCTTGTTGCCGTTGAAAATGACGGCGGCGAAATTGTGCCGAAAATCAAGGTCAGCGAAAATACAACCAAGATTACAAATCCGCACTTCAAAAAGGTTTACCGCTACTTTGACAAGGACAGCGGTAAGGCTATTGCCGATGAGCTTTGCATTTATGATGAGGTTGTTGACGATTCAAAGCCGAGAACAATTTTCGATCCGAATGCAGTTTGGAAAACAAAAATGCTTGATAACTATACCGCAAAGGAACTTCTTGTGCCAATCTTCAAAAACGGCAAGTGCGTGTATGAGTCACCGTCAATTGAGGAAATCGCAACCTATTGCCGTGAGCAGATTGACCTTCTCTGGGACGAGGTTAAGCGTTTTGAAAATCCGCATAACTATTATGTTGACCTCTCAAAGAAACTCTATGACATCAAGGCTCTTTTGCTCAATATCTATGAAAAGTGATTTTTGATTAATTTTTAATTAAAAATCTGAAAATTGAAAAGTAAAATTTACGGTCGGGTAGTTCGTCTATCCGACTGTTTTTATATGTATGGATATTGTTTGCCGTTACAGTTTTGCAATTGTTTTAAAATTGTCTTATTTGGATAATTCTGCGAACGAAATATAATTCTATTCCCAACTATTTTGGGCAAAAATAAACGGCGGTTTTTGACCGCCCGACACACTATATTATACTTAAATTAACTTATATACCCTTATTACCAACCGATTTATTATTGCAAATCAATTCTTTAATCAAATTTCGTTCTAAAATAAAAAAGGCGGATACTCTCCGCTTACATCTTACTATATATTACGCAGTATCACGCATCTGCCATTGTTTTAATTCTTTCATCAATTCGGATTTTGTTTTCGTAGGTCAGTTGTCTGAAATGTTCAATCAAATCGGCTTCGTTCGGTGTAATTTGTGAGTTGCTGTATGGATTTTTGATATCTGACATACCGATAAGGTAGTCAACCGTAACGCTGAAAATTTCCGCCAAGCTTTTGAGCGTGTCAATAGACGGCTGTGTAATGCCCTTTTCATATTTTGAAATCGCACTCGCCTTTAAATTCAGCTTTTCAGCAAGCTCAGTCTGTGACATATCGTTGTCAACACGCAATTCTTTTAATCTGACTGAAAACTCCATAATAACACCTTTGCCTGTAATTTAGTTTCTTTGATTTATTATACCATTTGTTTCATAAATAATAAAAATAATAGCCAAATCAGATTAAAATATGTTGACAATTGCAAATTAGGAATATATAATTATCTTAATAAGATAATTATTTTATTAAAAATTCTTGTTAGGAGGAAAGAAAATGAAAAAATTATTATGTGCAGTCCTTTCGGGTATAATGGCATTTTCAACTTTTGCGGTTGCCGTGCCGATTACCGCCTCAGCCGCCGAATCGCAGGAAATCGTAAGTGCAACCTACGGCGACTTTGAATACACCGTATATAATGGCACAATTGCAATTACCAGATATACCGGTTCAGCCGAATCTGTTGAAGTTCCAAGTAAGATTAATGGAAAAATAGTGACGGCTATAAGTTTTCGTGCTTTTGAAAAGTGCTTAAAACTAAAAAATGTTGTTTTGAATAATGGTTTAGAAACTATAGGGCTTTGTGCATTTAAGGAATGTATCAATTTGGAAAATGTAACCATTCCGGATTCTGTTAAAACAATTGATTTCGGTGCATTTGCCAGATGTTACAAATTGAAAAAAATTAAAATTCCTGACAGTGTTCAAAGCCTTGGAAAAGGAACTTTTTATAAATGTATAAATTTAACACAAGTAAATATTCCAAACGGTGTTAAAACAATTCCGGGGTATGTTTCTGCTCAGGGATATGCAGATGAAACAGCAGCTGCAGGTTGTTTTCAGGATTGTAGAAGTATTAAAAATATTATTATACCGTCATCCGTTTCAACAATTGGTGAGTCTGCATTTAGTGGATGTACAAGTCTTTCGAGTGTATTTATAGGTAGTGGAGTTAAAGAACTTGATAAAAGAGGATTTTACGGTTGTGACAGTTTGGCTGAAATAACAGTTGATGAGAAGAATGCAAACTATTCTTCTTTAGATGGTGTATTGTTCAATAAGGATAAAACTAATGTAATTATCTGTCCTAATGGCAAAAAAGGAACTTATTCTTTACCAAATAAAGTTACCAAAATATCCAGCTATGCATTTTGTAACTGTTCAGGTCTTACAAGTGTTACAATTCCTAATAGTGTAACTTCAATAGAAGATTATGCATTTGATGATTGCACTGGACTTACAAACATTGCAATTCCGAATAGTGTAACATCAATAGGATATAGTGCATTTAGTGGTTGCACTGGTCTTACGAGTGTTACAATTCCTAATAGTGTAACATCAATAGGCAATTATGCATTTTCTCAGTGTTCAGGTCTTACAAATGTTTCAATATCCAACAAGGTGACCTCGTTATCTTATACGTTTAAAGATTGTACAAAACTTACAAGTATTACAATTCCGGAAAGTGTTACATCAATATCCAATGGACTTGATGGTCCAATGTTTGATGGTTGTACGAACCTGAAAAAGATAGAGGTGTCACCAAATAATGAAAATTATTCATCTTATAATGGAGTTTTATTAGACAAAGATGGTTACAACCTTATTCGTTGCCCTGAGGGTAAAAGTGGAAATTTTGTTGTCCCCGATAGTGTTGGTTGCATTGAGTCTTATGCATTTTATAACTGTACTAATCTAACAAATATACAAATTAGTAAAAATGTAAATGAAATTGAAGGATATGCTTTTGTAAATTGTAAAAGTTTACAGAAATTTGTGTTGACTGATAATGTTTATACTATTGGTTATTATGGCGGTTGGTACGAAGAATCCATGTTTAGGGGTTGTGAAAATTTAAAAGAAATAGAGGTTGGTAGTGGTAATGATAATTATTCCTCTGTTGACGGTGTCTTGTATGACAAAGAAGTGGAAAAACTTTTATATTGCCCGGCAAAAAAATCAGGGGAATATACAGTGCCAAAAAGCATTAAATCTGTAACAGACTATGCTTTTGAAGATTGCAATAGCTTAGAAAGTATTGTTCTGCCTGAGAGTATGCCGGAATTTTCACTTTTTGATTTGGAGTGCTGTCCTTCCCTTAAGAGCATTAAAGTAACGGGAAATAATGCATACTATTCAGCTGAGGACGGAGTCTTATTTAATAAAGATAAAACTGAAATATATGTATTTCCACGCAGCAAAGAGGGAAATTATACAATTCCAAACAGTGTAACTGAAATAAGCAGCCGTCAATTTTCTCAGTGTACAGGTCTTACAGGCATTACAATACCAAACACTGTGACTGAAATAGGGTATAGTGCGTTTAACGGAAATCTTAAAAGTATAAAGGTTAGCGAAGGTAATAAATATTTCTGTTCGTATGATGGGGTACTCTTTAATAAGGATAAAACAGAAATCCTTTTTTGTGTCGGAAATAAAAAAGAGTTTGTCATTCCAAACGGAGTGAAATCAATAAGCGGTGCATTTAACGACTGTTCCAATCTTACAAGCGTTACAATACCTAACAGTGTAACATCAATATATAATGGATTTAACAATTGCCCAAATCTTACGAGTATTACAATTCCACAAAGTGTTATCAGCATTTATGATAGTAGCTTTTTTAATTGCGGAAAAAATTTTACAATCTATGGTTACGGTGGTACAGAAGCAGAAGCCTGCGCACTACGCAACGACTTTAATTTTGTGCAGTTGCAGGTTGTTCCAACCTCGGTTGCCCTTAACAAGACAACTTTAACACTTGACATTGGGAAAACCTCAAATCTCAGAGCAACAGTATACCCGTCAAATGCGTCAAATAAAAAATGCACTTGGAGCAGTTCAAACACAAGCGTTGCGACTGTTGACAGCAACGGTAAAGTAACCGCCAAAGCGTCAGGTACTGCAACAATCACGGTAAAAACAGCAAACGGAAAAACAGCAAGTTGTAATGTTACAGTACAGGCAGTACAGGCAGTTCCGACTTCAGTATCATTAAACAAAACATCATTAACTTTAGATGTCGGCAAGAGTTATACTCTTACAAAGACAGTTTCGCCGTCAAATGCTGTGACTTCTTACACTTGGAGAAGTTCAAACACAAGTGTTGCGACTGTTGACAAAAACGGCAAGGTAACTGCCAAAGCGTCGGGAACTGCAACAATTACGGTGAAAACTTCTAACGGCAAAACCGCAACTTGCAAAGTTACCGTAAATTTTCCCGCTCCGCAGATTACAGGTCTTGCAAACACAACAGGCGGTATCAAGATTTCGTGGAACAAGGTTGACGGCGCTTACGGCTACAGACTTTATTACAAGCCTGTATCGGGTGGTTGGAAACGCTTTAAAGACACAACCGCCACATCGTTCACCGATTCGGGAGTAGTACCGAATAAAACCGAAACATATACAATCCGTTGTATTGACAAAAACGGCAACACAATCAGCGGATTTAACTCGACAGGCTGGTCAAAAAAATATACACCTGTTGCTCCGACAATTTCAAAACTCGATATCACCACGGGCGGTATCAAGCTTAGTTGGAACAAAATCGCAGGTGTTTACGGTTACAGACTTTACTATAAAACATCGTCAGGCGGTTGGAAGAGATTTAAGGACACAACTGCCACATCGTTCACCGATTCGGGAGTAAGTCCTAACAGAACCGAAACCTACACAATCCGTTGCATCGACAAGAACGGCAGAACCGTCAGTGGCTTTAACTCAAAGGGTTGGTCGAAGAAATACACTCCTGTTGCTCCGACAGTTTCAAAACTTGAAAATACAACAGGCGGTATTAAGCTTAGTTGGAACAAAATCGCAGGTGTTTACGGTTACAGACTTTACTATAAAACATCATCAGGCGGTTGGAAGAGATTTAAGGACACAACTGCCACATCATTCACCGATTCGGGAGTAAGTCCTAACAGAACCGAAACCTACACAATCCGTTGTATTGACAAGAACGGCAATACCGTCAGCGGTTTTTATTCAAGGGGTTGGTCGAAGAAATACACTCCTGTTGCTCCGACAATTACAAGGCTTTCAAACACATCAAAGGGTGTAAGCGTAACTTGGAATAAAATCGCAGGAGTTTATGGCTACAGACTTTACAGAAAATATGACGGCGGAAGCTGGACAAAGGTAAAAGATACAACTTCAACCTCTTTCACAGATTCAGGTGCTAAAAAGGGTAAGAAGGTAACCTACACAGTCCGTTGTATTGACAGAAAAGGCAAAACGGTAAGCGGTTTCAACTCAAAGGGTTGGTCAATTACGAGAAAATAGTATTTTAATCAGAAATCCCGACAGGTTTTGTGCTGTCGGGATTTTTGCTCGTTTTTACCATTGAAAAGACTGAATAATAATGTTATAATAAATCCGAATATAGAAAATTGTGAATAACTTTATCGAAAATGGGAGATGAAAACTAAAAATGGCAATAAAGGTAACGCTCCTTACACACACACCTAACCCTGAACAGACGGTTGCAATGGCGGCAAAGCTTTGCTATTCACCGTCAGGGATTGAAGATATAAGAGAAGGTCTTGATGAGGAAAAAACTTCCTCATTTATTGATATGCTTGCAAGCCTCGGCCATGCAAGTCCGACTGAACACGCATATTTTACATTCGGCATTGAGGGCATTTCAAGAGCCTGCTCACACCAGCTTGTCCGCCACAGAATTGCATCCTACAGTCAGCAGTCACAGCGATATGTTGACGGCACAAGGTTTGACTTTGTAACTCCGCCCGAGATTGTAAAGAACGAAAAGGCTCTTGCCGCCTATGAAAAGGCTCTCAAGGTTGAGGCTGACGCTTACAAGGAAATCAGAGATGCGCTTGCTGTCGGTTACATCAACGAGAAATGTCCCGATAAGTACAGCGGAACGGATGAAGAGATTATCAATGCCTACAAGGCTGATGACAAAAAATCCTGCAATGCTTTCATCAAGAAAGCCAATGAGGACGCAAGATTTATTCTTCCGAATGCATCGACAACAAAAATTGTCTGCACTTTCAATGCAAGAAGCTTGCAAAACTTTTTTGCACACCGTTGCTGCAACAGAGCACAGTGGGAAATTCGTGAGGTTGCCGAACAGATGCTTTTGCAATGTCTTGAGGTTGCTCCGCACCTTTTCAAAAACTGCGGCCCGTCATGCCTGTTCGGACCATGCCCCGAGGGCGATATGTGTTGCGGAAAGCAAAAGGAAATGCGTCAGAAATACGGCAGAGAAAAGTAAGGTATATATATGAAAAGCAAAATTATTGTTATTGAGGGACTTGACGGCAGCGGAAAAGCTACGCAGACAAAGATTTTGTGCGAAAAAATTTCCGCTCTCGGCAAAAAGGTCACAAAGCTTGAATTTCCGAATTATGAAAGCCCTGCCGCCGCTCCCGTGAAGATGTATCTTGACGGCGAATTCGGTGACAAGCCCGATGATGTCAATGCCTATGCGGCGAGTGCATTTTATGCGGTTGACCGTGTTGCAAGCTATCTTCAGTTTTGGAAAAAGGAATGTGACAACGGCGGTGTGATTTTAAGCGACCGCTATGTGACTTCAAATATAATTTATCAGATGTCCAAACTCCCAAAAGAGGAGTGGAACAGCTTTATTGATTGGCTGAACGATTTTGAATACGAAAAGCTCGGGATTCCGAAACCCGATCTTGTAATCTACCTTGATGTTGAACCCGAGGTTTCGCAGAAGCTTATGGAAAAACGCTACGGCGGTGACAACAGCAAGAAAGATTTGCATGAAAAAAACCTCCGTTTCCTTCTTGACTGTCGAAAAAGTGCAGTTTATGCCGCTAAAAAATGCGGCTGGAAGGTTATTAATTGCTGTGAAAACGGAGAGATTAAGAGTATAGAAAAAATATCGGAAGAGATAGAGAGGGCAGCGGCTGAAATTTATGCTGAGCTTTAAAAAAATTGAGCAAAGTGACATAAACGAACTTAAAAAATACTACGATTATGATGAGTGCATGGGCTGCGATACCAACCTTTTGAACGCTTATCTTTGGCGAAACGAATACAATATTAAATTTGCTTTTTATGATGATACAATTGTCAAGGTGTATTGTAATCCCGACGAATCCGTCTGGGGCTACTGTATGCCTACAGGCAAAAATATAAAGGGTGCGCTTGAAGAGGTTTTCAAAGATGCCGAGGAGAGAAACGGCAATTTGCGAATTGTTATGCTGACAAACGGCAATCGTGCAATGCTTGAAACAATGTTTCCCGACAAATTTGATTATGTCCGTTCACCCGAAAATCAGGATTACATCTACACTTCCCGTGACCTTGCAACCCTTGCGGGCAAAAGGTTTCACGCAAAGCGTAACCACATTTCAAAATTTTACAGAACCTACACCGATACCCGTTTTGAAACTCTGTCGGATTCAAACATTCCCGATGCATTAACGGTTGCAAAACTGTGGTGTGCGGAAAATGACACCGATCCCGAAGCTTCAAGCGAAATTATGGCAATCAGGGAAATGTGCGATCTCAAAGACGAATACAATGTCAAGGGCGCTGTACTGTATGTTGACTCAAAGCCCGTTGCCATGACTCTCGGAAGTGAAATTTCACCCAAGGTGTATGACATCAACTTTGAAAAGGCACTTCGTGAATATGACGGTGTTTATGCCGTAATCAACAACGAATTTGCCAAAACTCTTACGCAGTATGAGTATATAAACCGTGAGGAAGATATGGGACTTGATGGACTCAAAAAGTCTAAACTTTCATACAATCCCGTTATTATCCTCGACCGCTGGAATGCAATACCGAAAAAACGATGAAAACGATATTTCGCAAAACCGAAAAATCCGATACCGAAAGCCTTAAAAAGCTGTGGCTCTCGTGTTTTGACGAGGATGTAACTGCTGTCAATCTGATTTTTGACAGCGACCTTTTTGACGGTTGCTGTGCCGTTGTTGACGATAGAATCGTTTCGGCTCTTTACCTTGTAAAAGGTACGCTCAACGGCGAAAAATCGCATTATCTTTGCGGTGCGTCAACCAATAAATCTTTCCGTGGCAACGGAATAATGTCAAGGCTGATTGATTTTGCACTTGATGATGCAAAGAATAACGGTGATGTGTATTCTCTGCTTTTTCCTGCAAATGACGGCTTGTATGGCTTTTACGCAAAGCTCGGATATGCTCCAAGCTGCGCCGTAAAAAGCCGTGAAATTTCAAGGCAAACGCTTGAAAGTTTTGCAGAGAAGGGCTTGAATATCGGCTGTTCAAAAGAAAATTCTTTCATATATAATGAGAATTTTTTTGAATTTGCAAAGTCCTATTATGAGATTTACGGCTCAAAGGTGATCAATAAGAATGACTGCTTTGCCGTATTTGATGAAAACGAAAATACTGCCGATGTTTTTTACTCGGCTTATAAAAATATAAACGAACTTTCCGCACTTTTGCTTGAAAATACAAAATCAGAAAGGTTTGTGTTTACGGGCAAATCCGATAACGCTCTTTTTGAAAACTGTAGGTTACAAAAATGCGGAATGATTAAATCACTCGACAAAAACCATAAAATTCCCGACGATGTCTATATCGGGATTACTCTTTCCTGAAAGGAAGTTTACTATGTTCTATGTATTTCTTGCAGAAGGCTTTGAAGAAACAGAGGCGCTTGCCCCCGTTGATGTAATGCGCAGGGCAAAGCTTGATGTTAAAACAGTCGGTGTAACAGGCGAATGTGTTACAAGCTCACACGGTGTGCCTGTCAAAGCCGATATCACAATTGACAATATTGACCTTGATGATGTTCAGGGTGTTGTACTCCCCGGCGGTATGCCCGGAACTCTCAATCTTGAGGCAAACGAAAAGGTTATTGAGGCTGTTAAGTATAGCTGTGAAAACGGCAAAATCGTTGCCGCAATCTGTGCCGCTCCGTCAATTCTCGGCCATCTCGGAATTTTTGACGGCAAAAAGGCAACCTGTTTTCCGGGCTTTGAAAAGGAACTCAAGGGTGCAGACTATACAGGCACTCACACCGTAACGGACGGCAATATTATTACCGCAAAGGGCGCAGGCTGTGCAATTGAATTCGGTCACGCAATTGTTTCTCTCGCAGTATCAAAGGATGCCGCTGACAAGGTTATCGGTGATATGCAATGCCTGTGAAAAATGTTCGTGAGCTGAAAAGTCAGCTCCGTGCAAAATATAAAAAAATCCGAAAAAGCTGTCCTCCCGAAAAAAAACAACAGCTTGACCTCGCCTTGCAGAACGCTTTTCTGGCAAGTGAGGAATACAAAAGCTGTGATGTGCTTTTTGCCTTTGTTTCATCACCGATTGAGGTTGACACCTCGCTTATTCTTGAAACAACGCTGAAAGACGGCAAAAGGCTTGCTTTGCCAAAGTGTAAAAATAATTTCGGCGAAATGGATTTTTACCTTGTAAATTCACTTTCTCAGCTTGAAAAGGGTGCGTTCTCAATCATGGAACCAAACCCCGAGGTTTGCGAAAAGTACGAGGATTTCTCACACGGACTCTGCCTTGTTCCGGGACTTTGCTTTGATATGCAGGGATTCCGCCTTGGATTCGGCAAGGGTTACTACGACAGATTTTTACAGAATTTTTCGGGAACAAGCGTTGGGCTTTGCTACTCCAAATGTATAGAGCATACTCTGCCCTCGGGAGTGTTCGACCGCCCCGTTGACGCCGTGATTACCGAAAAATATACCAACCGAACAAATAACGAGTTTGTAAAGGAATGATACATTATGAACCCTGATAATTTTAATATGAGCGAACAGGAGCTTAACGCTCAGCGTCGCAGAAGAGCCGAAAACTTTAAACTTAATATTGATGAAAGCGAGTATGAGGACGATAATTTCGTCAAGTCTGAGGATGAACCGTCAAACCTTAATTCATACAGCGGTCAGGATGTCAAAAAGCAAATGGCCCGTGAATCAAAGCAGGTTTTAAAGCAGAAGAAAAAGGAAGAAAAAAAGGCTCTTAAAGCAAAGAACAAGTATAATCGCAGAACCTTCCGCTTTATCTGGATTATCTCGGTTTTAATTGTCGGAGCAATGGCGGCTGTATATATGATAACAGGTATGAACGATTTGCTTGCCGTGAACAGGACCGACTCCTCAACCGTGAAAATTGAAATTCCCGAAAATCCGACTGTTGACGATGTTACAAAGGTACTTGTTGACAATAAAGTAATCGGTGAGCCGTCATATTTCAAGCTTTTTGTCAATGTCACAAAGTCTGCCGATGATTTTACTCAGGGTACATATGAAATTCGCAGAAATATGGACTACGAGGCAATCATCAACTTCCTTTCGAGTAACAACAACAGAACCGACACGGTTTCCGTTACAATTACCGAGGGCGAAAGCGTTCTTGAAATTGCCAACACTCTCGAAAAGAACGGTGCTTTGGGCGACAGGGACGAGTTTCTTTCGCTTTGCAATTCCGAAAAGTTTGACAGCGACTTTGATTTTATCAAGGCTGAAACAAATGCGGACAAGCGTTACTACAAGCTTGAGGGCTATCTCTATCCGGATACCTACGAATTCTACAGAAATGAAAATGCAGAATCCGTAATCTACAAATTTCTCAACAACTACGAAACAAAGATTAACGAAAAGCAGACTGTTGACGGATATTCAAAGAAAATAACAGTTTTGAAAATGGTTGAAGAGAGCGACACAAAGTATTCGCTTGATCAGGTTATGACAATCGCATCTATCATTCAGGCAGAGGCGGCTGACAAAGAGGATATGTACTACATTTCCTCAATCCTCCACAACCGTCTTACAGCCGACAGCAGTCTCGGTGTGTCAAGTCTCGGTCTTGATTCAACAAAGTTCTATCCGTACAGAAGCCTTGAGGATGTTCCCGAAAATGACAGAAGCACCTACAAGAGCAGATATGATACATATGACAGGAAGGGACTTCCTTACGGTCCTATCTGCAACCCCGGTATGGATGCGATAATTGCCGCACTCAATCCGAACAGCTCGGATTATTACTTCTTCTGTCATGACAGCAAGGGACAGGCTTATTACGCATCAACACTTGAACAGCAAAACGCAAATCTGGAGTATATTGAAAGCTATGATAACTAATTTTGAAAAACCCGAAATTTTGTCACCGGCAGGTGATATGGATTGCCTTAAATCCGCTTTAAACTTTGGCGCAGATGCAGTTTTTCTTGCAGGAAAAATGTTCGGAATGCGTTCCGCACCGCAGAATTTTGATAACGATCAGCTCAAAAAAGCTTGTGACCTTGCCCACGCAAAGGGCGCAAGAATCCATGTGACCTGCAACACACTTCCACGCAATAATGAAATTCCTCATCTTCAGGAATTTATGGAAAATGCTCAGGCTTGCGGAGTTGATGCGTTCATAATTGCCGACCTCGGTGTTTTTGAGGCGGCTAAAAAGTATGCGCCAAAGGTTCAGCGCCACATTTCGACTCAGGCGGGAGTAACAAACTATGCGGCGGCAAATGTGCTTTACAATATGGGTGCGTCAAGGGTTGTGCTTGCAAGAGAAATTCCGCTTGATGAAATTGCCGAAATGCGTGCAAAAGTTCCGAAAGAGCTTGAAATCGAATGCTTTGTACACGGTGCAATGTGTGTTTCATTTTCAGGCAGATGCCTTATTTCAAGCTATATGACAGGCAGAGATGCTAACCACGGCGACTGCGCTCAGCCGTGCCGCTGGAAGTATCATCTTTACGAAGAAAACCGTCAGGGACAGTATTTTCCTGTTGAAGAAACAGGTGACGGCACATATCTCTACAATTCAAGAGATCTCTGTATGATTGAGCATATCCCCGAGCTTGTAAAGGCAGGCGTTTCAAGCTTTAAGATTGAGGGCAGAGCAAAGTCGGCTTACTATGTCGCTGTTACAACAAACGCTTACCGCCACGCTGTTGACGATTATTTTGCAGAGGGTGACGATTATGTTCTCAAACCGTGGATAAGAGAAGAGCTTGAAAAAATCAGCCACCGTGAGTACAACACAGGCTTCTATTTCGGCAGAGAACCCGGTCAGGTTACGGGCAACGGAGGATATATCCGTCATTATGACAATGTTGCATTGTGTGAAGAGCTTGTTGACGACACAACCGCAGTGATCACTCAGCGCAACAAATTCTATGTGGGCGACACATTTGATGTACTTCCGCCAAGCGGAGTGCCGTTTGAAATCAAGTGTGAATCACTTACAACCGACGAGGGTATGCCCGTTGAAAGTGCGCCACACCCGATGCAAAGACTTACAATGAAATGCAATGCTCCCGTTCCGTCAGGCTCGGTTATCAGAAAAAAGCGTGATTAATCCCGAATTTTGCTATTGACAACACAAAGAAACAGTTTTATAATCTAAGTACTGATGTTCCCCACCTTAAAAACGGTGGGGAACAATTCAGCCTTTCAGCGTGAGCAAATCTCTCGCTGAAATACTGAGGAGCTGACGCTCCTATGCACTTGATTGCAATCTGTCGCAAACTCTGCTCCTTGCAAGCAAAGCAGAGTGTTGCTCCGATTTAAATTATTTGCTACAATTGAATTACAATATTCGGCTGTGACGGGATTAACCGAGATGTCAGCATTTCAGAGAGAAAGCCGTTTTGGTGCAAGGCTTTTATGTGAAGTTTCGGTGCGCTGCCCCTGAGCTCTGTGTGATTAAGCACAGCGTATTTCTGCGTTAAGGAAATGTAATCTCTTATGACGATTACTCAAAGCGGACGCTTGGCGTCAATTTGGGTGGTACCGCAGGATATTCCTGTCCCATTGTATTTTTATACAATGGGATTTTTTATTTTGCTCGGTTGCATACTTTAAACAAATTTGAACGAATATTGTATTCCCCTGTGAATTTGTATAAGGAGAGATTTTTTATGAAGTGGACAGGACTTAACGAATTAAGAGAAAAGTTCCTTGAATTCTTTGAATCAAAGGGTTGTTTAAGACTCCCCAGCTTTTCGCTTGTTCCAAAGGACGACAACAGCCTTCTGCTTATCAACAGCGGTATGGCTCCTATGAAAAAATATTTTACAGGTGAGGTAACACCTCCTCGCAAGCGTGTTACAACCTGTCAGAAATGTATCCGTACTCCCGACATTGAGCGTGTCGGTATCACAGCCCGTCACGGTACATTCTTTGAAATGCTCGGTAACTTCTCATTCGGCGACTATTTTAAGCACGAGGCTACAGCTTGGGCATGGGAATTCTTTACAAAGGTTCTTGAAATGCCTCCCGAAAAGCTCTATGTTTCAATCTATGAGGACGATGACGAGGCTTTTGACATTTGGACAAAAGAAGTCGGCGTTGATCCGTCACATATGGTAAGACTCGGCAAGGAAGATAACTTCTGGGAACACGGATCAGGCCCTTGCGGTCCGTGCTCCGAAATCTACTTTGACCGTGGCGACGAAAAGGGCTGCGGCAGACCCGACTGTCATGTAGGCTGCGAATGTGACCGTTTTGTTGAGGTTTGGAACCTTGTATTTACTCAGTTTGAGAGTGACGGCAAAGGTAACTATACTCCTCTTGAACATCCGAACATTGATACAGGTATGGGACTTGAAAGACTTGCCTGTGTTATGCAGGGTGTTGACAACCTTTTCCTCGTTGACACAATTCAGAACATTATGAAACACATCTCACAGATTACAGGTGTTGAGTACGGCAAAAATGAAAAGAGCGATGTTTCGCTCCGTGTTATCACAGACCATATCCGCAGTACAACATTTATGATCGGTGACGGTGTTCTTCCGTCAAACGAGGGCAAGGGCTATGTGCTCCGCCGTTTGCTCAGAAGAGCCGCTCGTCACGGCAGACTTCTCGGTTACAACGAGCCTTTCCTCTATAAGGTTTGCGATACGGTTATCAAAGAAAATCTCACAGCTTATCCCGAACTCAAGGAAAAGCAGGAGTTCATTACAAAGGTTATCAAGGTTGAGGAAGAAAGCTTTGCCAAGACAATTGATCAGGGCTTTAAGATGCTCAACGGCATTATGGACAGCGAAGATGTTAAGGTTCTCAGCGGTGAGGACGCATTTAAGCTTAACGATACCTACGGTTTCCCGATTGACCTTACAAAAGAAATTCTTTCGGAAAAAGGCATCAAGGTTGATGTTGAGCGTTTCCGTGAGCTTATGAAAGAGCAGAAAAAGCGTTCCCGTGACGCAAGAAAGAACGCCGGTGCAGACGCTTGGATTTCTGACACAACAGACCTTTCGGATGTTGCAAATACAGAATTCGTAGGCTACACAGACCTCAAGTCAACTTCAAAGGTTCTTGCAATCGTTAAGGACGGTGTGAGGGTTGACAGTATCGGCGAGGGCGAAAATGCTATCATTGTTCTCGACAAAACTCCGTTCTACGGAGAAGGCGGCGGTCAGGTTGGCGACACAGGTGTTATGGAGTCTGGCAGTTTTTCAGCTGATGTTGACAACACAACAAAGAATCCCTCAGGCACAATTTACCTTCACGCTTGTACAGTAAAGAGCGGCAGCATCAATGTAGGTGCAGAGGTTTCAACTGCTGTTGATGAAGAGCGCCGTGCGGATATTACAAGAAACCACACAGCGGCTCACCTCCTTCAGTCGGCTCTCCGTGAGGTTCTCGGCAACCATGTTCAGCAGGCAGGTCAGCTTGTTTCGGATGATTACTTCCGTTTTGACTTTACTCACTTTGAGGCTCTCACGGCAAAGGAACTTATTGAGGTTCAGAATCTTGTGAATAAAAAGATTCTCGAGGCAATCCCCGTTACGACACGGGAAATGCCTATTGAAGAGGCTAAAAAGCTCGGCGCAATGGCACTCTTCGGTGAAAAGTACGGCGATGTTGTACGTGTTGTAAGCGCAGGCGACTTCTCCGTTGAATTCTGTGGCGGTACACATGTAAAGAATACCGCAAACCTCGGTCTTTTCAGAATCCGACAGGAGGGTTCGGTTGCCGCAGGTGTAAGAAGAATTGAGGCTCTCACAGGTATGGGCGTTCTCAAGTACATCAACGGTATGAGCGCTGTTATTATGGATGTTTGCTCATTACTCAAAATTGCAAATCCAAAGGCAGTTGTTGAGGGTGTTCAGAAGGCTGAACAGCTTATCAAGGAACAGCAGAGAGAAATCAACGAGCTTAATTCAAAGCTTGCTGTTGCTCAGATTGGTCAGCTTTTTGCAGGCACAACGGAGGAAAACGGTGTAAGAGTGGTAACAGGCAGAATTGACAAGGCTAATGCCGACATTCTTCGCACAATGTGCGAAAAGGCAAGAGATTTTGCCCCGAAGTGCGTATGTGTTCTTGCAACTGAAAATGACGGCAAGGTGACATTTGCCGCAGCCTGCGGTAAAGAGGCTCTTGCTCTCGGTGCAAATGCAGGCAAAATCATAAAGGCTGTTGCTCAGAAGGCCGGAGGCAACGGAGGCGGAAAGCCCGATATGGCTATGGCAGGCGCTAAACAGCCTGAGAAGATTTCAGAGGCTCTTGACAGCGTAAAAGAAACTGTTTATGCAATGTTAAAATAATCGTTTAATGTGTATTTATGGCTTGCTTGCCGGTTGAATTGTGGAAAATAGCCAAACGGTTACATAAAATCTTGTGCAATTAACAAAAACGGTTTTAAACCAAAACTATTGCAGTTTTGTTATTTTTATAGTATAATAAGCAATACTAAGATATGAAAATCTATCTTGGATATTTATGAACAATTTTAGGAGGAGATTAAAAATGTTCAAGAAAATTGCAGGTCTTTTTCTTGCAGCAGTAGTAATGTGCAGTTCAGCTGCCATCACAGCTAGCGCTGCAGAAGCAGAGGATGACGCTGCTGTTGCTGCAGCAGATCAGTCAGGCGAGGTTTCAGCCGACGGTTCATCAGAGGTTTCAGCTGACGCTTCTTCAGAAGTTGAAGCAGGCAATGTTGTTAAGTTTGATGTTAAGAAGTCAGGCTGGAATAATGTTAAGACAGTATTCTGTCACATTTGGAGAGCTGACGGTTCAGGCGATTGGCCGGCTTGGCAGTCAAAGAAAGAAAAATGTAAGTACGACGCTTCAACAGGTATCGCTACATATGATCTTTCAATGACAGGTAACACAATCTCTAAGTCAGACGGAAGAGTTTACTGTGTAATCTTTAGTGCTAACACAGGTATGCAGTCATACAACGCTATCATGAGCGGCAAGTGCATCGGTGACACACTTTATTGCACAGGTAATCAGCTTGAAAACCCTGAGGATTCAGAAAAGAAGGCAAACGAAGCTAAATGGGAAAACAATTCAGACTGCGGTCCTGAAAAGAAGATTACATCAACAGGTAACATCATCGGTTCTGCTTTCCCTGAGGGCGAATCAGATGTAACATTGCTGGCTACATACCTCGTCGCTTACTACAATGATGACGCTAAGACAAGTCTTACACAGAAACTTCTTGACGAACTCAAGGTTAGCCCTGTAGATGTTATGGGTGCTGTAACAGATAGGCTCAATGCTACAAACAACGAGGATAAGAATAAGATTGCTCCTGCAGTTGAGAAGATTCTCTCAGGTTGCACAGATCCTACAACAGGTAAGAAGGCAGATACAGCTAAGCTTGACAGCGCTAAGAAGACAGGTGCTAAGGCAGCAGCCGGCAGCTCAAGCAACGGTTCAAGTTCTTCTTCAAGCAACGGTGGCTCAAGCTCATCAGGTTCAGGTTCTTCAAGCACAGGTGCAGTTAAGTCAGGTGTTGAAACAACTATCGTTTTCGTAATGGCAGGTCTTATGGTTTCAGCAGCAGGCGTTATGTTCCTTGCAAGAAAGAAGAAAGAAGACTGATTTTAACGAATTAATCTTTGATTAAGCATTTTTCGGACACTGTCAATCGGCAGTGTCCGTTTTGCTTTTTTAACTCATGGTGCAAAAATATTCAAAAAGTTTTTAAAACATCTTGACAACGCTCGCAGTGTTTGTTAAAATATTAATGTTGCAACGGGATGTAGCGCAGTTTGGTAGCGCACACGT
>ENA-ORND01000778-ORND01000778.1-human-gut-metagenome-genome-assembly--contig:-NODE-778-length-25385-cov-3.646506_pt1 | contig 25385 bp, 25 predicted proteins | sample MGYA00242111_ERZ509014 | MGnify/ENA primary metagenome ERZ509014 (study PRJEB26280, sample SAMEA2338694) | human gut metagenome | biome: human gut; feature: human-associated habitat; material: faeces... | reverse complement strand
CGTGAGTAATAGCAGAGGGTAACGTATAGCAGAGGGTAACGTTAGGAGCAAAGGGTAACGAGTAGCAGAGGGTAAAGGCTTAGCAAGAGTATTGCAAAATAGACAACTAAGAGACTGGAGGAGAAGTAAAAAACGCGCGAGGGCTGGGACTGTCGCCGCCGCGTTTTAAGATATTATTAACTATTTTCCTTGATTTTGCAGGGCTTTTCGGGTGCACTGCGTCTTTACTGTGTCATTTCGGGCAATTCGGCAGGGATGGACGCAGGCTACGCGGGATCAATGACGGCGCGCAGAGATGCAATAGGCAGCACGACGGCGCGGGGCGATTCGGTCACGGCCCGGGCGCGCGGGGATGGCTGGCGGCTGCGCGGCGCAGGGATGCATGCCCCCCCCATCCTGACAGCAGACTAAGGGTCAGGGGGTAGCGGAAAAACGGCGGGGTCTCGCGGGGACAGGTGTATAGCTATTGCCGCACATCTTCCCCGCTCTTTTTGCCACCTCGGGGTAGCGGAAAAAGGGGCGGCGGGGTCTTGAAAACGGTGGTCTGCAAAATATTTTTCGGACGATACTGTGCGGCACTGTATCTCGCTGTATCCATGAAATTTTGTCCATTGACGGGGCTTGCAATTCGTGCATAAATGAGACTTGGGACGATGGATTTGCAAGTGTGATCATGAGAAAACCCTCCTACACGGCTGCCCGACGGCATGAAGGGCAGCCACATGCAGACATAGCTCAGTTGGGAGAGCGGCGGCAATTAAGGCGGGATTGCTCGCGACAATGCAGGTTCGATTCCTGCTGTCTGCGCCAACGAAACGAAAGGGGGAAAACGGTATGGCGGATGAGCCGATCAAGAAGCGGCGCGGGAATCCGGCCTTTTCGAAGAAAAAGGGCGAGCCGGGATATATCGAAAACCGCGACACCGTAACGGGGCAGCTTGCCCGTTCCAAGGCGGCCCACGAAGTCGTCTCGATATTCCCCCACGTTGAAGATTTCCAGAAGGTCGCCGACGACTACTTCGACGAATGCGACGCACGCGGCGTGCTGTACGGCGAGGCGGGACTTGCGCTTTACCTCTCCGAGCACAACAAGAAGGGCCGAACCGTAACACTGACGGTGCTGCGCTCGTGGTATGACGGCGACCGCTGCGCGTATTTGCAGGACGCCGTGCAGATGGCGTATCTTCGCATTCAGAATCAGGTCGAGACCGACGAGCGATACCGCGAGAAAGGCATGGTCACGAGGGGAATTTTCCTCCAGAAGCAGACGCGCCTCGGCGGCTATCAGGACAAGATCGAGCAGAAAAACGACACGACGGTGCGCATCGTTCACGGCGACAGCGTGGACGACAGCGATTTCAAGTGAGAAAGGGGCGAACAGTAATGACGGCGATGCTTGCGGTGCTGCTGGTGATGGCGGCGGTCATCCTCGCGGAGACGTCGGCGCTGTTTGCCCGTGAATTTTTCAAAACCAAGGAGCAGCGCACAGAGCAGCGCGTGGAGCAGGAGATGCAGAAGCCGCCGCCCGACCCCATAGACGAGGGATTTGAGAACATTATGCGGTACGCCGTGAATGGCAAGACCGGATTCGAACGAGAGTGACGAAGGAGTGAGGACATGAGCATTGATCTGAGCGTTCAGGGCGTTTTTGACAAGTCAATGTACCTCATCGACGCGCAGAATGAAAACTCCGGCAGCACCGACAACAGCGACACGACCGAGTACAAGGTCAGGACGATTGGCATTCTCAATAACCTCATCGATGACGCTTACCCGGCGAGCGACACCTTCGCCATCGGCGAGGACGGAAAGCGTCCGGCGCTCGACGATCTGACGAGCTTTTCCGACGAGATCAAGATGGACCCGTACATTGTGCGCAGCGTCCTCCCCTGCGGGCTTGCCGCAAAGCTGCTGAGCGAGGAAAATCCGACGCTCGCAAACTTTTTCTGGCAGCTCTACGAGCAGCGCCTCGCCAAGGCGCGTGAGGGAGTTCCCTCCTCGTTCGAGAGCATCGAAGACGGGCTGCCGTACGGCGGCATCGAGTACGGGGAGTTTGCGCGATGGTGATAAACGGGTGGTACACCTGCCCCAAATGCCGCAAAAAGCTGCTGCGGGTGCTGAAGACCAGCACCGTGCGCAATACGCCGGTATGGTGCAGCAAATGCAAGGCCGAGCGCTTCCCGCTCATCGTTGACGGGGTGCAGCTCGCGGACGAATAAGTACATAACAAGCAAGAGCGTTCAACGCCGAGACACACGGTTTTCCGTGCTGTTTCGGCGTTTTTTATTTTTATCCATACGCCGGTGCAGACCAGCGCCGGTGCAAATACATTCCCACGGCAGACCAGCCGAGGAAGGAGCATCACATGAACGAATCCATCGAAAACACCGAAGTCATGGAAGAGACTGCCGACCAGCAGGACGCATTTCTTGACGGCTGGGGCGAAGATGACGGCCTTGACGCCGAGGTTTCTGCCGACGGGCAGGACGCGGACGATCAGGAGGAAAGCGTAGGCAGCGAGACCGACGCGGGCAGCGAAGACGCCAGTGAGGGGTCTCTCGAGGGCACAGAAAACGGTGCATCGGGCGAGGCTCAGGAGGCTGACGCTGCCGAAAACACCGACCAGCAGCCCCCCGAAGGGCAGCAGGAAGAGCCGAAAACGTGGACGCTGCGCCATCTGGACAGCGAGCGCACGGTCGGCGAGGCCGAAATGGTCACCCTCGCACAGAAGGGCCTTGACTACGACCGCATCCGCGGGAAGTACGACGAGGCCAAGCCCGTGATCGAGATGTTCGGCGAGTTTGCGCGCGCAGCCGGCATGAGCATCCCCGATTACGTGAGACAAGTCCGCACCGAGGCAAAGCGTGCGGGCGGCATGAGCGAAGAAGAAGCCCGCCGCGCCGTCGATCTCGAAGAGCGCGAAGCGAGCATTCATGCGCAGGAAGCCCAGCAGCAGGAGCAGCAGGCAGCAAGGCGTGCCGAACAGGAGCGCATCAACCGCGATCTTGTTGAGTTCCAGCGGGCCTTTCCTGACGCCTACGACAACGCGAAGAAGGACCCCAAGAGCATTCCTGACAGCGTGTGGGCCGAGGTGAAAAACGGCCTTTCGCTGACGGCAGCCTATTCCCGCTACGCCGTGGAGCAGGCGCGTGCCAGCGTGAAAACCGCGCAGGAGACGGTCAAAACCGTGCAGCAGACGCAGAAGAACGCGCAGCGGTCGACCGGCAGCATGAAGTCCGCCGGAAACGACAGCAGGAACGTCGATCCATTCCTTGCCGGTTTCGATTCCTGACCGATAGGGCGTCCTCTTTGCCCGAATGAAAGAGAGGAAAGAAAATGGCACTCGATTATACCGTGAAATATGCGAGCAAAATTGCCAACCGCTTTAAGCTCGCATCCAAGACCAACCGTGCAGCCGGTCACGAATACGAATTTACCGGCGCAAAGAGCGTGAAAATCTACTCCATGGTCCCCGCTGAACTGACGGACTATCAGCGCGGCGGCAAGCGTTACGGCGACGTGACCGACCTTGAGTACACCACGCAGGAGATGCTTTGCACGCAGGCGAAAGCCTTCACCAAGCATCTTGAGGCGCTGGACGGCAGCGATATCGCCGTAGAGACCGCCGCGGGCAAGTTCCTGCGCATGGAGATCGACGAGCGCGTTGTCCCGATGATGGACAAGTACCGCCTCAAGAAGTGGGTCATGGGTGCTGCGACGCTCAAGCAGATGACCGCGCCTCCCACCAAGAGCACGATCGTCGGCGATATCATGGACCTCAAGGGCAAGATGGGCGACAACCTCGTCCCCGACACCGGACTGACGCTCTACATCTCCACGACTTACTTTGTCCTGCTTAAGCAGGCGGACGCCATCGTCGGCCTTGAGGGCATGGGCACGAAGGCCGTCAAGGACGGCAGCGTCGGCACGTTCGACGGCATGAACGTCGTTCCCGTCCCGTCGAGCTGGCTGCCCAACGGCGTGTACTTCATGATCAAGGCGAAGGGCACTTCCGCCGACCCCGTGAAGCTCACGCAGTACGACGTCATCAAGAAGAGCGTCGGCTACAGCGGTCCCGTGGTGCAGGGCCTTGTCTACTACGATGCGTTTGTCATCGGCAGCAAGAACGTCGGTATCGGCGTTGCGGGCGCAAAGTCCGCCGTGCTGGATGCGCCCTCGATCAGCGTGACCAGCCACGCCGCGAGCATCACCGCCGCGACCGGCGTGACGTTCCGCTACACGCTGGACGGCACTGACCCGCGCTATTCCAGCACTGCGGAGACCTACAGCGCCGCCGTCACTCTGGCGGAGGGCCAGACGATGCGCACGCTAATCGCCCACAAGGACGGCTGCGTCGGCATCGAAGCCACCAAGGACTACGAGTAAACCACTCGGAAGCCGCCAACCAAAGCGGCCAGAGCTAACCCCTCTGGCCGCTTTTTTGTAAATTACAGGATATCAGGAGAGTTGAACGAATGGCAGCGCCTTATTACAAGCAAAAATTGCCGACCGTCGACTTTGGCGAGCTGAACCCCAAGCAGAAGCAATTCTGTCAGGCGCGCAGCCGCTATGTCGGCTACGGCGGCGCACGAGGCGGCGGTAAGTCGCACGTGCTGCGCATTAAGGCGCTCGGCGGTGCGCTGACCTATCCCGATATCCGCATTCTGATCGTCCGACGCGAGTATCCCGAGTTGGAGCAGGGCATTATCATCCCCATGCGAAAAATGATCCCCGCTGAGCTCGCAACCTATAACGGCGGAATGCACATGTTCACCTTTTACAACGGCGCGATCATCAAATTCGGACACTACGGCAGCGGCGACGACGTGGAGTATCAGGGTCAGGAATACGACTGGATCTTCATCGACGAGGCGACGCAGTTCACCGAAGAGCAGTTCCGCACGCTGGGCGCGTGTCTGCGCGGTGCGACGAAGATCCCGCGCCGGATGTATCTGACCTGCAACCCCGGCGGCATCGGGCACGCATGGGTCAAGCGCCTCTTCATCGACCGGGAGTATCAGGACGGCGAAAAGGAGAAGGACTACACCTTCATCCATGCGACGGTAGACGATAACCCGCAGCTTTTGGAGGCGTCGCCGGAATACAAGCAGATGCTCGACCTTCTCCCCGAGGATGTGCGGCGCGCGTGGCGCTACGGCGACTGGGACGCGCTGGCGGGAACGTTCTTCCCTGAGTTCCGCAAGGAAACGCACGTCATCGAACCATTTGCCCGCATCCCAGGCGAGTGGAAAAAGTACCGCGCGTTCGACTACGGCCTCGATATGTTCGCGTGTCTCTGGATCGCGGTGGACTTTGAGGGACGCTGCTACGTCTATCGCGAGGTACAGCAAAGCGGGCTGATCGTCTCCGAGGCGGCGGCGCTGGCGCTTTCGATGACGCCGCCGGAGGAACGCATCGAATTCACCATCGCGCCGCCGGATATGTGGAACCGGCAGAAGGACAGCGGAAAGAACATGGCCGAGCTGTTTGCGCAAAACGGCGTCGGACTTCTGCGCGCGAGCAACAACCGCGTGCAGGGCTGGGCGGCGGAAAAGGAAATGCTCAAGCCGCTGCGCGGCGAGAAAGACCGCCCGGGGCTTCTGGTGACGAGCGACTGCCGCGCGCTGATCCGAAACATCATGCTCATCCAGCACGACGAGAAGAACCCGAGCGACTGCGCGACAGAGCCGCATAACATCACGCACATCAACGACGCGCTGCGCTACTTCTGCATCACGCGCACACTGGGCGCGCAGCTCCCGGAGACGGCGGACGAGCCGATGCCCGGAGAGCGCGCCGCCGACTACGACGAAGAGATGACCGGCGGCGAAATGGATTTGAGCTACCTGACATTCGGAGGTGAGTAAGGCTTGGCACAGATCAAGGGGAAAGACAATTCCAGCATTTTGAAAATTCAGGCGTTTCTCGGACTGAACGAGAACCCGGACGGCGATACGACGCTGAAGGTCGGCGAGATGGCGGAAATGCGGAACTTCCGTATCACGCAGGATAAGCACTTGCAGATCAGACCCGGCTCGAAAACGATTCTAAGCCTTGCTGACGCGCTCTCATCTCTCGGGCAGGGAAACGTGCAGGACGGCGCGGAAACGCGCGTATACGGCGTGTGGCGCGGCATTGCGGGGGCTTCTGAGCACATTCTCGCATCCTTCGGCGGGCACATTTGGGACATCGACGCAAAAAACGGCGCGGCGAAGGATAAGGGCAGCGCGCCGATGGGCGAAGTATCCTTCTTCGGATTCGGCGGCAAGGTGTATCTGCTCGGCGGCGGCGAGTACAAGAGCTGGGACGGCGGAACGGACACGGCGTTTGCGACGGTCGAGGGCTATGTGCCGCTCATCCAGACGGCAACGACGCCCAAGGGCGAGGGCACGCTCGTTGAAACCGTGAACCGGCTGACCGGCAAGCGGCGCGTGCAGTTCTCCCCCGACGGGACGGCGACGGTGTTCCAGCTGCCGGAAAAGGGCATCAGCGAGGTCAGCAGCGTCAAATCCGGCGGCGAGCCGGTGACGAACTGCACCATGGACCTTGAAAACGGGACAGTGACGTTTACCGCCGCCCCCACCGCAGGGACGAACACTGTGGAGATCGAATACCGCAAGGGCGACGGTGCGCGCAGCGAAGTGACCGGCATGAAATACAGCGAGCTTTTCAACGGCGCGACGGACACCCGCGTGTTCCTGTACGGCGACGGGACGAACCGCGCCGTTTACTCGGGCGTTCCGTTTGCGACCGGCAGGGCGAGCGCGGAATACTTCCCCGACCTCTACGAGCTGACGGTCGGCGAGAGCAATACCCCGCTCACGGCGCTGGTGCGTCACTACTCGCGGCTCATGGCGTTCAAGACAGACAGCGCGTGGGCGATCTTGCAGGGAGAGATCGGGCTTGCGGACGGAGGAAGCACGGCGGCTTTCTACGTTCAGCCGGTGAACCGGCAGTTCGGCAACGAGGCGCCGGGGCAGGTAAGGCTGCTTGAAAATAACCCGCTGACGATGGACGCGGGCAGCGTCTACCAGTGGCGCAGCGGAAGCAGCTATGCAAGCTATATCTCGAACAACGAGAACAACGCAAAGCGCATCAGCGACCGCGTCGCCTCGACGCTCAAGGGCTTTGACCTAAAGAAAGTCCTGACGGCGAACATCAAGGCAGATCACGAATTCTGGTTTCTGCACGGAACACGGGCGCTCATCCTGAACTACGCGAATGACAGCTGGTATCTGTATGACGGTCTCCCCTTCTCGCGCATTGTGGAGCACGAAGGAACGGTGATCGGCTTTTCGGACAATGGGGCGGTCGTGGAATTTTCGCAGAAGTACCGCAGCGACAACGGCGCGCCGATCGACTGCTACGCGGCGACGGGCGCGATGGACTTCGACAAGGACTGGCTGCTGAAATACAGCCCCATGATCTTTGTCGCCATGCAGCCCGCGTCCAATGCCCGCATCAAGGTGACGGTGGAGACGAACCGCAGGAGCGACTATCCCGAGAAGACCGTCGCATACAGCCTTGCGACGTTTCTGCATGTGGACTTCAATCACTTTTCTTTCGCGACGAACCGAAAGCCGCAGGTGAAGAAAGTGAAAATGAAGGTGAAAAAGGCGACGTTCTACCGCCTGATCTTCAAAAGCAATTCTGCGAGCGCGACGGCGACGGTCATTGAAACGGACATCCGGCTGCGCTACGCGGGCAATGTAAAGTGAGGAATCACGAATGACAAATCAGAAAATGAACCCGCAGCGCGTGGCGGCGGAATACGATGCTGGCGTACAGTTCAATACCGGCATCAACCTGTACGACACGGTGCAGACGAATGAGAATTTCTTCATCGGCAAGCAGTGGGAGGGCGTGCGCAGCAACGGGCTCCCGACACCGGTCTTTAACTTCTTAAAGCGCGTGGTGCTGTTCTCCGTCGCCAACGTGTCGACCGATAACCTCAAGCTGCACGCAAAGCCGCTGCCGAGCGGCGGGAGAGCATCGACGAGGGTGCTCGAGCTATACAGCGATATCTTAAACGACCAGTTTGCCGCCATTTTCGAGAGAAACCAGATGGGCGGCAAGATCCGAGAATTCTGCCGCAACGCGGCGGTGGACGGCGACGGCTGCCTGTTCGCCTACTGGGATAGCAGCGTGGAGACCGGCCAGCAGGCCAAGGGCGCTATCGGCGTGGAGGTGCTGCAAAACACGCAGGTGCATTTTGGAAACCCCAACAGCCGCGACGTGCAGACGCAGCCCTATATCCTCATCGAGCGGCGCATGCTCGTAAGCGAGTGCAAGGACTACGCCCGCGAATGGGGCGCGAGCGCGTCGGACGTCGACAACATCACGGAAGATGACCGCGAGGGAAGCAACATTGAGATCGACCAGCTCGGCGGGAATAAGGTCACGGTGATCCTCCGCCTGTGGCGCGACAAGAAGAGCGGCACGATCCACTGCTATGAGTGCACGCGCGGTGACGCGGAGATCCGCAAGGAGTGGGATCTTGGCATTACCCTCTACCCTATCGTGTGGATGAACTGGGACTACGTGCAGGACTGCTACCATGGACAGGCGATGATCACAGGGCTGATTCCGAACCAAATCTTCGTCAACAAGCTTTTCGCCATGTCCATGATCTCGCTTATGACGCTGGCCTATCCGAAGATCGTATATGACCGCACAAAGGTCAACAAGTGGAGCAGCAAGGTCGGCGCGGCAATCGGCGTCAACGGCAGCGTGGACGGCGTTGCAAAGATCATTGACCCCGCGAGCATTTCACCGCAAATCTCGCAGTTCATCGACGTGGCCATCGGCTACACGCAGAAATTCCTTGGCGCGTCGGACGTGGCGCTTGGCGACACGCGCCCGGACAACACGAGCGCCATTATCGCCTTGCAGCGTGCCGCCGCGACGCCGATGGAGCTGACAAAGCAGAACCTTTTGCAGTGCATTGAACAGCTCGGGCGCATCTTTATGGCGTTCGAGAGCGAATACTACGGCACGCGCACAGTCGAGGTGGAGGTGCGCGAGATCGGGGAAAAGCTTTCCGTGCCGTTCGACTTTACGACCATCCGCAGTATTCCGTGCAGCATCGATCTTGACGCGGGCGCGTCGAGCTATTGGAGCGAGATCGCCAACATGCAGACGCTGGATAACCTGCTGATGCAGGGGAAAATCCCCACGAGCGAATATCTGCGCAGACTGCCGAACGGTCAGATCACCGACCGAGAAACGCTCATCGCTATCACCGAGGCGGCGGAGCGCGGCATGATGCCGGGAGGCGCGTCCGGCGGCGGACAGGGCGATTCTCCCATGGATCCGAGCGGCTACGCGCCCCCTGTGCGCGGCGGCGCGGGGTATGGAAACCTGCAGCGGAAGATTAACGAATCGGGCGAAGTCCCGAGAAGGGAGTAAGGCAAGATGGCGTTTGAAAAATTCAACAAGGATATGAAGATCATCTCCGCGCTCGATGATGAGCCGAACGACGTAGGCGGGCTTACCGCGGCGGAGCTGAAAGCCAAGTTCGACGAGGGCGGCGAGGCGCTCAAGCGCTACCTCAACGATACGCTGATCCCGGCGGTCGTTGCGGACGGCGTGACAGAGGAGCATCGCGCAGCGGCGGAGGCGGCGCGTGTCGCAGCAGAGCAGACGCGGCAGGCGAACGAGGCATCTCGCATCAGCGCGGAGAACGCGCGCAGCGTGTGGGAGAACTACGACGCGTCCAAATCCTATGTCGTCGGCAATAAGGTCGCATACGGCGGCAGCAGCTATCTTTGCATCAAGCCATGCACCGGTATCGCTCCGCCGAGTGCGGAATACTGGCTGCTCATCGCCCAGAAGGGCGACAAGGGCGACAAGGGCGACAAGGGCGAGCCCGGTGGTGGTGGTGGCGGTCAGCCTGCGGTAGAGATCGACCTTTCGGACAAGATTACGCTGAGCCGCGATAATCTGTTCAAAAGCAACGTCAGTCTCGGCAACGACAAAAGCATAGGCGAAAGAATCAAGCAGGCCGCGCTCGAGCGCCGCGCGAATGTGACGGTCATGTTTAAGTCCGTGGATGGCGCGTTGGAAAAGGTGACGCTCCAGATGTTCGGCACGCAGAGTGCGATTGAAGACGGAACGCCCACATACGCCCTGACAGGAACATATGTCTTTAGTGGTGTGTTCCCGGTGGACATTATGATCGGAACGATCATTTATGAGACCGCCTGCACCGTTGTAGAGCGCATCGACTCTGCGGGCGACAAGCCAATCTACGACCCGGTGGATAAGCCGGACACAACGCCGGATGGGGCGTTTTTGCGGTGGCGCAGCGAGCAGAAAAGGTGGGTGGCGGAGAGCGTACCCACGGCGGAAGGGGGTTCGTTCTGATGGCGGAATATCTGGTACAGAGTGAAAGCATTACGGCAGTCGCCGACGCTATCCGCGAGAAGGGCGGCACGACCGCGCCCCTGAGCTTCCCGGCGGGGATGGCTGAGGCGGTGCGCAATATCCAGAGCGGGGGCGGCCCCACTTATGTGGTCGGCACTCCGGTGTCGTTCACGCTTACCGGCTGGGACCCTGACGTGCAGGGGACGACCTACACGCTGAAAGCCGTGGGCTATAAGCCCGGCGCGAACGGCGTGCAGTTGGGGCTTCCCTCCGATTCCTCCACCGTCAACACGCAGGCGGTGGTCGCGTCTGCGCTGACCATCGTGAACACGAAAGTCACCGCGCCGGACAAGGAGAAGAACGTGGCCGGATTCACCGAAATCGCCATTTCCGCCGTGAACGCGCCGAGCCGCGAGTTGACCGTTGCCATCTTCGGGCTTGTGGAGGTAGAGCGAGTTAAGGTGACAGCGCCCGCCGTTGTGGGCATCCCCGCGCCCGTCGCGGGAGAAAAACCTGTGTACGGCATCAATGGAGAGCAGTTCACTGGTACGATCGCATGGTCGCCCGACCTGATCGACAGCAAATTTGGCCCGCAGACTGTCTACACCGCCACCATCACACTGACACCGAAGGTCGGCTACACCCTTAGCGGCGTGGCGGCGAACTTCTTCACGGTAGAGGGCGCGACAAGCGTCAGCAATGCCGCAAACAGTGGCGTAGTCACCGCCACATTCCCGCAAACCGGCACGGCGGTCGTGTGGGATAACAGTCTATGGGAGGTCACAACACCTGAGACTGGAAAGACCCCAGTTTTGGACTTTACCGGTTCGAACTATACCGGCAAGGTCGTGTGGTCTCCCGAGGCGTCTACATTCGCCGCGTCCACGGTCTATACCGCGACTGTCACGCTGACGCCAAAAGAAGGGTTCACTTTTGACGGCATTCCGGAGAACTTCTTCAAACGCTCCGGCGCAACGAGCGTGACCAATGCTGCGAACAGCGGCGTAGTTACGATCGTATTCCCGGCGACAAAGGAGGCTAAATCATGAATGAGCTGAATCACGTTGCCGTCATTGCCGACGGGAACGGACGCTGGGCAGAGCGGCGGGGTTTGGAGCGCTCCATTGGGCACGAGCAGGGCTTGAACAAGGTGGAGGACATGATGCACTGGTGCGTGGACATGGGCATTCCGGCCCTGTCCGTCTACTGCTTTTCGTGGGAGAACTGGAACCGGCCCAAGGAGGAAGTGGACGCGCTCTTTTCCATGGCAAACCGGTATTTTGAACGGTATCGGGAATTTGTGGAAAACAACATCCGCGTCCTCATTTCCGGGACGGACAAGCGCGTGTCGCCTGAGAGCATCGAAAAAATGGAGCGCATCCAGCGGGAGACCGCCCACTGTGACGGCCTGACGCTGAACCTGTGCTGCAACTACTCCGGTCGAATGGAGATCGTGGACGCCGTTGCCAAGGGCGCGCGGACGGAGGAAGAGATCACGGCGGCGCTGTATCAAAACCTGCCGGAGCCGGACCTCATCATCCGCACGGGCGGCTTTCAGCGGCTCTCCAATTTCCTGCTGTGGCAGTCCGCCTATTCAGAGCTTTATTTCACCGAAACGCTGTTTCCGGACTTTTCCGTAGGCGAGTTCCGCCACGCGGTCAAGCGCTTTGGTAATACAAAACGAAATCATGGGGGCTGAACGATGGCTGAATACACATCCGAACAGTACAAGTTTCTGCTGATGAAGCGTCTCCAGCGGCATTTTTCCATGAAGAATGCCGAAGACAGGATTTATACGCAGAACTTCTTTTGTGCGCTGTTTGACGAATCCGTGGCTGTGACGGAGGAGGCATACAACAACTTCTGCCGCCTGATGGACGATAATCTCGCGTTTTGCGCGGAAAAAGGCTGGTACGAATGCGAAAAAATCAATACCAGTGATGAAGCCGCTAAAGAACAAGGCGTTTTGTTGATTAACGCATTTGCGGAAATTGGTATTGCAATGGAAATCGGCTCAGGCAGCGCCAGTTTTACAAAGCCAAACGGAAAGGTTATGAAATACACGGTCGACCCGACCGGTAGGAACTATTTCTACATCAACGCAAGGGCGGGTACGGAATACCGATACGCCAAGGCGTCCGCTCCCGCCTACAATATGCAGGGGATGGATGTGCCGGAGGGGTTGGATGGTTTCAAAAGAGCTGGCAACGGGACATATTGGAGCTACAACGCGGAGACAAAAACCGTGACGATCTCCGGCGAGGGCTCCCTCGACAGAGTTCCAGAGGAGCAAATTTTAGGAGAAAAGTACACCACGGTGATTTGCGGCGCTGGGGTTTCTCGGTTACTTGACTATAGCATGTCAGTGGATGGCGCGGTCTTGGTGCTCCTGCGGCCGAGTGACGCCGACATGGAGATCGCCCCCAACTTTAACGCATCCTATGGCACTTGCGGAGATACCAAGATGAAAACTGTCGTTTACACGGATTGCGCCGCTGCGATCGCAGCGCTGAGTACAGAGGAACAGGCAAAGTACGTCACACTACACAGCTTATCAGAATGGGAGGGGTAAGGATGCGCTACAAAAGATTGAACGCGGAGGACGCCTTTGCGGAGATCGCGCGTCTTGAGCGCGTGCAAGAGGACGGTGTGGTCGTCAACATTGCAGAAAAGCACTGGGTCGGGTCAGCGCCGGACGACGCGTTCGGCGACACCGTGCGGGAATATGATATGCCGGTGTTCCACAGTGACTATCGCCTCGGCATGGTGGATATCGTTTTCCCCGGCGACCTGTGCATCTGCGTGGTGGAGAAAAACCGCAGTCGCGCCGGAGACCGCATCCTCCGCGCGGCGTGTGACTATCTCACCGCACGGGGTATCCCGGCGGTGGTCAACGGAAGTGACTTTCTCATCGCGGATATGGAGGCGCGAAAGCTGTACAAGATCGGCAGCTACGGCGATCTTCCAGTCAATGGAATGTGGGAGGCAACGGTGCACATCTCCATCCACGCGGATATGGAGCTGATTGAGGCTTGCCGCGACGAACCGCCGGAAATGACGCGCATCGGGCTCGACCGGTACGGCGTGACGGCGAAGGACCTTCTGGCGGCGATTATGGAGGGGTAACATGGCGATCACGGTAATTGGGCTGAACTGGCTCGATCTCATTTGTACGCTTTGGGCGCTGCGGCGCGGCTGCGTGGAGCTGAATCCGCTGCTGCGGAGCGTCGTCACGATGATCTGGTACAAGGGCGCAGTCGTGCCGCTATTGGCGCTGTGGCTTGCCGCGCGCGGGACGAAGGAGGCGCGGCGGGGGCTGAACGTGTGCGCGATCGTGTACGGTGCGGTGTGCCTGTGGCACACGGTCGGACTGTGGGCGATAACAAAATGACGGAGGGGAACGAATGACAGATTTGGCAAGCATCGCGGCGCTGTGCTCCGAGGTGACGATCATCATCGGGGCGGCGGCGCTGCTCATCAAGCCGGTGCGGGACCGGGTGCTCGGCTTTGACAAGCTCAAAGACGCGCTAAAGTGCGGACTGCGGCATAACATGCTGCACACATACTACAAGAACCGCGAGAGCCAGACGATCCGCCAGTATGAGCTTGAGGACTTTTTGTACCTTTACAAAGGCTATAAGGCGCTGGGCGGCAACAGTTTTATCGACAAGATCAAGTCCGAGATCGACGAGTGGGAGGTTCGGTCGTGAGAAAGGCGTGGACGGCGGCGCGGGAGCGCTGGGGCAGAATGAGAAAGCGGGACAAGTACGTCATCGCGGCAGTGCTCAACCTCTGCTGGTACTGCATTGCGGTGCTCGTATTGACCGCGCATGACAAGGTAGTGCCGGACAGCCTGACGGTCGCATGGTTCGCGGCGTGGACGGCGGAACTGGGGCTGCTGGCGGGGATTAAAATCAAGGGAAAGGACGAATGACATGGAACTGATTCACAAAAGATTGGCAAACCTGATGAGCGTCAAGAGTATTGTGACGCTGGTACTGACGGGCGTTTTCGCGTATATGGCGGTGACGGGCAACATCTCGCAGGACTTTATGACGATCTATGCGGTCATCATCGCGTTCTACTTCGGCACGCAGAGCCAGAAGACGCAGGACGCCATTGACAAGGGGGCGTAAGACAATGGATATCCGCAAATACCCGGCAAACGCCGGGAACGTCGGCGGCACGCGCGCGGCGAGCGGCATCCGCTACATCGTCATCCACTACACCGGCAACGACGGCGACACGGCGATGAACAACGCCAAGTATTACGCATCGAACGTGGTGAAGACCAGCGCGCATTACTTCGTCGATGCAAATGAGATCGTGCAGAGCGTGGATGATCTGCGCGTTGCGTGGGCGGTCGGCGGGAAGAAGTACCCGTCCTGTCCGCAGACGGGTGGCGGAACGCTGCACGGGCGCTGCCTGAACGCAAACAGCATCAGCATTGAGCTGTGCGACGCGAAGAAGGACGGCGTTTACGCGCCAAGCGCGAAGACCGTCGCGCAGGCACTTGAGCTGACGAAAGCTCTGATGAAGAAGTACAACATCCCCGCGAGCAACGTCATCCGCCATTTCGACGTGACTGGCAAACTCTGCCCCGCCTACTGGTCGGGCAAGGAGAACGCGAGCAAGTGGGAGAAGGAGTTTCACGGGAAACTCGCAGAGCCGGACTACCGCGCGATGCTCAAGGCGCGCGCTGGGCTGGTGGACGCGACGCTGGACTACCTTGAAAGCTACAAGTACGGCAGCGATTTGGTAAGAAAGCTCGCCATGATGAAGTGAGAAAGGCGGTAAGCCGATGGGCGTATATAATGCTAATACCAAATGGGACAACGAAAGAAGCTACTTAAACGGCCTGATCTCCAAGGGCGGCGGCAATGCCGAGTGGGCGAAAAAGCAAATGAGCGAGCTGAACAAGGCGCAGCAGCAGTACGGCGGCTCGTCCGGTTATTCGGGCGGCGGCACGACGGTGCGCACGCCGAGCGTGAGCACGCCTTCCGACGCCGAGCTGCGCAACCGCTACTTCCCTGGCGCGGACGTCATTCCGTCCGGCGTCGATCTGGCTGCGGGCACAACGCGCGCGCCGAACGGCGACATCCTGCCGCTGCACGACTGGTCGACCGATACGACCGACTACGGCCAGCTGATGCTCAACGCCAAGGACATCAATGCATTCCGTGAGGCGGCGCAGGCGCGCGTCAATAAGGCGAACGCACAGGGCATCAACATCTACGGTGAAGGCACTGCGCGGACGAACGAAGACCTCTATAACGAGTGGCGCAAGAAGAGCGGCTATGCCCCGAACTACGGCGACTTCGTGTATAAGGGCTGGGGCCACAACAGCATGACCGATACGGACGGCTGGATCGACAACGCCGGTCAGGGAACGGGCTACTACGGCATGGACGGTGAGGGCCACTGGGGCTACTATGAAGACCCCGGCCTGACGAAGAAGCTCCAAAACGGCACGTGGGATGACTACGCATCCAGCGACGGCGGCTATGTCCGTATGGATGACACCGGCCAACCCGATATGACGCAGCGCGATATGTCCCGCGCCGGTCAGACGGTCATCATGACGGGCCCGAAGGGAACGTGGGAGTGCACCTATAGCGATAACGGCTACATCACGCGCCGTCTGCGCACGTCTTCCCGCTACACCTACGGCCTCATCCCCGCCAAGGCGGACAACGACGCGGGCGTGAGCAGCGAAGAGCTGATGAACTTGCAGTTTGGGCATAGTTACACCGGCCCCGGGTCTACGATCAATGACAAGGATATTACCGCCGCATCTCGGTCGGATTATGAAAAAGTCATGGCATCGCGCGGTCAGAGCAGTGTTGGAGGCAGCGAGGGCATTGGCGGCAAGCTGCCAGATGCAAGCGGCGTGAACGGCAATCTTTCCGGTTTGCTGCCCGACGCGATCTCCGGCGGCGCGAGCGGCGGTGGTTCGACCGGCGGCAGCGGGTACGACCTGAGTGAATGGCTCAAGAAGCAGTACGCAAGCGCGCTCGAGGGCGAGCTTGCGGGGCTGAAAGACGCCTATGAGAAGAACAACGCGAGCCTTGAGGACGAGGAAGCGCGGCTGAGCGGCATTTATGATCCGCAGCGCAACCGCATCGCCGCGCAGAACGCTCTTGCCAAGCGCGTGTGGGACGAGCGTGCGGCGGCAAACGGTCTCTCTTCCGGCGCAAACGGTCAGGCAGAGCTTGCCCGCTCGAGCGTGATGCAGCGCGACCTTGCAAGCATCGGTGAGGAAGAAGCCAACGCCCGCGCCGACGTATCGCTGCGCAAGAAGAACCTGACCATTGAGTACACGAACGCCATCACGCAGGCGAGAGCGAACGGGCAGGCAGAGCTTGCCAAGGCGCTCTATAACGAGCTGGTGCGCGTGCAGGGACTTGAGCGAGAAGACCAGATCCGCGAGAGCGAAAAAGCGCTCAAGCAGGCGCAGGCGAAGATGGAGTATGATCTCGCGCTCAAGCAGATGGAGGCGGACAGAGCCGCGTCGTCTCAGCCGACGGTAAAGCCCAGCCTGACGGCGTCGCAGGCGTACACGGCCTATAAAAACGGCATCCGCACGGATGAGGTCATGACGGCAATGCAATACTACTACGGAATCGGCGGCAGCTCTCCCGGCGGCTCCGGCGGGACGTCCGGCGCATCTGGCGGCACATATAGCGGCGGCACGTCCGGGAAGACCGGGACGACGACCACGAAGCCCAGCAAGACGACCACCACCGGCAAGGTCAGCTATGACAACGGCGGTCTGACGAGCGCGCAGATCAAGCAGTTACAGCGGGATATGAACAAGTATCTGCCCGCGGGGCAGAAGATCGCTGTGGACGGCTATTGGGGGCCTGCGACCAAGGCGGCGGCCGGCGGCGCGACAGCAAAGGACTATTATTATGCATGGCTGAACCAGCAGCAGAAAAACAGCGGTCTGGTCAACAAGCAGGAAAGAACGTGAGGTGACGGCGCATGGCGGTAAACCCCGTATTGCGGCAGCTGGTCGCAGATGGTAAGGCCACGAAGAACGCGCAGAGCGGCACGCAGACGAAGATGACGGCGGCGAAATCCGCCGCCCAGTCTACGCCTATGCGTCGTTCGCTGAGCAATCAGCAGAAAACGACGTCCGGAACGAAGAAGACTGACGCGCTGACCTCTGCCATCATTTCGACGAATCAGAAGGCCGCGCAGAAGAAAACCAACACCGCCGAACGCGGCAGCAAACACTATACCAACCGCGCCAACCAGCAGCGGCGCGCGCAGGCGCAGGTGGTGGCGAACCAGATCAAGAAAAACAATGCCGAGAGGGCAAACAAATACTCTCTCGGTAAGGGCGTCGCGGGCGCGGTGGCAAAGGGCGTCAATCAGGCAGCACAGGGCGTTGCCAGCACACTGGCGCTGGCCGAGGACGTGCTGCTGTCACCGTTCGAGCTGCTTTCCGGTCAGAAGCTCGGCGATCTGTCCGACACTGCCCCGCTCAATAAACTGTCGCAGCGCATCAAGAATGAGGGACAGGAAACACAGAAGAAATACGCCGACAACGTCGCAAAGGGCGGTAAGGCGGCGGAACTGCTGGACAAGTACGGCTCTGCGACGGTCGCAGCAGTGCCGCAGGCGGTCATGGCCTACCTGACGGCGGGCGCGTCTGCGGGCGCAAGCACGGCGGGGCTCGGCGCACAGGCAGCGGCGAAAATGACCCCGAGCATGGCGGGCACAATCCGGCGCGGCGTGGCAGCAATGGCGAAAGACCCGAACTACTGGACGGCGTTTTCTCAGGTCGTTGGACAGAGCTATGACGAGGCAATGGATGACATGGCGAAGACCGGCACGGAGAACAACAAAGCCCGCACGAAGGCGGCGCTCTATGCGATGGGCAACGGCCTTTTGAATGCGGCGGTCGAGGTCGGCGGCGGTATTCAAAAGCTGCCGGAAGAGCTGAAGCACGGAGCCGCAGCCTGGAAAGCATGGGTCAATTCCATGGTGGACGAGGGTAAGGAAGAAGTTGTGCAGGGCGTTATTGAACGCGCGATGCAGAACTCTGTTTATGATAAGGGGAACCCATTGGCTTCCGTGTCTGATCCCGATGCCATTTTGAACCCACGTACAGCAGCAAAAGAGTTTGCGGGCGGTGCAATCGTAGGCGGCGTTTTAGGGGCTGGCCAGATCGGGGCGCAGAAGGTATTGGAATCGCGGAACAACCGGGCAACGCCACAGCAGCCAACCCAGCAGGCCCCAGGAGCGCAGGCAGACGTTCGGGAGGGTACTTATACCACCACCCCCGCAAACGCCGCAGAGGGTACGCAAAACGCCGCCCCCGGTGTGGAGACGGCGGCAAACAAGGGCGAGACAGTGCAGATCGTTGAACGGCTGCGAGAGAGTATACCGGGGCTTAACGGCACAGAACCGGTCTCGACCGTATCCTCCAAAGCGATCCCATTTGTCGAGGGCCGAACCATGGCTGAAAAGGCAAGGAAAATGTTTGAGGCCATTAAGGGGGTCGTGTCTCGACCCGGCTTTGGAGACATTGACATCAACGGGCGTTCCGTGAAGGACGATTTGAGCCATGGCGTAGGCGGGGCAAAGGCCGCCGTGATCCCCGCCATTCCGGAAGTGCTCCGGCGCGGGCAGCAAATTGATTTCCAGCAGAATTGGAAAGGCCGCCCCTATGACGGCTATGTATTTGCCGCCCCGGTCACTATGGACGGCGAAACTGCTTATGTAGCTGCCGTTGTAAAGCGCACCAGCAAAAACCGATTTTATCTGCATGAAGTGATTGACGCGAACGGGAACGTTATAAAAATAGACGCCGGGGATCGTGCCAATCCAACCAGCCTTGCCACCAATGGTGACGCTGGGACACAATCTCAGGCGTCTGTTGAGGGTACGCGTCCCCTCAATGCTAATGATAGCATAGCACAGGGGGCGGAAAATGTCAAGAACAGTGGAAGCCGGGACATCCTCTCCGAGGTTCTGTTTGGAAGGAATCGGGTGGACCTGAATACTATGACGGAGGCCCAGCAGGACGCCGTTTTCCGGGCCAACGAGGAGGGCACTGTTGGCATGGATGCCACCGGCAAGGTGTTCCAGATCGACCCGGAGCAGCACATCGACCGGCGGCGTATGGAGACGGTGGGCGGCAGAGATGTGAACGCCTTCCAGTTCGACCACCCGGAGCTGCACCGCTATTATCAGGAAGCGGCCAACGCCCTGATCGCGGATGCAGACCTCTCCCTCCAGCAGCCCATGAGCCGCCGTTATGAGCGGACCATGGAGGGTAACGCCGTCCAGCAGGCGGCGCAGACCTCTCCCCATCTGCGTCAGGCCATGAATGAGACCGGCCTCTCCCGTGACAGCATTATTGATGCAGCGGAACGCATTGTAACGGACCACGGGCAGGAGAACGTGGCGGCGGCCAAGCGGGTGGAGTTGATTCTGGACGATATGCTCTCCCACGGCTACACTACTATGACCGGCGAACAAGTGGGACCCAACAGCGGGTATCTCACTGCCAAGCAGAGCATTTTGGGCGCGGGCGAGCAGGCGCGGGGCCGTGGCTTAGAGGATGTGGATGCTTTCGACACGCCGGGGGATGCCGTGGCGGGTGCGGTGAACACGCCCTTTGATGCCATGCAGGCCAAGAGCGATGAGTTTTACCCGGTCAACCCCAACAGCGCCCAGCGCATCCAGGCAGAACAGCGGCGGGCACCCTCTGAGGTTCCCGTTATGAACCCTGACACTGGGCGGAATGTGGAGAAAACGGTCTCCACAATTCTGAACAGCTCCCTGACCTCCCCGGAGATGGCAACTGTGTATGAAAACGCCATTTCCGGCGGCGCGTTCGACTATGACGTGGTGACGGACCGGAGCGCCGTGCAGCAGGCACAGGCCAAGATCGCACGGGACGGCTGGCGCGAGGTGGCGAACAGTTTCGTTGCCAAGGCGGAGCTGGGACAGCGGATCACCAAGGCGGACACCGCCGATGCCATCAGCGCCTACAACCTTGCCATTTCCGAAGGAGACCACAAGGCCGCCTTTGAACTGGCAACGGCCATTGCGGATGCGGCCCATGACAGTGCACAGATGGTGCAGGCCATGAACCTGATGAACCGGCTGACGCCGGAGGGCCGTTTGCTGACGCTGCGGCGGCTGGTAGACCGAATGAATGACCGGGCGGCACGGCAGAACCGGACACCCCGGCAGAGCACCACCGACAGCGGAGACGTGGAAGGCGCACGGGTGGACTACATCGACAAGGTAACGGGCTTCACCCTCTCTGACGAGCTGGCCACCAACTACCTGATGGCAGAGACGGACGCGGAGCGGGCGGCGGCGTGGGACGCCATCACAACGTCCATTGCGGACCAGATCCCCAGCACCTTCATGGAGAAGGCCAATTTCTGGCGGTACACCTCCATGCTGACTAACCCCACCACCCACATCCGCAACATCATGGGCAACGCCATTCAGATGGGTGCACGGAAGATCAAGAACGGCATCGGAACCGCAATCGAGCGGGCGGTCATCAAGGACCCCTCTCAGCGGACAAAGGCCGTGAATGTTGACAAGGATCTGAAAGCCTTTGCCAAGGGCCAGTATGAGACAGACCAGAGCGCGGCCATGGGCAGCGGGAAGTATTCCGATGCCACGACAGCAGGCATTGAGCGTGAGATCCAGAGCAAGCGGAAAATGTTCAAGGGGGAGGACGTTCTCTCCCGTGCCGTGCAGGGCATCGGAGACCTGAACAGCCGCGCCCTTGACTATGAGGACGTGATCTTTAACCGTGCGGCCTACGTGGACAGCTTCGCCCAGGCGCTGCAAGCCAAGGGGGTCACGGCGGCAGAAGCCCACGCGGGCACCAGAGCCGCAGACGTGGAGGCGGCACGGGCCTACGCCATTGAGGAAGCACAGCGGGCCACTTACCGCAACACCACGGCACTTTCCGAGGCGCTGTCTCAGTTTGGCCGCTATGAGGGGGATAACCCGGTAAAACGGGCAGGTTCCTTCGTGGCGGACGCCCTGTTCCCCTTCCGCAAGACCCCGGCCAATATCCTGACCACGGGTCTTGATTACAGCCCCATCGGACTGGTCAAAGGCATCAAAGAAGCCCTGTTTGACGTGAAATCCGGGAAATGCACGGCGTCGGACGCCGTGGATTCCCTTGCATCCGGCCTCACCGGCACCGGAATTCTGGCACTGGGCGCTTATCTGGCGGCGGAGGGACTGCTCCACGTTCGGGCCGGTGACGATGACAAGGAGGAAGCCTTTGAGAAGTCCATGGGCGGGCAGAACTATGCCATCCAAATCGGGGACAAGTCCTACACGCTGGACTGGGCGGTTCCGGCGGCAATGCCCCTGTTCGCGGGCGCTGCCATTATGGAATCCGTTCGGAAGGGCGGCGGCACCTTCGATGCGCTGGTGGATTCTCTGCTGGGTATGCAGGACGTTGTGCTGGAAACCTCCATGCTGTCCTCTCTAAATGACCTGATCTCCTATTGGAGCTACGCCGACAACAAGGTTGGCTATCTGCTCGACCGGGCGGCCAGCAGCTACGACGGACAGTATATCCCCACCATCGGAAGCAAGGTTGCGTCCGTATTTGATGATACGGTGCGCAAAAGCTATGTGGAGAAGGGCTCCGGGCAGGTGGCCTCTGACGTGAACTATTTCTTGCAGGGGGCGGCGAAGAAGGTGCCGGGGGTGCGGAATCGGCTACAGCCCTCTATCGACCTGTGGGGCAACGAGGTCTCTAATGGCTCCGCGCCGGAGCGGGTGTTCCAGTCCTTCATATCCCCCGGCTTCCTGAAAGCGCAGGACAACAGCCCCGCCACTCAGGAGATCCGACGGCTGGCGAAGGCCACCGGGGAAAGCGCCGTTTATCCGGCGGCGGCGGAAAAGTCCTTCATGGTCAACGGAGAGACCAAATACCTGACGGGTGAAGAATATACCAAGTACGCCAAGACTATGGGAAGCACCCGGAAACAGATCGTTGAGAACATGCTGAAAAGCAAGGGGTATCAGAAGCTCTCTGATGATGACAAGGCGAAGGCCATTTCCTACGCCTACGAATACGCCAATGTCAAGGGGAAGCAGGCCGTCAGCAGCTACAAGCCCAGCAACAGCAGCTTTTCCAAGGGTGCGCTTGCCAGTGTGCTACCGCCGGATATGTACATCCTTTACAAGGTAACCGCTGACAAGGACAACAACGGCAGGGTAACCAGTGTGGAATCTGCACAGGCTTTGGAGAATCTGACCGGGCTGACAGACAGGCAGCGCGGTAAGGCATGGGAAGAGAAAAACAGCACCACGAAACCGGAAAAGAACCCCTTTACTGGGGCACTTGTGGAAGCTGGAGCCAGTGTAAGTACATCTATTTCGATTCTGGACAAGTACCGGGAACTGTACAACGCAGATGGAATGAAGCCAAAGGAAAAGGCGGCAGATTTCCGTGCGTATGTATACGGACTTGGGCTGACACCCTCCCAAATTGCGGCGGCCCAAAGCACATACACTTTCTTTGGCAGTTATCCCATCGAATGGTAAAAGAAAACACCCTCGCCGATTGGCGGGGGTGTTTTGTTTGGCTTTTACATCATGGACAGGAGCGTTTTCACATGGGCGGCGCGGTCCAGCATCCGTTCATGCTCCCAGTCCCAGACGGCCTGCATGGCCTCCGTGGGATGGAGACCGGCGTCCTTCGCCTTTTCGATATGGCGAACGGCCATTTCGTGGAGCCGATTGGCATGGCCCAACTCCTGACGGCTGAGGTCGGCGTAGGTGCTGGCGTCCTCCGGGTCCTCCCCGGCGTGCTTGACGGCCTCACGGGCGTACTTCTCGGCATCGTCCAGTTCTTCCCGGATCCCTTCGGCCAAGTGTTTGATCTCGTTCATACGATCCTCCTAACTCTGCTTGATAAGGGTGTAGAGCTTGTCCACATCCGTTTCATTCAGCGTGACGTTCCCAATCAGGGGGATATTGGTGGTGACGGGGCCTTTGGCGGCTTCGGTTTTCAGGCAGGTGTAGATCTTGTCAAGGTCTACGTTTCCCGCCTCGTCAAAGATGCCGAGGGCCTTTACGGCGGGGTGCTCCCGGAGGGCGGAAAGACTGGCGTCCAGATTGCCCAGGGCCATAGCAGCCCCGGCACCGACCGCCCATTTCTGCCAGCCGGTGAGCTTGCCGGTAAATTCCTCGTCCACATAGCGGGCAGCGCCCTGCTTGATCTGTTCCAATGTTACCATAGATTCCTCCAATGACGGGAGAGAGGGGCGCTATGCCCCTCTCTTCTTCCCTCTGCGCCTCTTAGCGACCGCAGTTGCAGTCGCAGGTGGAGACGGGGAGGGGGTTATAGGTGGACTGGGGCGTGGTGCCGGTGCCGGTGGTGATGTCCGCGACCATTTTGGGATAAAAGGTGGCGTTGGTGTAGGTGACAATGGTGTTGTCAGCGCACTTCCGCTCGTCCCGCTCCCGGGAAATGGCCCCGCACAGCTCGTTCTTGCAGCAGTCCACGCGCTCCTGCAACAGCTGGAAGCTGTCCTTGGTGGCCTGATTGTTGACCGCCTGAGAAGCCAGCGCACCATGCACCTCGCCCAGCTTGCCGTCGATGTACTTGTACATCTCCAGCATCTTCTGGTCCTGGTAGGTGTTGGCATCCCGCAGGGCAATGTCGCTGCGGAGTTTGGCGTTCTCCTGCACCATGGACAGTTCATAGCGGTTGACCGTGTGGTTCTCGCTGCATCCGGCCTCCGCCGCCATACCAGCGGCAAAGGGGATGACGCGATTGCCCAGCAGCATCCCGCCGAGACCGCCCAGAGAGTTCAGGACGCCCAGAGACAGACCGGCAATGCCGGTGCCGAGAGCAGTGCCTGCGACGCCCTTGCTTGCAAATTCAGCCATAGAGAGATTCCTCCTTCTCTAAAAATACACCCCCTGTTTCCGCGCGCAAAACAAGCGGTGCTCTATGGTTACCGTACCACAGGACACCGCTTGTCATGGTTTAAGGATGTTTTTTGTTTGGATGGGATATGCCAGCTTTATTCCGGATGGAACGCAGACAGGCAGCCACAGCGGAGCGGGACAGGTACAGCTCTGCCGCCGCATCCTCGATTGCCCAGCCACGACGGCAGACCAGGTTGAACACCCGCCGCTCCCGGTCTGTGAGGTAGCGGCAGCGCTCCATCTGCTGGAGCTGCTGGACGGTGTATCGGTATTTCATAATGGGCCTCCTTTACGAAGTGCCCCTCCCCCTTTAAGATTTCTATGAACGTCAGCCGTCTTTCTCTTCCGCGATTCCCAGCAGCTTTACCAGGTCATAAAAGCACTGCGGATCAAGCCCGGTCTCCCGGCGCAACTTTCTTTTAGCGGCACACCGCGCAACTCCCGTTCTCGATTTGGATCGTATCGGCGGATAATGGCTTTTACATAGCCCCACCAACTATAACGCGGTTTACTCATGGCGCGCCAGCTTTCTCTTCACCCACACCCACAGGTTTCTCCACGGGTGGGCTTCTGCGTAGTCAGCGCGCCCAAGCTCAAAAGCGGCTCTATCCGTCATTTTAGTTACGTCATTCCGCAGCGCGTTCTTTTCAGCTACAGAATCCGTCAACTCTGCATTCGCCCGCCAAAGCGCCGCCTCGGTGGCATCGAGCTTGTTCCGCATCGCGTCCGCGTCAGCTTTCAGATTCGCGATCACATTCTCGCGGGTGATGGCCTTGCCATTCATCTGGCTAATCTGCTCGGTCAGGGCGGCGTTTTTCCGCTGCATCGCCGCCTTTAGGTTCGCATACTCGGCAATCAGATCATTCTTCTCGTCGATGCAGTTTTTCAGCTCGGTGATTTCCGCTTCAAGCGCCGCAGTCTTCTCCTGCGCTTCCTCCACCATCTTCGCCATCTGGTCTTTGGTGTACTTCTTCACGTTAATCGCCATTTTGCACCTCCATCGTCATCTGTTGATACTCATTCACGCGCTCGACCTTGACCACGCGCACGCCGCCGTACTTTTCAAAGTCCATCGCC
>ENA-ORND01000753-ORND01000753.1-human-gut-metagenome-genome-assembly--contig:-NODE-753-length-26092-cov-9.276222_pt1 | contig 26092 bp, 20 predicted proteins | sample MGYA00242111_ERZ509014 | MGnify/ENA primary metagenome ERZ509014 (study PRJEB26280, sample SAMEA2338694) | human gut metagenome | biome: human gut; feature: human-associated habitat; material: faeces... | reverse complement strand
TTGTTTTTAATTTTTTTCTTTAATTTTAATTAATCATTTATATGTTTTATTATTTCATTATATATTTGCTCATGTATATCTTCTATTGTTCTTACTTCTTGTTTTTCATTTACACATTTTATTTCATACCAATTATATTTTTTAGAAACACTACATGCTGCATTATGAGCATCAATTAAGTGATTTCTATCACTTTCATGTATATCTTTTTTACTATCTCCTGTAAATTTATTGTCTCTATCTTTTATTAATTCTAAGGCCTTATCTACAGGCATATTTAAGAAAAATACTTCTGTTGGAACAGGTAAACCATATAAATTAAATTCAAAATCCCATAACCAATTTAGAAATTTTTCTCTTTCTTCTTCATCATCTATTTTTCCAGCTTGATGCACCATGTTTGCTGTTGTATATCTATCTGCAAGTATTATTCCTCCGTTTTTATAATATTCTTCATAACCTGTTTTAAAAGTTGCATATCTATCAGCTGCATAAAAAGTTGAGGCTATATATGGGCTAATTTCTTTTGCATTTTTTCCAAATTCTCCAGACAAATACATTTTTACAAGTGATGAGCTTGGGCTATCATAATTTGGGAAACTAACTGTTTTATATTCTATATTTTCTTTATCTAGTCTTTCTTGTAATTTTTTAAACTGAGTTTGTTTTCCACTACCATCTGTCCCATCTATTACAAATAATTTTCCTTTTTTTATTTTGCTTGGTGTTTTATTAATCATTTTATTTACGGATGCAATAATATCATCTATGTTTGAATCATATTCATCTTTTACTAAATTGTACATTTTATTTCCCCCTTTTTTCACATTATATACTTACATTTTTCTTTTTGCAATATTGTAATATAATTTTTTAAATGTTATAATAAACCAAAAATTGTTAAAAAATACAAAGGATAGATATTTATGAAACTAAAAAAATTATTTAAATTTACAATTTGCATATTATCACTTATATTAACTATTATATATATTATTTACAGAATTTTTTATACTCTCCCAACCACTTTAGGAACTTTATCTTTAATATTTGCAGTAATTATACTTTTAGTAGAAATATGGGAATCTATTGATTTTTTTACTTATTTTATTAATATTTTACTAACAAATAAAAAATCTCCCAAAATCCCTGACTTTAATATTATAAAAGAAATTCCAGATATTGATGTATTTATTGCAACATATAATGAAAGCCCAAACATTTTAACCCGTACTATTGAGGCTTGTAAAAATATGGAATACCCTGATAAAAATAAAATACATATATATGTTTGTGATGATGGAGATAGATTAGAAATTAAAGACTTAACAATTAAAATGAATGTTAACTATATTTCTCGTTCAAATAGGAAAGATGCAAAAGCAGGAAATTACAACAATGCATTATTAAAAACAACTTCTCCTTATATTGCAACCTTTGATAGTGATATGGCTCCAACAAAAGATTTTTTATTAACCACATTACCATTTTTTTATAAAGAAAAAAATGTTGGATTTGTTCAACTTCCTCAAAGTTTTATAAATCCAGACATTTTTCAATATAGATTAAAAATGCAAAATAAAATACCATTTGAACAAGACTATTTTTATCATTCTATACAAATAGCAAAAAACAAAACAAATTCTGTTGTTTATTGTGGCACTAACGCACTATTTTCTAGACAATCTTTAAAAGATGCAAATGGTTTTGCAACAGGAACACTTTCTGAAGATATTGCAACTGGAATGATTATAGAATCCAAAGGTTATAAAGGTATTGCACTTAACAAAATAGGTGCATATGGAATATGTGTAAATGATTTTAGTGCATTTGCAAAGCAGCGTACGCGTTGGGCAAGAGGTTGTATTCAAATGCTTAAAAAATATAAAATTTTAACAATAAAAGGATTATCTATAAGGCAAAAACTTGAATATATGTCTTGCGTTTCTTACTGGTTTTTTGGAATTCGACGTTTAATATATTTGCTTGCCCCTTTATTATTTAGTATTTTTGGAATTATTGTTGTAGACTGTAATTTACTAACATTTATTTCTATATGGCTTCCTACATATGTTTTAAAAAGATTTGGCTTAGATATTATAGAAGGAAATAAACGTTCATCAACATGGAATAAAATATATGAAACAATTTTAACCCCTGTTTTATGTTTTAAAGTACTGGCTGAGTTTATAGGTTTTAAGCAAACTAATTTTAATGTAACTCCTAAAAATACATCAAACTATACAATGGAAAAAGAAAATAAAAAAGTTTTATCTTGGCATTTAAGCTTATTTATATTAAATATAATTGGTTTTATTATGTGTATTGCTAGAGTTTATGACAATAGCATAGAAAACTATATTTTATCATTTGTATGGACATTTTCTAATATTTTCTATCTTTTTATATCTATTGTTTTTGACCTTAGATATAAAAGATATGATTATAAAAATTTTGTCCCAAACAAAATTAACAAATATAGTAAATTAGCTTTAATAAGAAGGGAAAAATAGAATGAAAAAAATAATTTTTATAGTAGTATTAGTTATAATTTTATTATTTGTATTGTATAACTTTACACCAGTTTTTGCTCCTTTAAAAGAAACTATACTATATACTAAATATGTATCAGACAATGGCTTTTTACATGTAGATGGAACAAGCATAAAAAATAATAAAAACAATGATTTTGAATTAATGGGACTTAGTAGTCATGGTTTACAATGGTATAATCAATTGCTTACTTATGACAATTTAAAAACTTTAAAAGATACGTGGAAAATTAATGTTTTTAGAATTGCTATGTATACTGATGAAAACGGTTATATTAATAATAAAGATGAAATGAAACAAAAATTAATAGAAATAACAAATAATTTAATTGACTTAGATATGTATGTAATAATTGATTGGCATACATTAAAAGACAATGACCCTAATAAGTATAAAGAAGATGCAAAAGTATTTTTTGATGAAATTTCGACTTTATATAAAGACTCTCCAAATATTATATATGAAATATGTAATGAACCAAGTGGAAATACTGTAACATGGGATGACCAAATAAAACCATATGCGGAAGAAATAATACCAATAATACGAAAAAATGCTCCAAAATCATTAATTATTGTTGGAACTCCTAATTGGTGTAAAGATTTAACTTCACCTTCTAATAATAAACTAAATTATGAAAATATATTGTATTCATGCCATTTTTATGCTGGAACACACAAACAAGAATTAAGAGATGAAATAGATAAAGCATTACAAAATAATCTTCCAGTAATTGTTTCTGAATGGGGTACAACTGATGCAAGTGGTAACGGTAGTGTAGACATAGAAGAATCAAAAAAATGGATAGAATATTTAAATAGTAAAAAAATAAGTCATATAAATTGGTCTTTTTCTAACAAAAATGAATCTTCTGCAATTATAAGACAAGATTATTTAGAAAATCCAGATAATAATGATACTTCTAATAATGAAGATAACTTAAAAAATGATTTTAATGATTACTTAACTGAATCTGGAAAATTTGTAAAATCAATCTTTAATTAATTTTAATAAAAATAAGTATATAAAAAACCAGTGAATTCACTGGTTTTTTATGTTTTTATTATTTTATTTCAGTCTTACAGTCTGTATAATTACTTGATGTTATTGTTTCTACCTGTGTTCCAGAGTAAGTTGTACTAAATCTTCCATGTATACCAACTAAATAGTCTGCATTTGTTGTTCCTTTAATTAAACTATTACTAATATTAGTTCCTATCATTGTAATCATTGATTGTCCAGCTGAAGAAATCACACCTGGGTCTCCTATAATTCCACCAACAGAATCATTACCTGTTATAGTTACCGCATATTTTCCTTCTTCAAATGTTTCATTTTCTTTACCTCCAACAAAACAATTTTCTATTTTTACTGTTGCTCCTCCTGAAATTCCACCTACTTGTGAATTTCCTGATATGTTACTATCTATAACATTACATTTTTTTACATATGTATCAGTTCCGGTAAAATTTGAACCATGTCCTACAATTCCACCTACTCCGTTTACTCCTTCTCCTGTAATATTTGTATTTAATAATGTACATCCTGAAATTGTATTTGATGCAGATCCAATAATTCCACCTAAATGTCCTGTTGTTGCAATTAATTTTGATTCATTTACATTACAATTGCTTAATATTGTTGTTCCTACTGGCATATTACCAACTATTCCACCAAAATCACCACTTGCTGTTCCTGTTATAGTTGATTTATTTACCGTACATCCAGTAATATTTGCCTGTGATATTCCGGCAATTATACCTCCTCTTTCTTTTGCAATTACATTAACATTATTTACTGTAATATTTTTTACATCACTTGCTGAATCTGCTTGTCCAATAGTCCCTACTGTTTGACTCTTAGTTCCATCTATTGTTATATCATTAATATTTATGTTATCTGTTATTATTTTTCCAAATCCAAGTAATATTCCTGTATGTTGTGTTCCTCCAACTATTTTATTTGTTCCATTTGATGTTTTATTTATTGTAATTCCTGTAAATTTAGCAATCGATGTTACTGTTTGGTCAGACATTAAATTACTTGTTTTCGTAGCAATACCAACTAATCCTCCTGTACTTCCATAAGAATCTTCTGATACGGAAATATTTGTTAAAGTTATATTATTCAATTTTGGATTTACTGCGACACCAACTAGTCCTCCAGTTCCATAACTTCCTAAAACTTTTAAATTAGATAATGTTATATTTGAAATTGGCATTTCTTCTTTTGTATCTGTTATTGCAATTAATCCTCCTGATCCTCTTTTGGCACTAACAAATACATTATTTCCTGTAATTTTATCTATACTTGGACTTGCATATGAATATCCTGCAATTCCTCCTGCTTCGCCATTTGTTGTTATAGATATATTATTAAACTTTTTAACATTGCTAACATTTAATATAGATCCTAATTGTACGGCTATCATACCTCCTGATGTTCCACCTGTGTTATTGTTTATTGTTATTCCCTCAAGATTAACATTATCAATACTTGTAGAGTCAGTTGCATTTGCTGCAATTCCACCAATTTGTACAGTTGATTTTTTACCATTTAAAACATTTAAATTAATTTTGCTTAAATTAGAATTTGTAACATTTATTTTTCCTGCTTTACCAACAAGACCACCTATTAATCTTGTTGAAGCACTTACTGTATTATTATCTGTACATGTTAAATCTTCTACATTACAATTATCAAATGTTATTGTGGCTCCAAATGTTGTTCCAATAATACCAGCCATATTATCTGATGAAGTTTCTATTTCTACATTTTTTACTGTACAATTTGAAATATTTTGTAAATCCCCTGCATCAGCTACTATTCCTGCTGCACTTCCATACATACCTGTATGTGATTCATTTCCTGTATTTATATTTGTATTTTCCACTTTACAGCCACTTATTTCGCAACCTTCACCAGCAATGCTTCCCATAATTCCTCCTGTTGATGTTGCATTTGATGTTATAGTTAAATCTGTAACATTACAATTTTTAATTTTATATTGATTAAAACATGCGCCTGCCACAATTCCGCCAACAGCTGTAGTTCCAGATGAGTAACTTACCATTTTAGTTGTATTAAAGTTAATGTTAACATTATTTACATTAGATTCTTCAATTGTATAACTTCCATTAACTCCACTTGTCATCAAACCACCAAGTTCTGAACCTTGTCCTTCCATATCTAAGTCTTTAACATTACATTTATAAATATATGTTGTGTCATATGACATTGCAACAATTCCTGCCACAGTAGAACTGTACTCATTATATTGGCTTTTTGATTTTATATTAGTATTTATTACATTACATTCTTTAAATTCTGAAGGATTAAATGTAAATCCGCACTATTCCTCCTGTATTTCTTGCCTTGTTATTTGTTATAGTAGAATCAACTACCTTACAATTATTAAATGTAGTATTTAAATTAGTTGCTCCTGCAATTCCTCCCATAGAATCATTATAGCCTGATCCATTTTCAGAATTTATTGTAGTTTTTTCTACTACACAATTATCTATTAATGAACTACACTCTTCTCTAGCATTTGATTGAATTGCATTATATATTCCTCCAACATTTCCATAGTTAGCATTAATTTCAGAATCATATACTTTAGCATTTATTATATTTACAGTTCCTTTACTGTAAACATAATTTTCTGCAAGAATTCCTGCTGTGTTTATTCCGTAAGAACTACTTTGAATACCATTATTATATATTTTACTACTTATTACTTGAACATTTTTAATTAGAGTATCTACATCATTTGAATTATAACCCATTCCAAATATTCCTGCTACATTAATATAACTCCCACTTGATTGATTTTTAAATTCAACTGTAGATTCTGTTACATTACATTCAGTTATATATACTTGTTTAATTTCATAACCTTGTCCATATATTCCACTTACTGCTGTTCCATTACCTGCATAGTTTTCGGTAATAATACTAGAATTACTTACATTACAATTATTAATTTCATTGTATACCTCATTACTATATCCATAGCCTCCAAATGCAATTATTCCTGCAGCATTATTATATTTTGCATTTACAGTAGAATCTACAACATTACAATCATTTATATAAATATATTGACTTTCATTTATTGTTCTTGTTCCATATCTATTTATTGAAGCAATTATCCCTGCGGTTTGCATATTAGAACCATTATTACTTGAATTATTAATATTTACATTTTCTATTTTACAATTTTTTAATGTTACATATTCTGTACATGCATCTCCAACAATTCCTCCTAAAGAATTATAATTTCCCCCTTCATTAATTGTTAAATTACAATTATTAGCATTTGAATTTGTTATATCCAATCTATAAGCATTGGTTTGAGCTATAATACCTGACACGTGACTTGTTCCACTTATATTTCCAGTGTTTACGCAATTATCGATTTTTGTTGTTCCACATTTTATTACCTGTCCATCTATATAATCTACCCAATAATTTTTAGCAATTATTCCCGCTGCTTCTATACTGTTAGATCCTGCTGGCATTGTTGATGTAATATCTCCAGTATTGTTACAATTTGATATTTCAATTGTACCTACAGCTCCTGATAAAATTCCAGAACATGTTGCATAATTTCCTGTAATACTAGATTGGTTATTACATTCATTTAAATTTAATTTAATTCTTGAATAAGATAAAACTCCTGATACTAATCCTTCATTATTTTGAGATGTTCCCTCGATTTCATTTAAATTATTACATTTTTCAACTATTGCAATATCATTATCTGTATTTTTATCTATTGCAGCAACTATTCCAGAAGCTCTTACATTTTGACTTTGAGAACTTATTTTTCCTGTATTTGAGCATTCGTAAATTAAAGTTCTTCCTTTTCCCATTCCTAGAATTCCAGCTGTATTTGTATATTCATAATTATTTGTTATGATTCCTTCATTAACTGATTTTACTATTTGTATTTCATTTATATTCCAAGTAATATTACTAGTATTTCCTTCGTTATATACTTTACCTGTTTTGCTTGAAGATGTATCTAAACTTCCAACTTGTATACTATTAAATTCATCTTCTGAAATCACATTAACAGTTGCTTCTACATAATATTTTTCTTCTTCTTTATTCCATTTTTTTATTATATTTAATTTTATGTAGTTATTTGATATATCCTTATAACCAACTGGTGCTTGTACCTCTTTTATATAATATATATCAGTTCCTGTTGTATCTATTTTCGTAAGTCCAAAATTTAACTTTCCATTTTGTACATCTATATTTTCATAACCATTTATAACTTGTTTTTCTCTATTTAGTACTTTAAATCTTGCACCATTTAATAAACCACTATTTTCAAAGTCTGTTTTACTTAATTCGACATTATATTCACCTGTTGTTCTTTCATTTTTTATAGCTAAACTTACAAACTCATTTATGTTATCATAGTTTGCAAAAATTCTTTGAACTTCATATCCTTCTGGTCTTGTATACCCAACTATTCCTGCTGCATTATAACTTTTTGCATTAATAGAACCTTTATTTATACAATTATTTACTTTTACTGGTCCAAGTCCACATCCCAAAAAGCCTCCAATATTATGGCTTGTTGCTGTAATTGTTGATTCATTTATACAATCTCTTAATACTAAAATTGTCTTGCTTTTTGTATGTCCTACTAAACCTCCAACATTTCTTAGTGTTGAATTTACTTTTCCTGTTACTTTACAATTTTTTAATATTGCATTTTCTGAATAACCAATTATAGATCCAACTGCATCTATATCTTCTTCGGTTTCTTCTTTAGTATCTGTATTGTCTGCATTTTCATCTACATATTTTGTAACATTAATATCTACATTTTCTAATGTTAGGTTTTCTATTATACCTGAATAAGTTCCAAATAATCCAAATTTCTTTGTTGTTTGGTCATTTGTATCTATTTTTAGGTTTGTTATTTTATGTCCGTTTCCATCAATCATTACATTGCTTACATTTAAAGGTGTCCAATCTTCTCCTTGTAAATCAATGTCTTGTTTTAATATATATTTTTTTGTTTGATTATTTTGAATATTTAGTAAATCATTTTTTGTATTGATTTCTATTGTTTTATATTTAGATGTATCTACATCTATGTCTTGTACGTCACATTCTATTTTAGTTGTAAATTTAGTTGCATCTACAACTTTGCTTATAACATCTACTTGTATTAAATATTTTATTGTATTTTTATAGCCTTCTGGTGTATGTACTTCTCTTACATAATATGTTTCTTGTTTTTCTCCTTTGGTTTCCATTATTCCAAAGTCTAATATTCCTCCATTTGCTGTAACACCAGTTTTTATCACTTTTTTATTAGAATCTAATAATTCAAATGTCGCCCCATTTAATAATTCATTATCTATTTCATCTATTTTATTTATTCTAAAAGAATATTTTACTGGCATATTGTTTGAAACTATTATACTTTCAAAATCATTATCATCTTCTGTACCAACTATATATGAGTTTTCGTCTGAATTTTGACTTTCTTCTTTCATATAATCTGAATCTACTGGCCCTGTAATATTTCCTGGTATTGAATCAATATCCTCTCCAGATCCTTCTGCTATTTGCGCTATATTTACAAATCTTTTTAATTCATCTGTTTTATCTGTATTTACTATACATTCTATACTTATTTCTTGATAGCTTAAACCATATACTCCCGTATACGGATTTATTGATAATGGTTTTAAAAATTCAGTTGTAACACTTCTTCCATCTTCTGAAACTTTCCAACCATATTTTATATTAATTGCACTATTTCCATTAAAATCTAAACCTTCTGGTAAATATTCTGTTATTTTATTTGCTGTTCCTGCAATTGTGCCTTCATTATATACTCTTATATTGTATACTATTTTATCTCCTTTTTGAGGATATACAACATTTTTGCTATGTTGGTATTGTATTTTTCCATTTACTATTTTTACTTTAGGTTCTCTTGAATTACTTATTTCTTTATTGTTTATACTATATATGTATTGTCTTAAAGATAAGTCAAACCCATCTTTTTGTTCTTGTACATATATTGTTTTATCTCTTAATAAATTATTAATAGTATATGTATCACCAAAATTCAAGTTTATCTTTTGTACTGTATTTTCAGAATCCAAATAATCTCCTTTTGATTCTATAAATACTGCCATATTATCATAATTATAATTTGCGTCTTTTTCTAATCTAAATGTTATATTTTCTCCACATTCAAAATCATTGTTTGTTATTTGTTCTCCATTTGCTTCATTTATTATTTTTATTCCTTGTAATACATTTAAATTAATATTATGATTACAATTTTTATAATGCATATTAGGCATTTTAGATACATTATAATTATTTGGATTTAGTATTTCTAAATTTTCCTTTGTATTGTCTACAAATACATCTTTAACTCCAGCAAATGAGTCATAATATATTGTTTTAACAGTATTAGGAATTTTTACATTTGTAGCATTTATACAGCCTGCAAAAGTACTAGAATCTATAGATATTAGAGAATCACCTATATTAATTGTTTTTAATTTTGAGCAATTATAAAATGCCCTTTCACCAACTTTAGTAACATTGTCTGGTATACTAACACTTTCAATAGCACAATTTTGAAAAGCTGCTGTTCCAATTATTTCTAATTCTTGTGGGAATTTGGCATCTTTTAATGAATAACAATTTAAAAATGCATAATTTCCAATTGTGTTAACTGTATCTGGTATAATAATTTTTTCTACCTTCCCAGAATAATTATATGAACTATTATTTTTACCAAATATATTATATTGGGTATATCCAAATTTTTCCCCAATTATGCTAGTTACTGGATAACCTCCTAATTTTGTTGGTATTGTAACTGTTGTACTTGGTGTTCCACTATATACATAAACATTTACCGCTTCTCCATCTACTACTTCATAATACCATGTTAATCCATTTTGGTATTGAGTAAAACCTTCCGATTTAGTTGTAAAAGTTAATATGGTTACACAAGCTAATATTAAAATACTAATTATTGCAATAACCTTCTTTTTCATTTACTTTCTCCCTTTTTATTTTTTATTTTTATCTTTATAACAACTACACTAATTATTAAAATTGTTAATATAATAAATATTGATATTTCAAATGCACCTGTTTTTATTGAAATAATAAATCTTTCTTCATTTTTGTTATCTTCTGTATTATCTTTAGCATTATAATCATTTTCATATTTTGAAATAACAGCCTTATTATTTCTTTCACCAATGCTATTGGCATTTAAATTCCATTTAAATGTAATTTCTAAATTCTTAGATTCTCCTGGATTTATAATTTTTTTAGCCAAACTTGTTGTCGTAACAACATTTCCATTGTTTTTCCAAATGTTATCATTTACAAGCTCAAAGTCTTTTGGTATATAATCACTTATTTCGCTTGCATATCCTGCTATTTCACCAATATTTTTTACCTTTAAACCATAAGTTACATATATTTGAGTTTTCGAAATTTTTTTGCTATTAATTTCTTTTTTAAATATTTGATCTTTTTTTCCTAGTCCAAGACTAGTTACAGTTTCTCCTAAATCATCTTTTATTTTTATTTCTTTTATATATTTTACTAACTCTAAGTCAAATTGTTTTACTTGTACTTTTTCTTCAGACTTGTCATTTTCTTGATTTTTTTCTAATCTGGTTGATTCAATTTTTGCTATATTAGTTATTACTCTATTTTCATCTTTAACTTTATTCTCATTTACTTTAAATTCTATTTGTATATCTTTGTATTTTGGTAATTCATTATTATTTATATCAAATCCATCTATTTGTTCATTTCTTAATTTATCAGTTTTTAGTACTGTTGCATCTTTTATATTTTCTACTTCTACTAAATTTCCTGCTTTATCTTGTTTATACATCTTCCATTCATTTTCTTTGTTGATTGTACTATCTGTTATAAATTCTAATCCTTCTGGAATATATTCATATACATCTCTTCCTAATGTTTGCTTTTCTCCTTCATTAAATATTCTTAATGTAAATACTAATTTTTGATTATTTGCAACTTTGCATATTTCGTTATTTTTTGTATATTCAATTTTGCCTTCTATATTTTTTTCTACAATTTCTTTATTAGTTAATTTTTCTCCATCTATACTATACAAATATTTTTGCATACTTAAATCAAAAGTTTTAGGCTCGTCCTTTATTATTTTAGCCTTTTCTTCATCTTCATTATTATTTATGTCTTTTTCATTTTCTAAACTTTCAGTTTTTGCTGTATTTATAATTGTGCCTTCTTCTTTTATTACCTCTAATTCAATTTTGATATCTTCATATAATGGTTTTTCGTTATTTTCAATTTCAAAACCTTTTATTGTTTTTCCAACTAAATAATTTGTTTTTACTAAATTATTTTCTTCTTCCCATTTATAATCTTTATTTATTTTACTATCACTTAAATATTTTAGGCCATCCGGAATTATGTCTTCCACTGTTTTTCCTACTATATCTTGATTTCCTTCATTGTATACCCTTATTGTATATACTATCTTTTCACCTTTTTTTACTTCAAGTGGTTCTTCACTTTTGTCATAAACAACTTTTCCATTCTCAATTCTTGCTGTAACTTCTTTTTTTGTTTGTGTGTCATTAATTGAAGTTAAAATCTTTTTTAATGCTATTTCATTTGTTTGTATTTTTTTATTTTTTATAGTTAATAATATTTCATCATTTTGAGTTTGTTCTAACTCTAATTCATTATTTTGTGATGTTGCTATTAACTCATATTGTTTATTTTCATTATTATATTTTTTTTGTATTTGCAAAACGTAGTTTGAAGTAAGTGTTTTTTCAAATCCTTGTGGAGCTTCTTCTTCTGTTATTGTGTAATTTTCTGTTCCTTCGCTTTGAACATTTATTGCTCCAATTGTAAGTTTTCCATTTGTTGTTGTTCCATCTACTGTTATATCTGACTGTATTTTAAATTTTCCACCTGTTAACTTTTTTCCTTCTTCAGTTTCTTGCATTAATACCAATTTATAATCTCTGCTTTGTCTTTCATTTCCAATTTGTATTGTTACATTATTTCCTTCACTTACATTTGTTTTTACTAGATTTTGAATTAACTTATATTGGTATACTACAGTAATATCTTCTTTCTTATAATTTCCTATTTTGTTTAAAGGGTCTTTTTTTGCTGCTACATAATGTGATATTTCTTTTCTGCTTGTTGTATATTCTTTTCCAACTATTCCCTCTATCTCATCATTCTCAGCAATCTTATTTCCATCTTCATCTTGATACATTATTATTACTTTTCCCTTTTCTGTTCCATAATCAAATGAATTTTCATCCTCTTGGCTTAAGCTTTTTGACTCTTGCCCTTGAATTATTTCTTTTGTACCGCTACTTTTGTAAATCATAGCTACAACCATTATAATTCCAATTAGAATTATACTTGCTATAATAAATAATTTTTTGTTTGCTTTTGTGTCAAGATTTTTTGGTTTCATGTTAATCCCCCTATAAATTAAAATATTTTATACTTTATTATTTATTTTTTTTTAACCTTAGTCAATATAATTATTAGAAGGATTTTAAATCCTATTACATTATATTCTTAGGGAATTATAGATTTTAAGAATACTTATATATATATGTCATTTTCATTTTTTTTTAGTAATATTTTTGACATAAAAATACATTTTCCTTAGGGCATGTATATTAAACAGATTATTTGTATTATAAAAATTAGATATTGGATTTCTACATAAAATAAAGACCTATGATTTTTATCATAAGTCTTTTATATTATTATTTCGTTAAGATTTTCTATAATTTTACCTATCATACTTGCTAGAATTTAGCTCTTTTTTATATTTTTTATAATCTGGCATATATCCCTCTACCATTTGCCAGAATTGTTTTGAATGATTCATATGTTTTAAATGGCACACTTCATGTAAAACAACATATTCAAATGCCTTAGGGCTATATTCAATCAATTTTAAAGCTATACTTATATTTTTTGTAGAAGAACAGCTTCCCCAGGCACTTTTCATATCTCTTACCCTATACTTTTTTGGTGCTAGTCCAACCATATTTGTAACTTTTTTCATAGTATAATCTAATTGTTTTTGTATTATTTGCATATACATTTTATTTATTATCTTTTCTATTTTATTAGATAAATTTGGTTCCATCTTATATGTAAATGGTAAATTTATAATTATGTTGCAGTCTGTTATATCTACCTTAATTTGATTAGTTTCTTCATAATTAATTTTTAAAATATACTCCTTCCCTAAAATTTTATATATTTCACCTTCTTGATATTTTTTTAATTCATTATTTTTTTGATTGTACTTTTCTAAAGATTTTTGAATCCAATTAGATTTTTTATAAACTATTTCTTCTATTTGTTTATTTGTTACGTAATATGGCACTTTTACTATTACTTTTCCGTTCTTTATTTGAAGATATATATTTTTTCTTTTGCCTTTATTTATTTCATATTCTATATTATTTATTATCATTTTTACTTCCTTTATTTGTATTTTTTATTATTTTTTGCTATAATACCATTATGGAAAATATAGCAAGATATAAACATTTAAACAATTATTTAAAAGAAAAATTTGGTACGCGTACTTTAAAAATATGCATTGATGGTGGATTTACATGCCCTAACAGAGACCGGAAAAATCTCTACAGGTGGATGTATTTTTTGTAGTGAAAAAGGTTCTGGCGAACTAATTTCTTGTGCAAATGGTACAAGCCAAATCGATAAAATACATAACCAAGTTGTTAATTATTTTAATAGTTATAAAAGCCTTCGCGCAGATAAATTTATAGCATATTTTCAAAATTTTACAAATACCTATGATTCAATAAAAAATTTAAAAGCCAAGTATGATGCAGCTTTAATTAATCCCAAAATAGTTGGACTTGAAGTTGCAACAAGACCAGATTGTATAAACGAAGATATTGTTAAATTATTAAGTAGTTATAAAGATAAATATTATGTTTGTGTTGAACTTGGTCTTCAAACTTCTAATGATGATATTGGAAATTTTATTAACAGAGGTTATTTATCTTCTAGTTTTACTTACGCAACAAAACTTCTTAATAAATATGGCATTGATATTGTTGTCCATCTTATGATTGGTCTTCCTTTAGAAACTTTTAATGATGTAAAAAATAGTGTTGATTTTATTAACCATCATAATGTTCAAGGAATAAAAATTCACTCTACTTATGTTGTTAAAAATACTGGTTTGGCTAATTTGTATTATTCAGGAGAATATGTTCCAATTTCTTTTGACTATTATATGGATTGCTTGGTTTATGTTTTAACTCATATTAATCCAAATGTAGTTATTCATAGGATTGTTGCAGATGCTCCTAAAGATTTGCTTGTTGCCCCTTCTTGGAATTTGCATAAAAAGTGGGTTCTTAATGGTTTGGATAAAATTATGAGGGAACAGAATTTATTTCAAGGTATGTATTATGATTTAAAATAGTCTATTTGCTGTTTTAAATCTTTTTTTGTGGTTTTATTAATCCATAAGTTATGATTTTAAATTATTATTTTATGTTTTAGCAAATCTTTTTATAATTCAAATTTATATAATTTTTCTCCACTGTTTAATGTTTTTATAAATTTGGCACCGAATTTTTCATAATAATTGTTTAATTTTGTTTTTAAAAATATTTCTTTGTAATTTCTTTTCCTGCTTTCTTGTAAAATTGCATCATTTAGTATTTTTGAGTATCCTTTTTTTCTATATTCTTTTTTTACATACATTGTTGAATACCATGGTGTTAGATTGGGACATTCTTTACTGTCATTGGGGAATATTGATATAAATCCTATTAGGCTATTTTCTTTTAGCAATATTAATTTGCAAAAATTGCTGCTATTTAAATTTTTTTCTATCTTTTTTATTTTTTCATTTATTCTTCTATTTTTGTTGTTTTCTTTGTCGTCTGCCCATTCTTCATATTCTAGTGTTGCTACTTCTTCTATATATTCTTTTTTGTTTTTTAGATTATATACTTTTATCATATTGTTTCCTTTGCTATTTTTATTTCTTTTCCACAATTATATCACTTATTGTGGATTGTTTAAATGTTTTTTGCTGTTTTTCTTGTTTTTGCTTGGCGGAGATTATGGAGATGGACTTGGGGTTATGAGCCCGTAAGTGTTGACATTGCTGAGTTTGGTATAATCGTGTTATGTTTTGTTGGAGTAAGTTAATCGGTGAAATTGGTGATACTTTGTTTGTGTTAAATTGTGTTTAAAATCGTGTGATTTTGTAGAGAGTGTGACCAAGGTGTGACTAATAAACCGTAGAAAAAAAGCTAGAGTATAACTCTAACTTTCCTTATTATATCCTGTTAAAATCCATTCTATTTTTTCTTTTCCAGTATTTATATGATAATATGTTTTTTTTGTTAAATAAAATTCTTTTTCAGTATTTAATAGATTTCTCATTCCTAATAATATTTCAAAATTAGTTTTTCCATTAATTACTTCATCTTCACAGGTAACCGTAAACTGTTCTTTGACAATATCTATTTTTGTTAATTTTCCTCTTTTTTGTATTAGTTCTTGTTCTTCAATTTGAATTGTATTAATTTTATTTATTGTCTCTTTTACATTATCCTTATTTGATTTCCATACATTTCTTTCTCCTGAATTAGAATTCCATTCAAATTTTATATTAGCATTTGAATTGTTCATTTTTCTTAAAAAATCTTTATATGCATTCATAGTCTTATACCCTAAATCTTTTGCAGCACTTTTAAGCTTTTCTTCATTATTTTCACATGCTAATAAATCAAACATTTTCTTACAAGTATTAGTTGTTACATTATCATTGTCAAGCATATCCGGAGTAAATGGTGCTTCTATTACCATACCGAATGATCCTTCAAATACTTCTTTTAATATAAATTGAGTACTATCTTTTACCTCTTTATTAATTCTTCTATTTTTATTTAATTCATTTTTCATAGAATTAGCTATACAATCTATCATATTTTGTATATTAGACAATGTATCAGCTAAAATTCTTATAGGAACTTCTCCCTTTCCTATCTCTTCACCTGATATTGTTAACCTTATTTGTTCTTTTCCATAAAGTTTATCCATTTTTATTTTTTCTTTTTTTAATTCTTCTTTTCTTTCATTTAATTGAGTTAATAAAAGTTCTTTTATATTTTTGTCTATGTCTAATTTATTAGTTTTATTTATTTCATCATCTGTATCCTTTATTTTTCTTTCAATACTTCTATAAAAGTTATTAGACATCTTTTATTCCCTCCTTTAAAAATAATATTAAACTTTGCTTAGTTATCTTTATCATTCCCTTAGGATTATCTTCTCTATCAAATCCAAACTGCCCTCTCCAATAGTTTCTCTTATTAGTAATGTCATTATTCAATTCAGCTGGTAATTTTGAATTTGGAGAAAAAGCTATATATGTATCACAGTTGTTTTGTATACCTAATTCTCGTAATTGATTTATTTGTTCATTATTTTTACTATAGTCGTTAACATCAATAAAGTATACCAAATCTACATCATTTGGATTAATTTTATCTGTTACAAAACTACCATCAATCCATATCTCATTTGGAATACATATATTCAATAATTCTTTTAGCCATTTTAAAAATCCACTATATATTTCTTTTCTTGTCTGTGATTCTGAAAAATCCTCTACGAATATTTTATCTATTTCATTTAATTTATATTCATGAAATCCAGGATTCAGCAATCCATTTTCATTAAATGGTCCCATTCTTATCTCCCCAATAATAAAATTTACTTGCAAAATTTGTCTTTTGAATATAAACTTATGGAAATTTTATCATAAAGAAAAATTTATTTCAATTATTAAATTCATTTTTATGATAAAATACTTTTATTTATAATAATATATATTATCATAAATGTGTTGAAAAATTTGTCGAATCTTGTAATATTTTATAATTTTCGACAAACTTTTGCATTATATCAATTAGTTGTCTGCAATACTTTTGCTATTTTATCTGAAAAGTCCATTATTAAGTTATTAAAATATTGACTAATACTATTTATTAATCTTACATCAAAATCATTTGCAAAAGGAATAATTCCAAATCTCTTTAAAACTATTAAAATACCAAATATAATAAAAGCATAAACAACATATGAAATTGTATATCCTATACTTCCTATAGCTGGTATATCTATATTAAGTTTTTGATAAATTATTTTATTACAAGTATAATATGACAATAACCATAACAGTTCATTAATTATTGGTGAAATTATAAAATAACTCAAGAATAAACTTTCTGTTACATTTATTTTATTTATTGTTATAGCACATAAACAATATGTCACTATACGGCCTAATACTTTTACTAACTTATACACCTTTTATATCTCTCGCCTCTCTTATCTTTTATAAAATAATTATATAAATTGGAATACCGGAAGATTTGATTATCTACCGGTATTATTATACTTTATATAAAAATACTTTTTACTTTCTTCGTAATCTTTTGCTAATTTATAGCAATATATTTCATTAAAATTAAATTGTCTTAGGTATTCATTTTCATTTATTAAATTCTTAAATGCATCTTCTTGCGTATTTCCAGATTCTATTCCAATTAACTGTGCATTCTCACAATCTGGTTCAATGCTCTCTGAATCTGGTTGATATGTATATCCATCATTTGTTAAGAATAAATAATTATTCATTTTATCACCCTTTTTATCTATTTTTTAATAAATTAATTAATCTATCATTTTTATATATTCTGTCTCTTCCTATTTTTTCAGATGAAAGAAATCCCGCTTCTTCTAATTGATTTAGATATGACATTGCAGTTTTTCTTGTAACTCCACATATATTTTCAATATAGCTTATTTTTGTATATACTTCAAAAAATAGTCCTTCTAATAATTCTTTACTATATATTTTAGGTAATTTTTCTTTCAATTCTTTACTATATTCTTCCATTTCACCCTGAATATCTTTAATTAGTTTCATTGTTTCTTCTGCTGTCTCTTCTATTCCAATTAATATATATATAATCCATTCTTCAAAATTATTTGTTTCTCTTACTTCTTTAAATAATTTGTAATATGTTTGTTTATTGTCGTTAATGTATCTACTTAAATATAGAATTGGACTATCTAATAAATCCTTTAATACTAAATATAAAATATTTAATATTCTTCCAGTTCTTCCATTACCATCATAAAATGGATGTATTGATTCAAATTGATAGTGTATAATTGCAAGTTTTATTAGTGGATCTATCATATCATCGGTGTTTATATACTCTTCTAAATTTTTTAAATATTCTCTAACTTCTTTTTCTGTTTCTGGTGGAGTATATACAATTTCTCCTGTTTTTGAATTTTTTAAAACTGTTCCTGGAATTTTTCTAATTCCTGCATTGTTATGTTCTATTATAGATTGAACTTCTACTAAAATATTAGTAGTTATCATTTTTTTTTCTTTTACTAAATTATATCCTCTCCATATAGCACTTCTGTAATCCACTACTTCTTTAGCACTTTCGTTTTTATAATTACTTTGAGTCATTGCTTTATATATTTCATCATGTGTAGTAACTATATTTTCTATTTCACTACTGTTTTTAGCCTCATTTATTGTTATAGCATTTATTAATATATGTTGATTTGGTATTGTTCTTGCATATCCTTTTAATTCTGCAAGTGCTCTATTAGTTCTTGCTAATTGTTCTAATATTCTTACTGTTCTGAAATTATCTTCTGGTGGCAACATTTTTAATTCATGTTTCATTTTTCATACCTCCATATGTGTATTATAATATAAAATTTACACATATACAATAAATATGTGTAAAAAATTAAAAAAATTACGCATATTTTAAAAACATGTGTAATTTTTTTATAATTTTCTTTTAGTGGTATTTTTTCTTTTTTATATTTTCTTTTCAATTTTTATAATCATAAAAATATATACAATAATAATTATTATATAGTTATATATTTTTTATTATAAGAATCCCACTAAACTGTCATGTAGCTACCTATATTGTTATATTTTACAGTAAGTGAACTTTTCTATTTTATTAGTGATTTATCAAAAATATATGTATCATATCCATTATATACACCTTTTTGTACTACCCCTGTTGATTCAACTTCTTCATAAAATTTATTTCTACCTTTGTGTATATATCCAGAATCTTTACAATAATTGATATAATCTGCAAATACTTCGCTTCTTTTTCTAACTCTTCCACTTCTTAGTAAACTTCTCATCCTGTCTTTATCATATATATATCCAATTACTGTATTACTATCCATTTTATATGATTCTATAATGTTTTGACTTTCCTCTACATTAGAGAATTTATTTTTTCTTATTGCTTTTATATATTCTTTTAATGATATTGCTGCCAAATATTCTAATGCTTGTTGCGTTACCAATTCATTAAAGTTGAAATTACTTTTTTCTGTTTCAGTAAATATAGCCTCAAATGGAATTATAAAAAGTCTTCTGAAATATCCATTACTAGTATCTGCGACTTTTGGCAGTTCATTTGCTGTAAAAATGTGTTTAGCATATGGCTTTATTGTATATCTATCTTTAAACTTTTCTTCAACAGTTATAATATCTCCGGTAACAATTTGCTTGAAAACACTACTATCTTTTAAAAATTCTTTTGTCATTTCAGATACTATATTAACCAATTTTCCCTTTATTTCAGAAACACAAAATCTATTATTAACAAAATCTTGCAATGTTACATGACTTATATTTTCTCTTCCAATTAATCTTTCAATAATTTCTAATAGAGTAGACTTTCCATTTCCTGCGGTTTTACCATATAACACAAATGCTTTTTGCATCTTTACACTACTAGTCATAGAATATCCTATCATCTCCAGTATTGCATTCTTTCTTTCGTTATTGTCACAAGTTATTCTATCTAAAAAATTATCTACTGCACTAATTTTTATTGGATCAATATTTAAATTTATATTTATCTGATTTACTGTAAAATATTTGGGTGAATGCTGTATTATCTGATTTGTTCTTAAATCAAATAATCCGTTTTTAAAGTTAATAAAATTGTCATATTGTAGTTCTGCCTCTGGAGCAATTGTTAATAAATATGATATAACTTCTTTTTGCATTCTAATTGTTGATTTAGGATATATTTCTATAATTTTTCTATGGATGCTCTTTTCATTCTTTTTATATACTCCATTTTCATATATGTATAGTGTATTTTCATACACTCGGATTTCATTTTCCTCTAATAGTTGATTAGCAATAACATTATGAGACATCTTTTCTGGTTCACTTATATCTTGGTATTCTATTTGTTCAATTTCTAATTCCTTTTTTGAAATTTTATAATAGTTGTCAGAAGTGTATACAATTTCTTGCCCTCCAAAAAACATATCTGATAAATTCTGTTTTGATGTATCTGGATAATAGTCTTTAAAAATTTCTAATAATTTTTGTGGTATCTGAGATGCTAACAAATATTCAGTAATTGGTTCTTCAAATACATATGCTAGTCTAAATTTTGTTTGTTTCTCCGAATTACTAAATGTTGTATATATAAATGTTGGTTCAAAGTTTATACTTTTGCAATAGTTTAGTATCTTTTCAATACTTATATGTCTTGGATTATCCTTATATAGCTTTTCTCCCTTATATGTGTTATCAAAATCTACTAAAAATATTTGTTGTTTTTTCCAATTTTCTTGTGCATTTCCTTTTATTCCACTTGGTATTATTGTCATGCCATTTATTATATTATTTTCTATTTCTTCTAATCTATATTCCTGCATTCTTAGTTTTGAAATTCTATTTTTTATATATCCTATTTGCTCCTTTGCTGGTTTTGAATTATATTTTTGTGAGTCAAACATGCAAATTATATTATTAGATTTATTGCCTTTTTCAAAACATAATTCACTAAACTTTTTCTTACATTTCTTCTCTTTTACACTTTTTATATTCTCTGGAATTGTTATATTTAGTCCCAAGTCTTCTACTATTATTTTTGCTGCTTCATGTGGATATTGACACCCTTTTAATTGTTTTACAAATTGAATCATATCTCCACAATGTTCTTTATCTCCAAAGTCTATAAAACCTTTATCATTAACTGCAAAAGATGGATTTTTATCTTTTCTAAAAGGTGAGGAATATAATAAATAGTTTGCAGATTTTCTGACTGGTTGTCCTAAATAATGAATTGCTACCTCTTTGTTTGTTACACTATTTTTTATTTGCTCATAAATATTCAATTTTCTTACCTCTTTTCGTTAAATCATTGAATATTTTAGGCTAATCGTATATAATATATTTAGAGATTGTTTATATTGGTTAGCCTTTATATTCAATTATATTGTTCTTTCAAGTACCAATTGAAAGGACAATTTTTTATTTTATACAATGTGAAAATCCCTTCTTTCATTCAAAATGCTATTTTCTTCTTGAGATTTTATAAAATCGTTTACTGATTTTTTAGTGAAAAATATTCTTCTACCAATCCTTACAAATTTTATTTTTCTTTCTCTGATTAATTTTGAAAGAGACCACTCTGTAAATATCGGTTTATATTTTTCTATTACTTGTTGTTTTGTTAAGAATTCTTCTTCATACATTTTATTTTGTGTTCACCTCCTGTTTCTTTAACCAAACTAAAAATTCTTTTTTAGGTATTAATTTTCTATTACCTATTTTTACTAGTGGAATTTGTCCAGAATTTATTAAGTTATATACTCCTGCTTTTGAAATTCTCATTTTTTCTTGAATTTCTTTGACAGTTAATAATTCTGGAATATCTGTTTTTTCTTGCATAAACTCACCTCCTTGGAATTATTTGATTTAATTGACAGATTATTCTTGACTTTTAATATGTCTATATGTTACAATAGATTCAAATTTAAGTCAAGACATTTTTGAAATTTATTTTAAAATGTCCAAAAGGAGAAAACTATGAAAAAAGAATTAAAACATATTCATCTATATATAAATAATGATAACTGCTATCTTATAGATATTGAAAAAAAGACTGTTACTAAAGAATTTAATTTAGGCAATTTTCTAATTGAATTATTTGAAGAAACTAATGCATCTCAAAAATATCTAATTGAATTTCTTTTAAATAATCATGCAGATTCATTATATAAAGCTTTAGGTAATGAATTGTCAAAAATGGGATCATTCGAATGTAGAATTATTAGTGGAATTAAAATAGAAAATGATTTACAAATGCCATTAGAAATTTATACTTTTAAATCTTATCATGATTTTATTTTATTCATTTTATATAGAGCCGCTGCTTTAAATATTCAATTTAATAAATGTAAAAATTGTGGCAAATATTTTGTTCCTACAACTAAGAGTAATGAAATATATTGCACTCGTGTTTTTAGAAATGGTAAGACTTGTAGAGACATAGGTTATGAACTTTCTGTACAATCTGATGAAATAACAAAGTTATATAGAAATGCATATAAAACTCAAAATGCCAAAAAGCAAAGAAATAAGGATATTGCTAATGTAGATAAACTATTTTCTAATTGGGCTTCTGAAGCTAAGAAAATGTATAAACTTTGTAAAGATAATAAAATCAAATTTGATGAACTTTCAAAATGGCTAAAAGACAATCAAGATTGGATTAATAAGTAGGAGGTAATATATTTGGCGGGAAATATTCTTTATATGGGAAATGAAAAATATAGACTTCGTGTTAGTAATGGTTTCGATTCAAATGGAAAAAGAAAATATTTCAATAAAACTGTTACTTGTTCTTATAAAAGGGAAGCCGAAAAAGAACTTGCAAAATTTATCACTTCAATTGAAGGCGGTTGCACGTATTCTGCAAAAAAAGTGACATTAAATGATTTTAGTAAACAATGGTTAGAAACATATGTAAAACCTAATCTTTCACCTACAACTTACCAAAGTTATACTGAAAAATTAAATAAACATATTTTACCATATTTAGGTAACAAGCGACTTGATAAAATAAAACCTTTGGATTTGGATAATCTGTATAATTTTTTGCTAACTAAACCAACTAATAGAAAAGACAAAAATGGTAATTATAAAACTTTATCTCCAGCTAGTGTACATCGTGCTCATGAAATATTATCTAGCATTTTCAGTAATGCTCTTAGATGGGACATAGTTCCTTATAATCCATGTACTAAAGTTGTTCAACCTAAATTTAAACGTACTAAAATGACATGTTATGATGAAGAAACATCTAAAAGATTAATAAATGTCCTACTTAAAAAGGCTCCTATAAAATATAAATGCTTTGTTATTCTTGCTATATTAACTGGTTTTAGACGTGGTGAATTAGTTGGTTTGCATTGGGATGATATTGATTTTAAGAATCATAAAATAAGTATTAAACGAAGTGCCTATTATTTAAGTGGTCAACCTACTTCTGAGAAGAGTCCTAAAACTGATTTAAGTACTCGTACAATAGCTGTACCTAGTATTTGTTTTGATTTGCTTAAACAATGGAGATGTGAGCAAAGTAAGATGAGATTTGCTCTGGGTAAATCTTGGAAAGGTGCTAAAAATATTTTTACTACTGCTGATGGTAGAATTATGAATCCTGCAACTGGTCCTAAATGGTTTAGTTCTTTTTTAGCTAGAAATGGTTTTCCTCATATTCGTTTTCATGATTTGAGACATACTTTTGCTACTTTGCTTATTTCTGGTAATGTTGATGTTAAGACTGTTTCTCATAAATTAGGTCATGCTAGTACTGATACTACTTTGAAGTTTTATGTCCATGATTTGGAGTCTACTGATAGAGCTAGTGCAGAGTTGTTGGAAAATATGTTAGTTGGTAATGTTACTATAAAATAGCAAAGAGCCTGAGGCTCTTTTTCAATTTATATTTTCTATTGCCTTTCTTAATGTTTTTATAACTAACTTTGCACAATGTTCTTTTTCTTTTGGTAATCCATTTAATTTATTAGTTATTTCATTTGCAGTTAAAGTTTTGGCTTTTTCTATTTCCATATTTTTAATCATTTCTGTTACTACACAACATGATGCTATAACTGGAGGGCATCCTTTAGCTTCAAATTTTGCATTTTTTATTATATTTTTATTTTGTTCATCTGTTTTTATATATATTTTTATTATATCGCTGCAAATTTCATTTTCTATTATTCCTATTGCATCAGCATTTTCAATTATCCCTAAATTTATTGGATTTTCAAAATATTTTTTTACTATTTCACTATACATTTTTATCTACCTCTTATTGCCATTCTATAACATTTTTTTATATATAGCAATATAGAGTAGCTTTTTTGCTACTCTATATAAACATTTTTTGTAATAATCCTTTTTTAAGCATATTTAATTCCATATACTTTTTTTCTTCTTTTTTTATTTTTTGACTTAAACTTTTGAGAATTTCTGATGTTTTTTCTTGTTCATTTTTATTTGGCAACTCTATAGGTATATTCAACATTGATTCATATGATAAACACATTCTTACGCTTCCTTCTAGCCTTTTATTCATTTCATATGTAAATTTAGATGACTCAAAAAAATACTCTAAATATTCTGGTATTATTTTTTCATTACATTTGAAACATATATACATAGGGCTTATTATACCTTTTATATCTTGTTTCATTCTTGCAATAGAACCAACATTTATACGGGCTGGATTATATGCAAAATCATCTTTTTCTACTACTTTATAATTTCTAGTATCTTCACTTGCTACCATTCTTTCTTTGAATTGTTCTGTCTGTAATATAAAACCATCTTTGTTGCTTACACTATATACATTGTATTTTTTATCATTAGTATTTCTTATAGATTTTTGTATAAGAATCTCTTTCATTTTTATTTTATTATTATAATTTGTTTGATATATTTTCTGAATTAATCCTCTTTTATATATCTTAAGGGTTTCAATTTTTTTCTTTTGGAGTTCGATTTTTTTATCTAATAAACTTAAGAAATTTGATATTTTTTCTTGTTCTGTTTCATCAGGTAAAGTAACATTAATATTTTTTAAATCATTACTTGTAATTGAATCTATAGTACTTCCCTTTGATAACTTTTTCCATTCACCTTTATATTTAAAATTTTCTAAATAATAATACAAATATTTTGAGCCTTTAATTGAACAAACTCCTCTGCCAATACATGCTTTATATTCAGTAATAGCTAAATCCCCAACAGGTGCTCGTACTGTCATAATTATATCATTGATTTCGCACATTTTTGTAATTTCAGTAGTATATAATCTTGGTTGTATTTTACCATTATTTAAATCGGCATTTCCTTGAATTAGTATAATATCACTTCTATCAGATGTGTAATTTACAGAGTTAGGGGATTGTCCCATAGTAATCACAGCGATGTTATTAATATTAGTAATCATATATTTATCTTTAAATTCTTTAAATCTTAATTTAGGTACTAACAATATTTCACCTTCAATCTGTCCTTTAGTTTTAACCTTAA
>ENA-ORND01000728-ORND01000728.1-human-gut-metagenome-genome-assembly--contig:-NODE-728-length-26650-cov-4.509945_pt1 | contig 26650 bp, 29 predicted proteins | sample MGYA00242111_ERZ509014 | MGnify/ENA primary metagenome ERZ509014 (study PRJEB26280, sample SAMEA2338694) | human gut metagenome | biome: human gut; feature: human-associated habitat; material: faeces... | reverse complement strand
CAGGCTTAATCGGGTTCTCCCGATCATCACGAAGTGTTAATTATAGAACCCCTCTTAACTTATGATTTTCTATGGTTTTTTGGTAACAATCCAATAATACTTTTTCTCTCTTATCCCAAGTATATTGTTTGGAACGATTCACCACCCCATCCGATAACTGTTTAAAACGATTCGGATTCCCGAGCAACTTGTCTATCGTTTTCGCTATGTCTTTCACGCATTGTTCATAGCTGTGTATGGGAATACGAATACCGCTTTCTTCATCTATTGTATCATGCATTCCGCAATGATCTAAACTAAGCGTGGGAACTCCGTAGCTCATTGACTCCCAAATAACAGTTGCATTTCCTTCACTGATACTTGTAATGACGTGCATGTGGGCATTATTGAATAGTTCCACTGCTTTACTTCGAGATAGCTGACCATACCATGTAATCAATGAATCAAGCTTGTTATCAGCAGCATATTGTTTGATGTATTTTAATGCTGGTCCATCCCCAACTACATCTACATGAAGTTTGCCCTTATCTTTTACATGAGTCAATGACCGTAAGAACAGTTTACTGTTCTTACTGTCATCCTGACGACCTACAATTATAAAATTATAGGTATCAGGATGACAGTACTTTTCTTCGTTGACACGGATCTCTGCATCAATACAATTTTCTGGCAGATAAATACTCTCTTTCCCATAGAATTCATAAAACTTCCTTTGATTTTCCGTGGTAGCGGTCAGCAGTAAATCTGTTTCATGCAAAGCTTTTTTCACTCTACTACTGCTATACATTTGTAATATGTTGACCGAGGAACGGAATATATGTTTTAACCGCCCTTTCAACGGCAGATGCTTCACCAAAGCCCACGGAGAATTATTGACACCTCCTATAGGACCCCACATATAGGGCAATCCTAGTTTCCAGAAATATCCGGGTTCACGGTAGCCTATCGGTCCCACCATATGGCACAAGTCAAAATGCTCAGTTTTCACCAACTTCTTTGCTACCTGATAAGCCTGCTTCTGCCAAGACTTAAACGCTACATAAAAAGAATATGGGAAGATGCCCTTTCTATTAAGGTAATTCAGTGCATGGGTGGTCTTGCTGGCATGTACCGCCACAAACTTCACACGAGGCATAGGATGCTCCAAGGCAAACCGTTCCATTTCCAAGCAATCACCCAACACATCCCCACTGGCACCATACACCACCGTCAGGTTGTTATATTTCGACATATGCTTCACATAATTCCACGCCACGGAATATTCCGACCCTTTGGTGGGAGATATGAAAGCTGCCAAGACTAAAATATTCATATGTAATAATTTTATTATCAAGCCATACTTTTACCATTCAGTACAAGCTTATATGCTTTTATTTTTTCTTTTAAACTCCAATCGGTAGTCACAAATAAAAGCAAGCGTACTATCATAAGGGAGAGTCTAAATAAGCCATAAGCCACTCCTTTATAGTGCTTCCTCACATAATAGTTAAAACTTATCTGTGACATCATAAATCTGCCATACGACAGCCCTCTTTTGGAAAAGCTACCGCCTTCAAGATGAACTATCTGCGGATCGTTAATCACCTTTCTTTTCAGCCCCAATTGAGCCATTCGATATTGCAAGTCAGTTTCCTCATAATACATGAAAATATGGGAGTCAAAACCATACAGACTATCAAAAACAGTTTTCGTCAAGAACAGATCAGCTCCGGTAATGAAATCTACCTCTTTTGTCTTTGTTACAATAGTCGCAGGAGATTTCCTGACAATCTTTCCCCAGATGTACGAAAACTCACTGCGTGGAGTCGGAAACTCACCATAACTAAAAGTAGTATGACCCTCATTATCGAGTAGCCAACACCCGGCGGCACCTATTCTGTCTTTATCAGCATAGGTTTCCATATACTGATATAACATTCGGACTGCATTGTTCCTCAATAAAGTATCAGAATTAAGAAGAAACAAATATTTTCCGGTAGCATACGACGCGCCCAAATTATTTGCCCTGCCAAATCCGATGTTTCCTCCACTGTTTATCCAAACAACCTCAGGGAATTGACTTTTAATATATGCTTCGGAATCATCTGAAGAAGCGTTATCCACCACAATCACCTCATAACGAATGTCGCGTGTCATTTGGTGAACAGTTCGCAAGCAATCGGCCAGTAATAGCTTGGTATTGTAGTTTACGATTATTATAGAGACGTCAATCATCACATTCATTCGTTTGAAAATATCTTACTGTAGTAAACAACATCATAGCACCCCAGTTGATTGGGACATTTCCTAATGTCATCATACCCAAAAACATCCACAATAGAGTTTCTAAAGAAAAGAACTTTCTTATCATACAGGTGTAAACAGCTATTTGCATCACGATAAAACTTAGGAATCCATAATCAGCGATACCACCCAGCATCACCCTGTCACTAAAAATCCATTTGCTTAATCCATAGTCAACTCCATGTCCGAGCCACCCCTCCCATGAGGATAAATCGAGTTTAGTCAATGTATTTACTACAGGGATAATTCTGGCAGCAGCACTACCATCTGCGTTCATTACCGCTTGTTTATCCAATGTAATAAAGGCCATTAATGAATTTCTTGCCCTTTCCAAAGGCAAATAATCTATATTGAAAAACAATAGGAGAATAAGAATGGCAATAGGAATGGCTACCAAATACTGCCTTGGTGAAACAAAATATAATGCGATAAGAGTTAATCCCACCATAGCTGTTCCACTCACAAGCCCTAACATCGTATAGACAAAAACTATGACAATCCATTTATCTTTTATCCAAAGTTGGGTTAAGGATAATTTGCCATTTTCTTCCATCTCATACATTCTCAACAGAGAAAGAAAAGAAAAAGATAAAATCACAGCTGCCGAAGAGGGCTCATAGCTTAATGCATTTCCGGCAATTCCTCGACCTAAGTCTTGGACTAAATTAAATAAAGCGAATACCTTTATGCCTACAAGAAGAAGACATTGCTGAAGCACCAAAAAAATGGCATAAGCCGCAATCAGCCCCCTTATTAAACGCACAAAGAATTCTTTTGTGAAAACTTTGTTTATTACGGTCAAGTTGTAATAGGCTATATATATAAGCATAAACGAAAGGGCGAACAAAACAGTTGACCATCTTAAAGTAGCCGGGTGGCTCACAGCCGCAATAAGTACCAGACTATAATATGCAAAAAACAGGAGCAACGGTTTGCTCATCCAAGGGGATTTCAGTATAATAACAAAAGGGCACAGCATAGAAACCAGAAGCTTCAAATAGCTTACGCCATCACGACTCTCCAATGGAATGTATTGAATACAAAATAGTACTAATAAAAATGCCGCAATATTGCGTTGTGTGATATATTTAAACAGACTAATCATTGTTTTGTTTTTCCTAATGTTTTTATAGCAAATCGATTGACCAAGTATACAAATAGGTGCTGTATAGGCAAAGAACAGGCAAAAGCTACCAACGTGATCTTTCCATAGAAAGGAATGCACAAAATCTTTTCAAAGATTATCTGCGCCATTACTAATGTAATGGAATAATGAGTTAACATAAGATTTAATGAATTCTTTCCCCAATAGACGAAGTAACCGAATAGGTTATATTTCTCTACAGATTTAAACAAATAAATAAGTCCCAATGGTCCCCATAAAGGAGCGAAATATGACCAGCCTCTTATAAATGGATAAAAATTGGCCGCCATATAAGAGAAACCTATAAAAGCTACACCTATTACAAATAAGCCGGCAGGACCTTTTATTTTAGTCCATTTATAGGCATAATATCCAAATGCTATACCTACCCAAGCTTGCAAAATATTATGGATGGTTCGAAAGGGAGCATTTACGATTTGAGCTATTTCTGTATCACCGCCTGCTAAATAGATGTTGTATATCTCTTGATATATAATGGTGAATATTAAAAACGACAATAAAACTATTTTGTTTTTCTGCTTTAGCCAATGCCATATTATGCCACCACCTAATAATGCGGGCAAAAACCATAACGTCCCAATGCCACGCAAAGTGATAGTCTTATAAATCTCCTTAGCGATGTATTTGCCATCGTAGTAATCAAAACACCATAATACAAGGTCAAATGCGATAAGAATGCCAGACCAATATAAATAAGGCAATCCTAACTGAGCAAATCGTTTTCGAATAAAAATCTTTATAGGCAACTTTTTTGTGCTCATTCCATCTACCCATCCGGAAGTGACATAAAATGCCGTAATCATAAATGAGCCAATAAAGACATTTATTTGATTAGGAAATGCTCCTAATCCATAATGCAGCAGCACTATACATAATATTGACAATCCTTTTACGATGTCTATATATCGTTGGCGTATCATTTATACTTATTGTTAAATGGCAAAGCAGTTCTCCGAATCAACCGTTGTATCATCAGAGGCACCATTAATCCTACAACACTATAGAATAACCAATAAAGTTGATTGTATTCTTCTATAACCGGAATAGTCAATAAATTTTTCCAATCCATATCATATTGAACTATCTTTATACAACTTACTGCCTTAAAAGCCAAAAGATGAAAGGTTAGCACATATAAGGTGTTCGAACCTATATAATCCAGTACGACGGATAGTTTTGTTTTGCTCAAATACGCTGAAATCTTCAGAACAATCATACTTCCCATAATGCCCGTGCCAGAAAACATCAGACAGTCCCATCCTTTTACATTGATGTCAGCTGTAAATAAAATGGGGGTTAAAGAAAGGGCAATTGTCATTAAGGCAACCATATAAGTCGGTATTTGTAAGATTTGGATGCGTTTAAAGAAATATCCCATTAAAAAGAAAGAAGCAGCCAACCATTGAACCGAACCGAGCAAAGGTATCTTTATAGGAGAATAATCTACAACAGCAGCAATAAGCACACAAATCTCCCCCCCCCAGTATGCTAAATAAGGTTAAATTACGTTTTTGCCTACAAGGTTTTAAATAGACCAATCCTATCATAGAAGCTACCAATGAAGCAGATAAAAACCAAAATGGCCATAGCAATTGCTCCGATCCGTAAAATACCAATGTCTTACAGGCTTTGATAATGATTTCTTTAAATGAGTATATATTGGGGTAAAGTCCAATACGATAAAAAGCATTGTGCAATAGCAAGAATAGAATGCTCCATTTCACGTATGGAATCCACAAACCTTTTAAGCGCTTTCTAACAGCGAGTTTCAAGTTGTCGATATATCTATCTTTCAATAGATAGCCTGAAATCAAAAAGAAGCAGGGCATATGAAACAGATATATCCAGTCATGTAAATATGCCGGGCATCCCGAATGTCCTACCACCATCAAAATTATGCACAATGCCTTGGCTATTGAAAGCGTAGGGTTATGGGCGCTGGCTGTATTCTCGATTTTCATAAAGTTTTTAAAAGTTTATCCACATATGCTTTCCATGTATAGCCTTCCGTAGCCCTATGAGCTTCTCTACACATCACTGCATACTTTTCATTATTCAAAACGTACTCAATACTTTCGATTAAAGAGTCTTCTCTAAATTCATTGTTGTAACAACCGAAAGTAATCTCTTTGCCAAATGTTGCCACAAAATCTTCGTAAGGTGAAACCACTATAGGTGTAGCAAAATACATCGCTTCAATCATGGATGAAAATCCTGCCCAAACCGGTGTGGGATTTACAAAGAGTTTAGCTTCTGTCATCAATTGATAATACATCCTATTCTCTTCGGGGATATCTTTATGCAGATAGCCATAGCATTTCACAAAATCTGGTAATTGACAAAAATCATTCTCTCGCATACCAATGATATGCAATTGATAGTTTTTCCCTTTATCTCGCATTCCCATCAATGCATGAATCAGCAACTTTGCTCCCTCTATATATTTCTTCTGTCCGATAAACAAGATGATATCCGATTTCTCTTTCTTGCTTATCAGCTCTTCTGTTTGATATTCTGTGTCGCAAAGATTATTGATAACATTCTCACCCAAATACCTGATATTAGCATTAGGGTAAGCTTCCTGCATGATGGCAGCACTTTTAGGGAATAGAGAAATCACCACTTGGGCATTGCGAATCGCTTCTACTTGTTTGCGAGCAAAAGACTTCTCGATGCTATACAACTCTCGTCTCTTTTGAGATTGGATCAATATGTTGAACGTCCAATCACTGAATAGTAAAGTGGGAATGTCGCTATATCTGTTATAATAATCAAAACAGGTCACAAAGCAGTAATCTGCTGTATGATAAAATGCAACGCTCCTTTTTATTTTCCGCTCAGTCAACCAACGGAACAGAGAGGTACGTATCCACGAATATTCATGATTCGGATAAAAACAATTCAAGAATCTGGCTACCGTCAGCTGCCAGATCTTATTGATGAATCGATTGGGTGATATATCTATCCTTCGCACCAAGATTCCCCTGTTCTCCAATTCTTTCGTAAATAGATAAGGGACATTGCTCCAAGTGGATGCCTTGTTTGAATCTCCGTAAGAATAGAATATGATTTCTTTCATTACCTGTATAAGTATATTATGATTTCGTGTTGTCTCTTAAAACCTCGTCTATCCGATGCAGTTTTAAGATAGTATAAATTCTATCATTGAGGGGACTCATCACCCGCTTCCTGATTGGTTCTAAAAGCATTGCCAAGGCAAAAATGCATACAGTACAAACGATGACGAAGCCCAAATAACCGAAAGAATTTTGCAGGGATTGCCACACGCCGTATTGCACATCATAAAAACTGAAACCGGCGGCTCCATCTTGCAGCAGATAGCAGGGGAAGACACAAGCGGCAATACGGTTCACTGTTTTGCTTTGAAAGTGTACTCTCAAGAAAATGCAAAATACCACTACCGATTTCGCCACCACAAAGGGATTGTTGTAGCCTCCAAAACGGTCGGGCAAGTAGTCCGTTATCAGCATATTGATGACCGACAGCATTGCATAGGCCATAAGTAAAAGCCACATCTTTCCGCTCTTCTCCGCATCAAACCGGTGTAGCCCATAGCCTATCACGTACATAAATATCATCTGCATGATATTGAAACCGTTGGAGTTGAGCCCGTTTTTAAACAGCCAACCACTAATGCAATTGATGTAAATCATCACCGCCATTGTGAACAATAACTGTCCGTTGCTTAAAGCTTGCAAGCCCTTGTTGAGGAGAGGAGAAAGTAGCATCAGCATCAGATAACAGGCTATAAACCAGTAGAAATAGTTATGGGAGATAGGCAGAAAGGCACTGATTAGATGGTTTACATTTACCCCCCCTAAAAATAACTATATTTAACACACTTGACAAGAGGTGGTAAAACAATACCATGCCGGTGAGATTGAGAAACGATTTCACCCTCAGATTGATGCCGTAATAGCCCGAGATAAGCAGGAAGACATTGATGCATACTCCCCACAGCAAAAACAACCCATCGTAAGACACTTCCCCATGAGCACCGTGACCGAACGAATGTCCCATCAACACAGAAGCCATCGTAAATATACGAAGCAACTCAATACTTGAATTTCTTGCAGAAATGGTAGTAGCCATCATGATTTTTTTAAGAAACGACGTTTTATATAGTCCCAAATACGGATATACATAGGAACCTTTAATCCCCACGAAGCCGTAAAGCAATGGATGCAATAGGTATTTGGGTTGGATTTGTACTTCATTGCTAATTTATTCTCACTGCCATTGCTCTTTTCCAAATCATATTTCAGTGGCGAGAAATACTCGGCCGGGCACACATAAATGCCTCCGTTACCTTGTAATAATACAGGTTTGTCTGGCATTTCCGTTGGAAAATCGGAGAATACTGTTTTTAATGTTTCCCCAAACACATTAGGCGCAATGACATCCAGCTTCACACCGCCTTTTTCGTCCATACAGAAATGCTTGTCACGATAAAACTCCATCGCTTTACGGCACCATTCACAGCCGGGTTCGGCTCCGAATATGGCAGCCTCCACACTCTCTGTAGCGGCTTCAAAGCCTATAAACGATTTATATTGTAACAAATCATCGAAACTTTTCAGCACCTCCACGTCTGAATCAAGATAAATACCTCCTTCCGTATAGACGGAATATAATCGGATATAGTCGGCAGCAAAGGCATATTTCTTGGCTTCAAAAGCTTCTTTCACCCAGGGCACGCTGTTGATGTCAAATCGCTTGGTGTCCCACAACACCAGCTCATAGTCGGTCAGCACCTGTCGCCATGTGTCGATGCAATGCTGGATCAGTGGTGGATATTCATCACCGCTAAGCCAGCAAAAATGTATCTTTTTAGGTATCATAGCTATTTTTGTTTTAGAAATTTCATCCAGTTGAATTGGTCGTATTTCCGCAGAGGAAGCAGTGGATGGAAACAGTAGGAATCAGTCACTGCACCAATTTGCTCATAGCCGTTTATCTTGAATGCACATTTTATATCAGGATAAGATTTATGTACAAGAGCCACCTTATGCTTAAACGGCAGATTGTCGAACCTCTTCAGGTCGTTGTATGTACAGCCGTCGGTTTCAACAAGTACGTAGTAGCAACGATCGGAGTTTATACGTTGTTCACGACGATGCCATGCCTCTGAACCAGCGGCTACCGAGGGATAGTGGATTAGGTGGATATGTATTTTCCCGCCAAGCAATGCAACGGGCCATTCCTTTTCACTTTCCACTTCACGCATCTCTGCATTGGTGTATTCTGCCATGTGGCTGATGTAGTCAATATAATCGGCTGGGGGTATCATCAAGTTTACTGTCGGACTGTTGAAAGGCAAGCGGAAATCATGTGCCACGAAGGCTCCTATGCAGTTGTTGCAGAAGATGGATACTTCTTTATTTACCCCCCCCCCATTAACAGTTTATAACAATCAAACATTACCATCCTGATTTTCCACTGTACGTTGTTCCAAGTCATATATTTATCGTGTTTTATCGGTGTAAAAGACTGCGTAGCTTGCAAATATATGGGTAAGTTCCGCAGAGGGTCAGCAGAAAGACTACTTTCAGCGATGCGGGTACCTCCGCCAAAAACAGGTATTGTCTGTTCAGCTCCGGAAAGCAACACAGCCACTCCATGTAGTAGCGGTTGCTTCGTTTCATAAGTGGCATGAGAAACCCTCGCACATTGGCTTTCAACTGTAGGAATTCATTCTCATATTGCTTGTAGAACCCCTTATCTTTGGCAAAGCGACATGCAATCTCAGTATTAGCATGGGCATCGTGACAACGTCGCAGGTCGGCATTGTCGTCCTGCCGGTGTGAGATGCTGTCGGGATTAATATAGTAGTTATAGATAGGCGTGCATCCTTCAAGGTAGCCCACATGCAGAGCATAATAAAACATCTCAATGCAGAGCACATTGTCCTCCTGCATGTGGCAGATAGGATAGTATATCTCATTATTGTTCAATAAGCTCCGTTTTACGAGTTTATTGAACAATGAACAAACAATGGGAAACGCTATCACAGACCGAAGCGGATCTTTTACATTGATGTCCTGATGTACCGTGCGTAGTATTCTGTTTCCGTCGTGCTCGCAGTAGTCAGCTATCACTATGTCATAGTCGTGTCGTTTTGCACAGTCGTACATTTTCCGATAGGCATCCCTCTCCACCCAGTCGTCGCTGTCGCAGTGGATGATGTATTCACCAGTGGCAGCCTTGATGCCTACCTCGCGGGCTTTCGCCGCTCCCATGTTCTGTGGCAGGTTGATGATGCGCACTTGTTTCCGTCTGGGGGGGGTAATTGTTCTACTTCTTTTTTGAGCAAATCAATCGATCTGTCGGGTGTGAAGTCGTCCACAAAGATAAACTCCATGTCGTTAAGCGTCTGTCCGAACAGCGACCTTGCGCAACGCCGGATATACGCCTCCACTCCATACACCGGTATTACTACACTTACTTTTGCCATACTAATATGATTCTTTTTAGTCGGTATATTACTGGGCATATACCTGTATATATCAAGAACGATTTCACTTTCAACGAAAATCCGATCATGGGCGATCGCCATATAGCCTTTACTGCCTTGGGGAATGTGTTCATCCACATATTACGGTATTTGTTGCTCTTTTCAAGCAGGGGCATCAGGAATCCCATCACAACGAATTCCGCCTGACACAATGCTTTACTGTATCGTGGATATACGCCTTCTCTCTTGAAGAATTTTTCAATGACCACCATGTTTTCAGCGGCATCCTTGAAATTACGCACCAGCGAGGCTTCATCCTTCCTTCCACACACCGAGTCGCCGTGCTGGAAATAGTAATATAGAGGTCCTTCCACATATCCGTAACTCTTGGAGAAATACGCAATCTGGATAGAATAAGCCCTGTCTTCCATCATATGCCCACAGGGAATCATAATTCTGTCCGACTGATATGTAGCCGCCTTTACAAGGCGGCTCCATAGCGAGACTGTCGTCTCGCTATGGAGCATATCTTCTATAAACTGCTCCCTGTTGTCGGATATGGTGTCAGTTATAAGGGTGTGGTTGATGCCATCCGTATAACAAACGGAACGGCATATCACGTAATCTAGGTTGTCGGCCTTGGCTTTTTCATACATTTGGCGATACATATCGCAGTCAACCCAGTCGTCGCTGTCGCAGTGGATGATGTATTCACCTGTAGCAGCCTTGATGCCAACCTCACGGGCTTTCGCCGCTCCCATGTTATGCGGCTGGTTGATGATACGCACCTGCTCCTTGCGCTGCGGAAACTCTTCTAGCACACTGCAAAGCAAATCTATCGAGCAGTCAGGCGTGCAATCGTTTACGAAGATGAACTCCATATCATCAAGCGTTTGCCCAAACAGCGTCCTTACGCACCTCTCGATATATTTCTCCACGCCATACACCGGTATCACGACGCTGACTTTGGCTCTTCTATTTGTTCTCATAGACTCTTCAGATAGTTAAATGAGTTCTGACGTAGATTGTGTAAATCCGCTTCTGTTTTTGAATAGTCAACCTTCCTTATTCTCAGTGTGTTAATGTCACAAGTTGTTATTAGTCGGTCTCCAATATTCAGTTCATTCAACAGATTGATGTATCTGATGTCGCGACCGTCTGAGCTTTGGAAAGCATAGAATGTTTTACGAAACAGTATGCAGAATGCCGTAGCATGGAAACTGGCGGCAAAGACAACTGAAGCATATTTAATTGCATTCAGAAAGTCGATTGGGGAATAGGCTATTTCAAACATATCCACTACTTTCAATTCATTGCGCTTTCCGAAGTCACGCACTAACTCCCGGAATTCTGGATTGTCGGTGTCATTACTCAGGAAATAGGTCAGCAGATACGGTTTCTTTATGATTGGTCCTGTCGTTAGTTTGTCCCACTCATCGAAATTCAGTAGGAGTGAAGGGTCAAGTACCACATCGCCATGTCTTCCTGTCATGTGTTCAACCTCATCCCGAATCACAGCTTCTCTGAACGATAACCGTTTAAACCGCTTGGTCGCTTCCTTCAGGTAATCTGTTCCGATGGTATGCAGTGATTGAATGTTCGAACTGATAGCATATCCCTGTATGCTGCTCCCCATCGGTTTGGGAAAATCGCCAAAATAAACGGGTTCAATAATGTCGTTGGTGGGATGCAGACTCCACATCTGGTCAGAGCCGATAAGATAAACATTGATATCTTGCGGCATATCTTGCGCCATTTTTACTGGTTTTGTACAGCGAAGATGTTTTTTTCTGAACCTATCATACAATTTACGGCGTTTATAAAGCGTAGGAAGCACTTTGAAAAGGTAGCCCCCTAACAGGCGAGGGGCTACAAGTCCCCTTTTTACAATGTCCAGACGCCACGGACTATATATCAGTTCCGTAAAGGGTTGTCTATAATCAATGACCATAGCGTCATACCCTATTATGCGTAATATCTCTTGTAGCGCATAACATTGAAGCATAGCTCCAAAATTATCTGCCCTATGATATGTAATGATTCCAATACGTTTATTCATTACTTGAATATTTTCTTGATGTTTTTTACAGTATTTAATCCTACTACAGAAACGATTTTTTCCTTAGCTTTTTCTTTTATGCCATATTGTTTGTCTTCAAAAATATGGCGTAATAATTTCAAAGATTCTACTTCATCTTCTGTATTGGTAAAAATTTCGAAGATAATGGACGATTTGCTTATTTGAGGATTAACAAAAGTATCCAATTGTTCAGAAAAAGTATCTTTATCATGAGCAGTTAAATATAAAAAGCCAAGGTCTTTTGCAATATCCCTGATAAGTGTAGATGACTGATTCCCATTGTGTCCGATAGCTGCAATATATGAATCTGTATCTTCACCAAAGATTGAAGCCCGATGCCCGTATGTACAAAATTCCACTCCTTTACCGTTGTTTATTATCAATAACCGGATATTATTACCTAAATGTCGATTCCCTATTATGTTGATGTCGTAGAAAAATGACAAGTCACCTACTACACCAAAGTATAACGTTTCAGGGTGAACGATAGAAGCTCCAACTAGTGTTGAGAAATTCCCATCTATGCCAAACCCTCCTACATTACTATGAAATCGTACAGATTTGTCCGATTCAAAGAAATTCCAAGAACGTAGGGGCTGCAATATACCTAAATGAACTACTGAACCTTGCGGTATTCTATTTGCCATTTTGAAAGCTGTCCAAATATTAGAGAATGGTAGTTCTGGTATTTGTTCATATAGCGTAGTATTTATTTGTTTGAACGCTGTTAAATAACTGTCATGTCCAATAGATGAGCCTTGTATATAATATTGGAAGAAAGTGCTGGCTTTCATTTTGAAGACGTGGGATAATTTTTGAAATCTATCTCTAAATTCACCATCTTCATTCACACGCCAAACATTTTTGGGGCGAAGAGAACCAATTGTATAATAGTCGCCGGATATTTCGCCCATGTGTATCAATAAATCAGGTTGTAACAGTTTGCAATTGTATAATTCTTGTGCTCCATATAACGCTGATAACACTCGGTATTTACCATTGTATTCACTTGTGTGATCACAAAGAACAACAGCGTCATACTCAGCGCAAAAAGAATCTATTTGATTTATCAAATCTTTAGACATTTTCGAATAAGCACCAATAAAAATAGCTATTTGTCCTTCGGGCATTTTAGGAAATGAATCTTCCGCGTCAATACGTGTAATCATTTTTACAGGGGCTATTTCTGTGACAGAAAAATCCATTGAAAACTGTGTGGTCAAATCGAGATGAACTGGTCCCCCCCCATTTTGAGTCAGATAAGAAATAGCCTTATTCACTTTAATGGTGCAATCCCATTCATCATCTGCATCTTTCACAGGTTGAAGTACAAATGATTTTACTACCACATCAATAGGTGGAGTAGATCTATTTGTAGATTGAGCATACAAATGTTCTACGTGACTTGTGGTCATTGATGAGGTAATAGTCAAAATAGGCAATTTTGCATAAAATGCCTCGGTTAATCCTGGCATATAATTACGTGAAGAAGTAGCACCGGTGCAACTAAGTACAACCACTTCTTTCGACTCTTTCGAAAGTCCACAGGCAAAATATGCCGCCGACCGTTCATCCACCACTGAATACATTTCAAAAAAAGGGTCTGATTGAATACTGGCAACAAAGCTAACATTAGTAGCTCCGGGAGACACAACCACCTTCCGAATCTGGTTGGCTTTTAATAAAGCTATGATAATTTGTACGTTTCTTTCCGCTGAGTAGTTTTTTATTCCCATATCATTTCAAATTACATTCTACATCATCCATGGTTATTACACCAGCACCTCCAGTCATATACACAATATCACCCACAACAGAACGGCCTAAACCAGAAGTAAGAACTACGGCCATATTGGCTATTTCAATGGGCGATACCAACCTTTTCATAGGATTACGGTCGTTTTCAATTCCTTGCATTTCATCTCTATGTAACATAGGGGTTGCAGTAGGTCCTGGTGCAATACCGTTTACCACTATGTTGTAGGGAATTAGCATTTTTGCTAGTCCTAATGTCAATCCTTTTATTCCCCATTTGGAAATAATATACGGAGAGTTTGCTGGGCGCAGGCTACTGGAAGATGCGATATTCAAAATGTTCCCATGAATTTGGTTATTGCGCATATATTGAGCAAATAGTTGCGAAAGGAAATAAACCCCCTTCAAATTAGTATCCAGCACCAAGTCATATTGTGCTTCTGTTGTAGTACCAAAAACACCACTCTGTACGCCTGCATTATTTACAAGAATATCTATTTTCATATTAGAGGTCAAAGATACCGCCTCCTCAAATTTCTCTGCAAAAAGATTTGTCTCTAAATTATCCATTACTATAAAATGGACCAAGTGAGCTGTATGGGGAAACATTTGATGTAGGCGTGACAACGCTTCTTTTAAGCGTTCTTCATGACGGCCCGTAATGACAACTTCGGCTCCCTGCCGATAACATGGCTTGCGCTATAGCGAAACCGATACCACTCGTACCTCCAGTAATCAAGGCCGTTCGTCCCTCAAGTATGTGTGAGGTTTGCAACTGTACTATTTGGACATTTTTTACGATAGGACGCTTTGAAAATAGTTTAACAACTAAATTCTTGGCCGCATATAAATAAGACATTGTAATAAGTTTATAGAATAACTCGTTTGAATATTGATAGTTTTTGACGAATAAATGCCTTTTCTTTTGGGTCGCATCCGCAACAGTAAATAGATAGGATAGTAGTTAATGCAGAAGCAAAACAAATAATCAATAATTTGAATAATCCGTTTTCTATTGGCAAATAAAGATGTAATATTATAGGCACAATAGAAGAAAGAACTAATACATAAACATCTTTGAGCAGTACATGTTTGAAAAAAGAGCGTATAGAAAGCTGTATCATAGAATGCAATAAAAATAATCGATAAAACAACTGAACCATAAAAATTAGAAATGTAATCACATAAGAAGTTGCTGGAGGCATTTCTATGTAATAGGCAATATAAACCAATGGAAAAACAAGCATTCCTGTTCCGCCTACCACTATTTGATATTTCTTGATATTTCCAGTTGCAAGCATAGAGGTAACCAACGTGTTGGAAATGACTGACAATAAGGCCACCAACAATGAGAGCCTGACAAACTGAGAAGTGTATACTGGAACAAGTCCAAGCCAAAGTGTTAAAATAGTCTCGGTTTCTAACAATATGGGTAATGCAAAAAACAAAACTAAGAAGAATGAGTATTTAGATCCTCTGTGGATAAGTTGGAATAGGTATTCTCTATCTCCTGAAGCATATGATTTGGTTATTTGAGGGTTTATAGCTGTTGTAAAATTATTTACAAAACTCATGACTACTCCTTCTATTTGGGTAGCTACACCTCTGGCTGCGTTAACTGCTACAGTGAAGAATAAATTCATTAATATATTAACCCCTTGTGTCATTAATACACCTGAGCCTGCTCCTAAAAAATTCCATCCTGCAAAATCTACCATCTGGCGAATGAAAGACTTGTCTATTATAATTTTGCCGTTACATTCTTCAAATTGTCTTTTACAATACATGCCGTAGATAGCACGAATTAGTATGGAAACAATCACTAAAAGAAAGGCGTATATTTTTAGTTTATCAAACGGTGATATATATAGTAAATATGCGACTATTAGTTTTAGTACTTGCTCTAAAATACTGATATATGCAAAGAAAACCATCTTTTCGTGTGCTATAATAGTAGCATTATAAGGTATGCTTATCAATCCAACAGCAAAAGTAATAGCAGAACACTGAAGAGCCCAATGTGCTGCTTCTAATCTTCCTGCTGGAATGTTGATATAAAGATTCAAAAAACATATACCAAAAATCTCCACTAAGAGGAGAATAAATAATGCCAATCCGGTCTGTATGACTACTGAGGAAGAAAAAATAGTACGTAATTTATCAATATTTTCCTTTCCTAATTCAAAAGTCAAATAACGGCTTATAGCAGTAGATAATGAATTAGACAATAAGGAAAACATAGCTACCATACCACCTACGACATTGTATATTCCATAATCATCTATTCCTAAAGAGTTAAGTACGATTCGGCTGGTGTATAAGGATACTGCGAGTCCAAATAATGACCTTAGATATAATAGGAAAGTATTTTTGGCTATAGTATTATTTCTTGACGAGTTGTTATCCATCACTCAAATTAATAAATGACAACATTGAAATTATAGTATTTGCGCTTTCCACAATTTTTTCGCCATTGCCTTGATTGCTTTTTCCATGATTTCTTCTTGACCGGGTTTAATTCTTGCCCCCAAGCCATTTTTGAGAAGCATACAATTGGCAAAGGCATTGGCATCTATTTCAACTTGTTGGCTAACATTCTTTTCATACTATCTTCATCCCCTTCATTGCGGATATAGTGTGAAAACTCATATTCCCATTGATTTATGACAGCAGGAAGTTCACTTGATTTACCTCTTTGCTTGAAATCAGCAATGACATGATGTTGATAAATATGGCGAGCCTCATGGCTAAGGATATATATTAAATCAAATTCTGCTTTATTTTGCAAACATAATTCTACCCATTCTTGGTTAATATATAGGATGTTTCCATCCCATTCTGCTGAATTTTCAGTAGAAGCGAATTTCTTCTTATCTGTTACAATTTGCAAAATATATGCAGAACAGTCAATCATAAGTTCTTTGCAGGCTTCGTCAAAGTATTTTTTTATCCGTGCTTTTACTTCTTGATTTATCATTGTTGTTAAATTAAAAAAATAATCAACTATGAGTACTTTAAGCTGATCTACTTTTCTTTATACATTTCCTCGTAATACTTCTCGTACTCTCCGGAAGTAATATTATCCATCCATTCTTGGTTATCCAAATACCAGCGAACTGTCTTTTCTATATCCTCCTCAAACTGCAAGGAAGGTTCCCAGCCCAATTCTTTTTGGAGTTTTGTAAAATCAATGGCGTAGCGAGCATCGTGTCCCAGACGGTCAGTAACATTGCTATAATCACCAACCCACATTTTAGTTTCAGATATATTTTTTCGAAGTACTTGTTTTATTACTCACAAAAATATGATGTATCAGTTCCCATATCGCAAGAGGAAAAATAATCCCACTAATAACATATACAATCCACATCCAACTATTCGTTTCTTCCAAAACCGGGAACATAGTTAAAAGGTCAATAGGCAAACCATTAAAATGTAAATAAACGAAACTTACAGGTTTGAATGCAAGGAAATGAAAAGCCAAAATATACAAGGTCTTATCTCCAATATATGCAAATATAGGGGCGATGCGATGTCTTGATAATTCTCTCGATAACAGCACTATGCTCATTGTTCCTGCCATAGCAATCGCATAATCAACCGACACAAGCCATCCTTGCACCGTTGCCATATTCAATTTGACGAAGAATGCTGCAATGGCCGGAACAATCAATAGAAGCAAACCTGCAATAAGCTGATAGTCGAAGCACATGTTCTTTTTACGACAAAGATAACCGCTCAGGTAGAACGCTGTAGCCAATAAAGTCTGTTCCCCGAACATCTGCGGTAAGGGAATCGGATTGAAATGCCATAATACTGCTGTTACGAGAATTGAAATTACCCCCCCCGCTACGTTATTTTCTGTTAACAAATTCTTCCTTGAGAGCATATTCAAGAAGAGGAGGGAAATAATCGAAGCCCAAAACAATGAAATCAGGAACCAAAAACCTCCTAAAAGGGATTCACTGCCAGTCATCGTGAAAGCCCTTACGATACGCTCAATGAATGTTTGCCATGAATAGCTGTTCTCATAAATGTGCATCGAGACAAATACGTTATGGAAAAGCAGGAAAATCAACGTCCATTTCACGAATGGGTAATATGAACCTTTTGCCTTTTGTATCAACCCCGTTTTCAAGTCCGTTATGTATTTGTCGTTTAGCAGCCAACCACTTACGAAAAAGAAGCAAGGCATGTGGAACATGTAAACGAAATCATTCAGATAAGTCGGGCATCCGCTATGGCCCACAACCATTAGAATAATGCAAATAGCTTTTGCTATATCCAAAGATTTATCCCTATTGTTCCTCATTTTACGAATTATTGCAGCATTTGTAAGCTGTTATCTTCCTTTATACATTTCCTCGTAATACTTCTCATATTCTCCGGAAGTGATGTTATCCATCCACTCCTGATTATCCAAGTACCAGCGGACGGTCTTTTCAATACCTTCTTCAAACTGGAGGCTCGGTTCCCAACCCAACTCATTTTGGAGTTTGGACGAGTCGATGGCATAGCGCATGTCATGTCCCTTGCGATCGGTCACATAGGTTATCAAGTCAAGGGAAGTTCCTTCGGGATTGCCCAACAGTCTATCCACAGTCTTTATAATGACTTTGATAATGTCGATGTTCTTCCATTCGTTGAAACCACCGATGTTGTAGGTATCGGCAACCTTTCCCTGATGGAATATAAGGTCGATGGCACGGGCATGATCTTCCACGAAAAGCCAGTCACGTACATTCTCTCCTTTACCATAAACCGGGAGCGGTTTGCGATGACGGATGTTGTTGATGAAAAGCGGTATCAGCTTTTCCGGGAATTGATAGGGTCCATAGTTGTTGGAACAGTTGGTTACAATAATAGGCATTCCATACGTGTCATGGAATGTACGGACGAAATGGTCACTACTTGCCTTTGATGCAGAATAGGGGCTGTGTGGATTGTATTTGGTATCTTCATAGAAGAAATCCTCGCCGTATGCCAAATGATGCTCCGAAGAAGAAGCCGTAGTGGTGAAAGGCGGTTTTACCCCTTCGGGATGTGTCAACTCTAATGCTCCATATACCTCATCGGTCGAAATGTGATAGAACCGTTTTCCTTCGTACTTCTCCAGAAGGCTTTCCCAGTAAATCTTGGCCGCCTGCAACAAGGAGAGCGTCCCCATCACGTTAGTACGGGCAAAGATAAACGGGTCTTTGATGCTGCGATCCACATGGCTTTCGGCAGCGAGATGGATGATGCCGTCGATATGATATTGCCGCATCAACTCCTGCATCTTCTCGAAATCGCAGATGTCCGCCTTTACAAACGTGTAATTCGGCTTGTCCTCAATATCTTTCAGGTTAGCCAGATTACCTGCATAAGTCAATTTGTCAAGATTGACAATGTGATAGTCCGCATATTTGTTCACAAACAGGCGCACCACATGGCTGCCGATGAAGCCTGCGCCACCCGTAATAAGTATATTCCGTTTAAATCCCATTGTTCTGTGCTTTTATCTGGTTGATACATTTTTCCAACGATTCCATCCAATGCGGAATCTTGTAACCGAACGTCTCGCGGAACTTCGTTTTGTCCAAAACCGAATAATGCGGACGTTTCACCTTGCTCGGATATTCAAAGGTATGAATCGGGCGGACATCACACTCGTTTCCGGCCAATCGGGCTATAACTGCCGCAAAGTCATACCAAGAGCATACTCCCTCATTGCTGAAATGATAAATGCCTTTCTTGTCGGTCATTCTCCTGTCAAGAATCCAACCTATGGCATCTGCCAGATCACCGGCAAAAGTGGGTGTGCCTATCTGGTCGAAAATGACAGGCAATATGTCTTTCTCTTCCGTCAATTTCAGCATGGTTTTCACGAAGTTCTTGCCCCATGCCGAGTATAGCCATGCAGTGCGCAGTATTATATAATTGCAGCCTGAATTGACAACGGCTTCTTCTCCTGCAAGCTTTGTCTTGCCATATACACCGGTCGGTTCCGTCATGTCCTCTTCCGTAAAAGGAACGTAGTTGATTCCCCTAAAAACATAATCGGTAGATATATGGATAAGTGTGGCATTGACAGACTTGGCTGCCGCAGCCAAATAACCGACAGCCACATGATTGATCAAGTCTGCCGTCTTTTCATCATCCTCTGCCTTATCTACATTGGTATAGGCAGCACAATTAACAATTACGTCAATCTGTTCTTTCCGTACAAGCGAAAGAACGGCATCCAGTTTCGTAATATCCAATTCTGCAATGTCCGTAAAGACATAGCGTTCTTTGCTCTTGCCGGAAACCCGGACCATCTCATTGCCTAACTGCCCGTTGCTTCCTGTCACTAGAATGTTCATATCAAGTTTCTTATTTATACAAATCTTCTCCGTATTTGAAATCCAATACGGAATCCTTTAAGCATGCCCTGTGCAGGTCTTTCTCCGAAAGGATGGCATTCTCTACCGGGATTTTCCAATTAATGCCCAATGCCTCGTCTATCAATTGTATGCCACCTTCGCTTTCCGGAGTATAAAATTCGTCGCATTTGTATTGAAATACGGCTTCTTCGCTCAATACGGCAAAACCATGTGCAAATCCTTTCGGGATGAAGAACTGCCGGTGGTTTTCCTCCGTCAGTTCCACGGCCACGTGTTGTCCGAATGTAGGAGATCCTTCCCGTATGTCAACCGCCACATCCAATACGGCTCCTTTCACACAGCGTACCAGTTTGCTCTGTGTATAAGGCATCTTCTGATAATGCAGTCCGCGCATCACGCCGTAGCTTGACTTGCTTTCATTATCCTGTACAAAACGGATGGGGCGTACCTTCTCGTCAAATTCCTTTTGGGAGAAACTTTCAAAGAAATAGCCTCTGGCATCCGTAAAAATGCGTGGCTCGATGATGACCACACCCTCTATCGCTGTCTTTATTACTTCCATGTCAATCCAAATTATCTTTCCCTGTACGTTCCACCTCTTCAATCACTTTCAACAGATATTGCCCGTACGGGTTCTTCGACATCGGTCGAGCCAACTGCTGCATCTTCTCGCGGTCAATCCATCCTTTGCGGTAGGCGATACCTTCCAGACAAGCCACTTTCAATCCTTGCCGTTTCTCAATCACCTCAATATAGGTAGATGCTTCCGAAAGGGAGTCGTGCGTACCGGTATCAAGCCAAGCGAATCCTCTGCCCAAGGTCTGTACCTTCAGTTCCTTATCCTCCAAGAACCGCTGGTTCACGGCGGTAATCTCCAACTCCCCACGTGCCGAAGGCTTGATATGTTTGACTACATCCACCACTTTATTCGGATAGAAATAAAGCCCGACTACCGCATAGTTGGATTTTGGCTGTTCCGGCTTTTCCTCAATGGAGAGGCAATTACCTCTTATATCAAACTCAGCTACACCATAGCGTTCCGGATCATTAACCCAATAGCCAAATACCGTCGCCTTTTGTTCCTGCTCGGCAATCTGTACAGCTTCTTTCAGCATAGCCGTAAAACCGTTTCCATGAAAGATATTATCACCTAATACCAGACAGACGGAATCATTCCCGATGAACTCTTCTCCGATAAGGAATGCCTGTGCCAGCCCGTCGGGAGAGGGTTGCTCGGCATACTCAAAATGTACGCCATAATTCGAACCGTCACCTAAAAGCCGTTTGAACCCCGGCAGGTCGTAAGGGGTGGAGATGATCAAAATCTCCCGAATGCCAGCTAACATCAAGACCGAAATCGGATAATAAACCATCGGCTTGTCAAATATGGGAAGCAATTGCTTGCTTACTCCCTTTGTGATGGGGTATAAGCGTGTCCCGCTTCCCCCCGCTAATACGATACCTTTCATAAAAACGATATTAATTCATTTTATTCATCTGCAGGGAACTCTGTTAAAACATAATATGCTTGTTCCATCTCATCAAGAAATCTTCTTTTACTCTTTTGCCATGCCCTATACAAAAGCATGATACTGATCATTAATAAAATTACCAAAGTCACATTAAATGCAGGTGCGTCACTAAAATCAATATCTGCAAATAAGAATTGTATCAGAATCGCTACAAGCAAGAAAACCACCGCTATAAGTAGCGATAACATGGCATATATCCTGAAAATACATCCTTGTATCTCTCTGTTCAGATTATCATTTCGGGATATGATATATGTGAACATGTATTTGTAAACCTTCAAATTACCAATTGTCCCTTTTACATCAATCCGATAAAGAGCCTTATATGCTTCAGATTTCTGAACAATTGAATCGGTATGTGTAAATATTCCCAAATAACTATCCAAATGTTTGATTAAATAAGTAGCTCGTGGAAACGGATTCGATATAATCTCCAACATCATCCCTATTCCATAGGAAAAAAAGATGAGACAAAAAGAAAATAACAACATATAAAATCCACTCTCTTCATCAAGAATATCTTCAAAAATAGAATATTCGCCTTCTGGCAAACTGATTAACAATATAACCAAAGACAAGAAAATAATCGCTCCGGTCATGAATGTTCTGAAATGGAGGGAAAAATTAAGTTTCATAACGATATATTTTTATCTGCGCAGTTTGATCAATCCAATTCTTAAGGAAGCGAATGAGGACTTACTATCGTTCTCCGATGTTTGAAGATACTTATCATGTCACCCATGGTCAGAAAACCGGCGACATCTTCCGTAATAATCTGATTCAAAAGTTTAAGATCGGCTTCAATCTGAGTACGGAGACGACAAGCCTCGGGATCATTTCCCTTGACAGTCTTCGTGACTTCATCCCAGGAAGAGGCCGACAAGCGAAGACGCGAGGAGAACTCCATACGCCGGTTATGCCCTTTGTAGATACGATAATAAATCGTACCGCGACCAGTTTCTTTTCTGCATAGTTCGAACCTTACAACAATTGTGGGCATTAGGATGTATATTGATTTACAGTCGCTTTAACTCAGAAGATTTGTACTTTGACAATATGTGACAACCAATGAAAGAAGTATGTAACATACCAAGCTTCTTCTAAATCTATATTATTCCCATGAAAATTAGGATTCTTCCCGAAAATTCATTACGATCTTTTTACGAATATCAGATTGTAATAATTTATGGTAAAAAAACGCTGAATGGATATCGCAACCGATACAGTAGTACGCCTTGGCTTTCAGCAAGGCTTCCGCCTTTTCCTGCACATGTCTGCCATACATCCCGGCCAACGAGGGCACGTTGAGCTGGAAAAAGATGTGTTCTTCCTTCAAGGCCTTGTAGTCCTTCTTCTGCATGTATTCGTACCGTTCGGGATGTGCCAGCAACGGGTAATAGCCTTTCTTTTGGATGCGTTGCAGGACGGAGAGCAGGCCCATCGGTGGATTGAAATAGGAGGTTTCCACCAAGAGGTAGCGTTTCCCTTCCTCCAAGGGCAGCAGGTCATTCTTTTCCAGACGTTCCTCGAAGAGGTTGTCCATCATGTATTCCGCCGCCAAAGCCAACTCCATCGTACCATTGTAACTCTGTTCCAGTTCCCGGAACTTCTCTCGCAGGGTTGCGGTTTCATTGGGGATGTCCTCCATGATGTGCGGCGTGAGCCACACCTTTCTGACTCCCTGCTTTTCCATCGTATCTAAAATCCGGAGTGATTCATCCAACGTCTCCACCCCGTCATCCACTCCCGGAAGAAGATGGCTATGGCAGTCGGTTATCCCTTTCAGGATGCCACTCTGTGCGAGGGTTGTTGTCTTACGGAATGGCCACATAGTTGTAATATGCTTTTATATAAGAGAACAACATGTTATCGGTTATTTGATAACCAACCATTTACCCCCCCCCCATTTCTCCTTTACTTCCATAGTAGGAGGAGTAGCCGTTATGATAACCGTATCTATAGCCATAGCGGTATCCGTAACGGTAGCTGTACCGGCCTCCGGCACTTTCCGTGCCGTTCAGTATCACGCTGAGGTTCCTGAAACGTTTCTCCTGATAGATGTTTTCCAGTTCGGGCAACATGCCGCGATCCAGCAAGCCGCTGCGTACCACGAAGATGGTACGGTCCGCCAGTTTCTCGATAATCTGCGCGTCGGCCACGATGTCGATGGGCGGACAGTCTATGAAGATATAGTCGTACTCGCCGCGAAGCGCCCCTATCAGGGTGGCCAGCTTGCCGTCCTCCAGCAGTTCCGTCGGGTTGGGGGGGACGGTGCCGATGGGGAGGATATGCAGGTTGTCGTATTTCTTGTCGGCAACAATGATTTCTTTCCAGTTTTCGACACGGTTTCCCAGATAGTCGCTCAAACCTATCCGTGGCGAATCCACGTAGGAGGAAACGGAACCGTGGCGCAGGTCGCCGTCTATCACCAATATCCTTTTTTTCTTGATGGCAAAACTCATGGCAATGTTCATGGTCAGGAATGACTTTCCACTGCCGGGATTGAACGAGGTTAGTACGAACACGTTCTGCCCTTTGTCCTTGCCCGCCATGAAATCCATATTGGAGCGGAGCACACGGAACGCCTCGTTGATGATGTCACGGCTGCCTTCCTTCACCACGATGGTTTTCATATAGGACTGCTTCTTCCTCTTGAATCCCAGTTTCCTCTCTTTGCTGAAGTATTGGGGAATCTCACCAATGAAAGGTATGCTGAGATCTTCCAAATCCTTGCGTCCTCGTACCTTGGTGTTCATGTTCTCCTTCATAAAAATAATCACCGCCGGAACAAGCAAGCCGATAGCGAATGCCACAAGGAGGATATTCATCTTCCGGGGAGCTGTGGGGAACATGCTGCCCCTCGGGGCGGTAATCACACGCGTATTATAAGCGGTGAAAGCCTGGGAAAGCTCGTTCTCCTCACGTTTCTGAAGCAAGTAAAGATACAGTTCCTCCTTCACCTTCTGCTGGCGTTCCACGGAAAGCAGGTATTTCGCCTGGTTCGGGTTGGAGGCCAGCTGGCTGGTGGTCGCGGCTTCCTGCTGGCGTATGCTGCGTATCTGGGTATTGAGCGACACGATCAGGTTGTCCACCGACTGAATGATGGTGCGCTGCATGCTTTGCAGCGAGTTGGCCATGTCCTTTGCCAGGGGGTTCTTTTCGCTGCTGTTGGCGATCAGGCGGTTGCGGTCGAGCACCATCGTGTTGTATTCACCGATCTGGCTCTCGATATTGACATTGGCTATGCCGGAATTGGTGGGCAACAACTGGCTGAGTTCCTTGTTGTTCAACTCTCTGCGGATATACTGCGCAGTGGATAGCTGGCTGTTGAGTGCCAGCAACTCCTTCTTGTTCTCGGCGGACTGAGACAGGTAAAGACTGGATGCCGCCTGCACGTCCGGCAGCAGGTGCTCGCTCTTGTAACCGGCGATGTTCTCGTCCACATTGCCCAGCTCACTTTCAATCACGCTCAAACGGTCACCGATGAACTGCGAGGTACTGACGGCAATCTGGTTCTTGTCCTGGATCCACTTCTCATTATATACCTCGATCAACGTATTCAGGATATCTTCCGCCTTTGGGATGGATACGTCATCAATGCTGAGATTGATGATAGTGGCATCCTCGTTACCCAAATCCGCACGCAAAGCGGTGGCGTAATAGTCGGTTACGGCACGTACACTACCTTTATTATAGCGGATGGAAGTCCCAACGAATGAATCATTCCAGTATTTGGTCGGATTGATTACGAATGTACCTACTTCCATGCGAATGGAATCGCCCATTTTACCGGAGAATTCCGTCTCTAATTCCTCACCGTTAATCATTACATCGGATATGGTAAATTCTTCTTTGGACGAGAAGTCTATCTTGAAGCTGACAGGCGTTTCATCCTGGTGGCGGTAGGAGACTGCTACAGGGTTGCTTTTGTACAATCCCACATCCTTCAGTCCCTTGCGGACGGTATAGGTCTCATTCAGCCCCAACCGCCGCACCACCTCAGTCATCAACGTGGGGGATTTCAAGGTGAGCAGTTCGTTATTGATGTTGGTATTCGACTTGAAGATACCCAGGTCGGAGAACTCGCTCATTGTAGTGGACGAACCGCTCTTGGTATCGTCCTTAACCAAGATGGCAGCGGTACGTGTATAAATATTCGGGGTACTCAACAGATAAAAAGCCGCTACGGCAAGAGCGGCAAACAGGGAGAGGGCAAACCAGTGCCATCTTGGTACGAACATTCCCCACAAATCTTGTATTCGTATAAAATCATCGGCAGGTTTTCCAACGGCAGTTTTCTTTTCTATCATAAATGTAAGATATTCTGTTCATCCAGTTATTTAAACAGCAGCACACCTAACGAGGTGAGGAACGAGGCAATACTGATCCACAGTCCCACAGATTTCACGCTGTTCTCATTGATGGTGGACTGTCCGGCACGGACCTTATTAGGTTGCACATACACCACATCGTTCTGTTTCAGGTAATAGACCGGGGAGGAGAAAATATCCTTGCTTCGGATATCCACCCAGTGGGTGACACGTTCACCGTTCTCCTCGCGAATGACGAATATGGCATCGCGTTTGCCATAAATGGTAAGGTCGCCCGCCATACTGATGGCTTCCAACAAAGATATCTGGTCTTTGGTGATACTGTATTTGCCGGGAGTTTTTACTTCGCCCAAGACTGAAAAATAGAGGTTCATAAACTCCACGGTCACAACCGGGTCTTTCACCAGGTCCTCGTCCACCAACCGTTTCTTGATAAGGGCGGCAATCTGGCTCTTGGTCATACCGGCAATATGGAGCGACCCTATGACGGGAAAGTCGATATTCCCCTTGTCATCCAATGTGTAACCGGATATTTCACCATTATTGCTGCCACCACGCAAGTCCGTGGCTCCGGCACGGTACTGGACACGTGTCAGGTTGAATAACGCCGCCAACTGCGGGTCTTTACTGGATACCATGATGGAAATTTGGTCCTTGGGCTGCA
>ENA-ORND01000696-ORND01000696.1-human-gut-metagenome-genome-assembly--contig:-NODE-696-length-27491-cov-3.307516_pt1 | contig 27491 bp, 25 predicted proteins | sample MGYA00242111_ERZ509014 | MGnify/ENA primary metagenome ERZ509014 (study PRJEB26280, sample SAMEA2338694) | human gut metagenome | biome: human gut; feature: human-associated habitat; material: faeces... | reverse complement strand
CCAGATTCATATTTCTCAAAATCAGCATTAAACTGCTCTAACTTTCTCTTTTCAAGAATTGCAGACTTATTAACCTCGGTCTTAGCCTTATCATTATCCGATGTACATCTTATAATGTAATATCTGCCTGCTGACTCAACTATACTGCTCATCTCACCAGTAGACAGATTGAATGCTGCTTTTTCAAATGCTGCATCCATCTCGCCACGTTTCAGTTCGTACTCATATTCGCCATCCGCATTGTACTCCTTGGCAACAGCAAAGAATGAACTTCCTGAATTCACAAGATTATATGCTTTATTAATATCTTCCTCTGAATCTGATACAATATATTGGATATCAATAACTCTTGCCTCATCTGCGCTTACTTCAATATCCATGCTGGAAGTAAGGTCATCGTAGAGTTTCTGTGCTATTGCAAATTCAGTAAACATTGTATTCAGTTTATCCTTAGTTATTCCTGTACTGCTTATCTGCGATTCTGTTAATTCATTGTAAAATGCATCAACAGCCTTACCCACAGAATCTTTTTCTTCTCTTCCAAGCACAACACCGCGTTCCTTAGCCTTAACATTCATAGCCTTGACACGCATTAACTTACTCTTAATCTGGTCCTTAATATAGCTTTCAAAATCAGCATCACCAATTTTCTCTCTCCATATATTACTGCCAAACATTTCCTCATATTCCTTCTTCACATCAGACATGAGAATATCTGCCTCGCATGTATAAGTTATCTTCTGTCCTGCCGTCTTAATAAGCTCACCGCTCTTCATTCCTGTTGTAAAATATATCAGACGTCCATTAAAGAACTTAATATATCCTGCAACTAACAGAACTACAACAAGAATAACTGCTAATATAATAAATGTTTTTTTTCTTCTTTTCATATTCTATCCTCTTTAATTATTTGTGATATGGCTCATTCTTCATAATCCTGTAAGCCCTGTATATCTGTTCCAAAAGAATAACTCTCATAAGCTGGTGTGGAAATGTCATCCTTGAAAAACTCAGCTTATAATCAGCTCTCTTAAGTACATCATCTGCAAGTCCCAAAGAGCCTCCTATTACAAATGTTATGTTACTTGTTCCTTCTATTCCAAGTCTTTCAATCTTTTCTGATAGTTCAACAGAATCAAGCATTTTCCCTTCTATTGCAAGTGCACATACATAAGCATCATCTTTAATGGCAGAAAGGATTCTCTCCCCTTCCTTATTCTTAATCTGTTCATTGACTATATCACTTGCATTATCCGGTGTTTTCTCATCAGGTAGTTCAACAATATCAAGCTTACAGTATCTTGAAAGTCTCTTAGAATACTCTTCAACTGCCTGGGTATAAAACTTTTCCTTAATCTTGCCTACACATACAACATTTATACGCATCTGTACTATCCTTCCACAAAGAAATATCCGCCATTATCAAGCCTGAATACTTCTAACTGCTCAAGAAGCTCATCATTGCTTAAGTCAGATACATCCATTCCCTCATCATCCATCACTTCTCTTAATTCTTTAATATCCTTGCAGTATACCGCCATACAGTCCTCTAAGAATTCCTTAGCTTCCTCTAAATCATATGCAACAGGCTCATCGAAAAGCTGTTTCTGATCTCTTAAAAACACCTTCGCACACTCATCAATATGTTTATCCATAACTTAAATCTCCTTATCTTATCTCTTTAAATTGCTCTCTTAATGTTCCTTCTACCCATCCCGTTACGAAACGCCCGTGTTTCTTAACATCTTCTACAGCTTTCTCCATAACATATGAATAATATACCTTATCCAACATAGCGATATCATTATAATTATCACCAAATGCCATGCATTCTTCAGGTTTTAGTCCAAAATACTGCTGAACCTGCTCAATTCCTCTTCCTTTATTAACATTAGTGTCCATAAGGTCTAAGTAAAGTTCTCCCGATACAAGTACTGAAGCCTTATCACTCCATTTGTTAATAAAATGTTCTTTAGAGTTCTTAATTCCTGTCATATCACACACAGCTATCTTTAATATATCCTCGTCAATGTCTGTGAACTTATCAACTAATGTAGTATGATAATTGACCACCTTGGTCATCCTGTAATAATATTCTTGAGACTTAGGCTTAATATATGCCGTATGTTCTCCTGATACAAGCACCTCACAATTAGGCTGTTCAATTACATCCTCAATTATCTCTAACGCAAGCTTCCTATCCATCGCAGTCTTTCCAATAGTTTCACCCTTGTATTCCACAAGTGCACCATTCTCTGCAATATATGCAAGCTTATCACTGACAGCCCCAAAAAGTCTCTTAAGACTCGTTATCTGCCTGCCACTAGCCGGTGCAAATATAACGCCTTTATCAACAAGTTTATTGATATACTGTATCGTAGATTCATCGACGCTCTGTGCTCCGTTAAGAAGCAATGTCCCATCAAGGTCACTTGCTACGAATTTAACCATATATTTTCTCCTTAAAATGTTTTAAGCTCATGTACAAGTCTTGCAACAGGCAGACCGACAACATTATTATAGTCGCCTTCAATACCCTTAATGTATGCTGCGAATTTTCCCTGAATACCATATGCACCAGCCTTATCCATAGGCTCTCCTGTGCTTATGTAATCCCTGATTTCCTCATCAGTCATATCATATACCCACACATCAGTCTTTTCATAAAAACTTACATTCTTATGTGTGCTGCATATAGTTACACCTGTATACACCTGATGTATCTGACCTTCTAAAGACTTAAGAATTCTGAATGCATCCTCTTCATCCTTAGGCTTGGTAAGAATCTCTCCTTTATGATAAACAATAGTATCTGCACCTATAACGATTACAGAATCATCTTTATCTGCATATTGCTCTAATACAGACTGTGCCTTAATAGAAGATAATTCTCTTACATAATCTTCAGGCTCCATCTCTTTAATATTCTCATCTGCATCACTTGTAACAACAGTAAAATCAAGTCCTACCTGACTCATTAATTCTCTTCGTCTTGGTGAACCCGATGCAAGTATCAAATGTTTCATAAAACTTCCATCTCCTTGTTCTTCACTGTATTTTGTGTTCAAAGCCTACTTCGACTCATACATATTGCATTATAGCATAAAAAAGCAGAGTGCTTCAATACCACCCCAATAAAAAAGGCACAACATTACTGCTGTGCCTCTCTGATATCATTAACATTTATTATCTTTTATTGCTCTTTTTGCTTATCACAATAACAGTTCCAGAAATAACAGCTGCTGCTACAAGAATCACAATATATACCCATACATGATTATTGTCACCAGTCTTTACAACCTCTTCATCAGCCGCAACTTCACCAGCTTTTCTGACTCTTGAGCCATCAACAGTCTCATCTTCTTTTCCTGTAACTAATTCTTCATCTCCTGCAACTTCACCAGTCTTCTTTGTGACCTGAGTTGATGAAGTTGTATGTTCTTTTGTCTGTTTATTAGAATCTACTGTTGTTTCATTTGACTTTGTTGTCTCATTAACAGCTGTTGTTTCGTTTGATTCTGGTTTTGTCGGCTTAGTTTCCTTACCAGCATCAACTGTTGTCTCATTCGACTTTGTTGTCTCCTGCGCAGCTGTTGTTTCGTTTGATTCTGGTTTCGTCGGCTTAGTTTCCTTACCAGCATCAACTGTTGTCTCATTCGACTTTGTTGTCTCCTGCGCAACTGTTGTCTCGTTTGACTTTGTTGTCTCCTGTGCAACTGTTGTCTCGTTTGACTTTGTTATCTCCTGTGCAGTTGTTGCCTCGTTTGACTTTGTTGTCTCCTGTGCAGTTGTTGTCTCGTTTGACTTTGTTGTTTCCTGTGCAGTTGTTATCTCGTTTGACTTTGTTGTTTCCTGTGCAGTTGTTGTCTCTTCTGACTTTGTTGTTTCTGATGAAGACTGTGCTACAGATGTTGTTTCCTTTTGTGTCGTCTCCTGCTGTTGATTATCTGATATAAAATGCATTTGTCCATTGACATTAACAAATGACTTAGAAATTGCTCTTCCATTACATGTAGATGTTAAGGTAATATCTGCTTTTGGTGCAACAACTATACCACATACCTCACCTATATTAATATTACCAGTTACATTAACAGCATTGAAAATAACCGTGTCTGATACATCAACATCTGTTAATCCGCCTGTATTCTTTCCATTAATGCTGAATCTTTTAATGTCTGCATCACCATCACCGCCAAGCAGATTAATGATAACAAACTGTCCCTGTGCTTTATTTGTTATGTTGAGCTGTCCTTCTCCATAATAAGATGAAACTTCTTTTCCCTGCCAGTCAATATAATTATTAGCATACATATTTACCACTACAATCTGCTTATTCTTAAATGAAGCAAGATCAATCTTTCTATCATCATAAGCACCAATAACTATATCAGCCTCCGAATCTGGTGTATCTGAATACGCCTTGAAATTATCGTATACATTATCAAGTGCTGCAGTTACATCCATATAATCCTCTGCATAATAAACATTGATTGTATCCTTGCAGTTAGCAACATTAATAACAGCACCTGTTCTTTTTCCGTTAGCATCCTTAATATAATATTTATTCTCTCTGGGTTCATAATCATAATCAGTTCCAAGCACAAGATTATTAAATGCATTCCTATCCACATTAACCTCTGATGAACCAGAATTATCAAAACTCTTGATATATGTTGTTCCAACGCTCATATCAAGCCATGCACTCATCCACTGATCTGTTATTACAAGCTTGTTAGTCGCGAAACATGTCTGATTGTGATTACCATTCTTAAATTCTTCAGCAACTACACCGTAAGGTTTTGCTGCTCCTAATAATTCATTAAGGACATCCTGTGTTTTTGAATATGCGCCAGCTCTTAAAGACGTACCAGCAAACACAGAACCTGCAACTATTGCAACCAAAAGAACGCCAACTGCAGTTTTCTTAATCTTTACATCCAAACCACTTAATCGTTTTCTAAAAAACATTACTATCCCTCCAAAAATGTCTGAACCAATAGTTTCCCCTTAACTATATTTCCCTCTCTCAGCGTATAATAGCATTAGTACCAAAGTACTGCTTCCCCCTTTTTTGGGGGTTTTAATTCTACATTAATAAAACAACCCATATCCTGAATCAGTATCATTCTAGTATACGTTCCGGACATGGGTTATATTACACATTATTCAATTTAAATATTATGCTTCAAGGCTTCTGTTCATAGCTGACTCTAACGCATCAATAGAAGCTCTGATGATATCATGGTCAATACCAATACCAAAGTAATTCTTTCCATCCTCTCCTGTAATACCAACATATGCAATGGCACTAGAATCAGAACCCTTCTTTAATGAATGTTCTTCATAACAGAAGATATCACAAGGCTTTCCAAAATGACTGGCAAGAGCATTACTTACAGCATCAAGACGACCATTACCACCATCTTCAACATTGTACTTCTCACCATTCTCATTAATAGTTACGACTGTCTGTATTCCATTAATCTGCTTGAAATGTACTTCAGAAATCTTGAATACTGGTGTGTATTTCTTATATCTCTTCTCAAATATTTCAAGAACTTCATCTGCTGAAAGCTCCTTATGATTAACATCCGATACATCCTTAACAGCATAACCCAGATCTTCTCTCATAGCCTTAGGTACAACCATTCCATAGTTATGTTCAAGAACATAAGCAACACCACCCTTACCAGACTGGCTATTAATTCTTATAACATCTGAATCATATGTACGTCCTACATCTTCTGGATTAATTGGAAGATATGGAACTGTCCATTTATTAGGATCATTTTCAATTCTGTAATGCATTCCCTTAGATATAGCATCCTGATGTGAACCTGAGAAAGCTGCAAAAACAAGCTTACCACACCATGGATGACGGTCATCAATCTTCATCTGTGTAAGTCTTTCAAATACTTCTGCAAGATGTGGCATATCAGAAAGATTGAGTTCAGGATTAACACCCTGCATATACATATTCATCGCAAGTGTAATAATATCTACATTACCTGTTCTCTCACCATTACCAAAAAGTGTTCCCTCAATTCTGTCTGCTCCTGCAAGAAGTCCTAACTCTGCATCAGCAACACCTGTCGAACGGTCATTATGTGGATGAAGAGAAATAATAACATTTTCTCTGTTGTGCATGTACTTAGACATATATTCAATCTGGCTTGCAAATACATGTGGAAGTGACATCTCAACTGTAGCAGGAAGATTGATGATACATTTCTTATCAGGTGTTGGCTGCCAGATATCAACAACAGCGTTGCATACCTCAAGTGCATACTCTGGTTCTGTTCCTGTAAAGCTCTCTGGACTGTATTCAAAAAGGAAGTTTCCTCCATCAGCTTCAGCAAGTTCCTTTAATAACTTAGCACCTTCAATAGCAATCTGCTTAACTTCTTCCTTAGATTTCTTGAATACTTGTTCTCTCTGTGCTAATGAAGTAGAATTGTATACATGAACTATTGCTCTCGGAGCACCCTTTACGGCTTCAAATGTCTTCTTAATAATATGTGGTCTTGCCTGGGTAAGAACCTGAATTGTAACATCATCAGGAATCATATTCTTCTCAATAAGTGTACGGCAGAACTCATATTCTGTCTCAGAAGCTGCAGGGAAACCAATTTCAATTTCTTTAAATCCAACTTCAACTAACATCTGGAAGAATTCAAGCTTTTCATCAAGACTCATAGGTTCAACAAGAGCCTGGTTACCATCTCTTAAATCAACCGAACACCAGATTGGTGCCTTATCAACATACTCCTTGTTAACCCAGTCATTGCACTTAACTGGTGGCATAAAATAGCCTCTTTCATACTGTCTGTAATCAAACATTCCTAAAACCTCCTGAAAATATAAATATGTATTGTTAATAAGTAAAGGCTTCCTTAAAGATAAGCATAAAAAAATCTTTCGTCCATGGGCAATTCCACCCAAAGAGACGAAAGATAAATCTCACGCGTTACCACTCTTCTTCATAGCTATGCTATGCACTCACTGAATACGTACAACAAATGTGCTGCATTATATTCTGTCCACTATAACGGTTGGCTTCCGGCTACTCCTACTTCTCATAATGATTTCAGGTAGCAGCTCCAAGGCGAGTTCAATAAGTTCCTTCGACTGCCTCGCACCACCCGGCAGTTCTCTGACTCTGGTTCCTATCTAATAGTCCTCTTCACAGCATTTACTTATTATGTACGCTTATTATACTTGTCATTTTTTATAAAGTCAAGCATAAATTCAAGTTCTTCTTTGGAAATATTCTTATCAGAATATCTTGCTTTCTCATAACTTGCTGTAATTCTGTCTGCAGCATCAGCATCGTTAGTTATTCTGTTTATTGTTATGTCCTGTGGCTGCATATTTTCAAGTGATTTACCATCCGAATCCCTGGCTGCCTTTGATGATTTTATTGCTGCTTTTCTGAATGCCTTCCTGTACTGCATATTAACAGGCATATTCTTAGCTTCTTCTGCTCTCTGACGTCTCTTTATCCTTGCTTCTGTTCTTCTGTCATTGCCAATGAATTCAATCTCATCACCATTATTATCCTGTGACTTTTTGAAATTCTTGGCATATCTGATAATCATATAGACAATAAATACAACAAGTGCAATTACAAGAACTATTGCAAATGCTGTAAATAATGCACTCATAACAGGATTATCAGTAAATGCAAGGTCGTTATCTCCCTTTACCACATCATCATCAGTGACTGGATTTACGGAATCTTCGGGCATCGTAGAGACTTCTTCTTTCTCTCTTATAAGTCTTAAGAACAGCTTCAGCACTATCCTTACAACTGCTACAAAACCTGAACCAATCAGTGTAAATATATTGCCATAATCCCCACTATAGAACAGAATCATGCCAAGAATCATAAGTCCTGACACAACCATGACCATTATCATGTTAATTCCTGTAATTCTCTCAGCAGGAAATTCTGATTTGCCAGCATTACTTATAAACAGAGAATTAAGCTCTTTTAACTGGTTAGCAAGAAAAGCAAGCAGAACAAACAGCACAAATAATACTGTTTCATAGTTAACAAGCAGTCTGTTGCCTGCTGAACCGCCATAAAGACTTCCTGCGACCATAACCAGACAATACAGAGGTGACATTCTCTCTCCTGCCTGCAAGGCAGCTTTCTTGTCTTCCTGAGTTACATCAGCAAACTGATTCCCATAAAGCGGTTCATTCACATATTCAGTTTTTCTTGCATTAGCCACTCTTATGCTTACAGACCTTATACACACAGCAAGTACACTTACAAAATATGCTGTAGACTCTGCATCTCCATTACCAATTATAATGGCTGTTATAAGCAAAGCAGCATGAATCAGCATAAATAGAAAATTCTTATGTATATTCTTTCTTGCCACATAAGTTATAATAACCGGAACTGCCATAAGCAGTGTTGCAATAATATAACTGTCAGATTTATTCGTAAGTCCCAATATAACAAATGCAGAAAATGCGAACGCTACAATACACTGGCTTATTATATCTGTCAATGTTCTTATTGTTCTCAGTTTATTATAATTATAAACTTGTCCCGACTCATTCATATGTTATCTCCTGATAAACTTATTTCACTTCCCAGCCCTCTGGTCTGATACCACAATAATCAAGGCTGTATTCTCCACCAGTCATATATGGAACAATCCATATAACCTGTCCATACTTTTTCTCAAACTTCTGCATAGTCTGCTGCAGCTTCTTTCTTCTGCTCGCTGATATAACAACATATACACTGTTGTCACTACTCTGGACAGAAACATTTTCTATAAATGTTCTGTTAATAAGCTCTGCAAACTCTTCTTTTTCAAGCTTTAAATCCATTCTTGCAAGTACAGTATTAATACTTCCAAGATGTCCAACTCCTGCTCCTTCTCTTATACCAACTGCTTCCTTTGTGTCAACATCACATGCATTACTAATAAGAGAGACATTTATTCCCTGTCTGATGAATTCTTCCGCCACAGAAGCTGCAAGACTTATTGCTTCTTCATTAACCGAATCATATGTAAGCATTCCATCATCCTCAAGATTAAGAAGAATACATACATTACGGCTGACTGACTCATTATATTCATTAACACACAGATTACCTGTTCTCGCTGTTGCCTTCCAGTTCACATTCTTTAGGCTGTCGTTGCTTGTATAATCTCTTATTCCTCTGAACACAAATGGATCTTCAAGCATATATTTCTTACGTTCTGCTTCTCCTGATATTCTGCTTCTTATAAAGCTGAATCTCTTACTATCCACAGTCTTAGGATAAACTGTTATCTCACAGGTACTATCCACTTTGAGAACATTAATCTCGTTCATAAATGGTCCGGCAAATGTAAGCTGTACGCCTGATATTTTGAACACACCTCTGTGATTGCATTTAACAGGAATTCTTCTTGTAATTCTCTGATTAGCCAGAAATGAGAACACATCATTGCGGTATGTAAGGTCTGACACACTTGAATTAGTATCTGTTCCAGGAAATTCAAGTTCCCTGTCCACCTGAAACTTAAGATTCACACATGGCAGCGGCAGACGTTTTTCGTTGGATATAACCTCAACAACATTAACTGTTTCGCCATTTACAACATGCTTTTTCTCAAATTCAAGAGCGACACCCAGCCCCTTATTCCAGTTATAACGAAATACAAACTTAATTGCCAGATATACTATAAGTACACCAATAAGCATCAATAATACATTCATTATCTTTTCCAATCTTCAGTAGGAACTGCTGTGTTATTAACAACATGTTCTATAATCTGTTCTTTATTATCCATATTCATGTAACCTGTCTGTAACACAATTCTGTGTGCCCATACTACAGGTGCAAGTATCTTGATGTCCTCTGGTACAACATAATCTCTGCCTGCAATATACGCATATGCTCTCGCCACATTGAGCATACCAAGAGTTCCTCTCGGGCTTACACCGATTGATACATTATCCTCCTGTCTTGTCATCCTTGCCAGTTCAACAATATAATCAATAAGCACCGGGTGAACATATACATTTTTCACATCTTCTTTCATTGCAACAATATCCTCACATGTTGCAACTGTTGAAAGTTCTTTAGAAGGATCTTCTTTTAAGAATCTGTTAAGAATAAGTACCTCATCATCTTTCTTTGGATAACCCATGTTAATCTTCATAAGGAATCTGTCAAGCTGTGCCTCAGGAAGCTGATAAGTTCCTGCTGTCTCAATAGGATTCTGTGTTGCAATTACAACAAATGGTTCTTCTAACTTAGAATATTCACCATCCACAGTAACCTGATGTTCCTCCATACATTCAAGCAATGCTGACTGTGTTCTAGGTGTTGCCCTGTTAATCTCATCTGCAAGAATAACATTAGCGAATACCGGACCTCTTCTGAATACGAATTCACCCTCTTTCTGGTTAAACACATGCACACCTGTAATATCTGAAGGAAGCAGATCTGGTGTAAATTGAATTCTTGAAAATTGTCCATCAATGCTCTTTGCAAATGCTTTCGCCATCATAGTCTTACCGGTTCCTGGAACATCTTCTAGAAGAACATGTCCACCGGCAATAATACTTGTCAGAACCAGTTCTGAAACATTTCTCTTACCCACAATCACCTTACTTACATTATCTAATATATCTGAAGCCTTACTCATAATACCTCCTCGTAACACGAAATTTAAACTCAGATAATTATAACAAAAACACTGCCAGAACAGCAAGTGTCTGACAGTGTTAATAGGTTAAATAATTATGAACTTTTGGTGAATTTAATTATCTGTAGGCATCTCCTGATTAACATCAATACCTCTTGGAGCAACAGGTGTTGAGAACACAATCTGTGTACTTGTTCTTCCGAACTTCTGAAGCTGGCCGATAAATGTATCAAGTTCCATGGTACTTGGGAACATAACTTTTAATAGCATTGAATAATTGCCTGTTACACAGTTACATTCAACAACATTAGGGCATGACTTGATAAATGGATAGAAATCCGGTTTCTGCACAGGAGCAACTTCAAGATTAATAAATGCTGTTATATGATATCCCAGCTTTAACTGATTAATCTTAACTTCATATCCTTCAATAATCTCTTCCTTCTCAAGTCTCTCAATTCTTGCTGAAACAGCCGGTGATGAAAGGAAAACATTCTCGGCGAGTGCCTTTAATGGCATTCTTGCATTCTGCTGTAATAATGTAATTATCTTCTTATCGATTTTATCCATGGCGTGAACCTCCAGATTATAATATTCGTTGTAAATGCTATTAATTTAACCAAAAAGGGGACAATCCTAGCGTTGTTGCTAAAATCGTCCCCTTTGACTTAAATTATTAACTTATACATAATATACACCTTACATAATAAAATGACAAGTGTTTTTTCTTTATTTTCATTGCTTTTATACATAATATTTGTTAGAGTAGAGAAAATACTAAAGCCATTACTGGCAGAACGGAGACATTATGGAGAATAATAATCAGGAATATAACACAGTAACTCTTATGCTTGACGATAACACAGAATGTGAATGTGCAATAATACGCATATTCCCTGCTGGAGATAACGACTATATCGCACTTCTTCCACTTGAGGGTGAAGCTGCAGACAACGATGAGGTATATCTTTACAGATACAAGGTTGAAGGCGACAACGAACCTATACTTGAGAATATTGAATCTGATGAAGAATATGAGCTTGTATCTGAAGCATTTGACGAAGAATTAGATGCTATGGAGTATGAAGATCTGTACGAAGAAGAGGATAACGAGCAGTAAGAAGTTCTTCTATAAAGCGTGAACGGGTTGTATCTTTGTTGTACCTCTGCTTGGGGTACAGAAGATACAACTTTTCTTTTGCCCTTGTCATTGCAACATAAAAAAGTCTTCTTTCCTCTTCTATCTGCTCATCAAGAACTGCCTTATTATACGGTATTATCCCCTCACATACATCCATCACCATCACAATCTTATATTCAAGCCCTTTAGAGCCATGCATTGTAAGCATATGCACACCTTCCACCGTGTTGTTCCTACGCTGAGTATCACACTGCTTAAGGTATTCTGTAATACCATCAAGCCATTGTGAGAGGCTCATATACCGCGACGCCCTGTGTGCCAGTTCATCAAGCACATTATATAATTCTTCCTTATCAGCCTTATGTTCATATATATAATTTCTTATATATTCATCGTAGCCAATACCCTTTCTTATATAATTAACAGCTGCAAATGGAGACATATTTCTTATCATGTTAATATCAGATGCCAGCTTTTCCACCTGTTCACTCATCTGTTCATTCCCCTCATAGCCTCTCTTCAATGCATTAATATCTGCCGGCTGTGTAATATATGAACGGCTTATATATCGGAGCGGCTTATTAATAATCCGCAGAAAGTCTATTCTTTCCCTGCTGCCAAGTGCTATCCTTATATATGTAAGAATATCCTTACTTATCCAGTGCTCATATATATCCTGTACTACTGAATAATCGCAGCATGGAATTCCATCACTTTCAAGCCTTGACATATACATATTCCCAATTACATTAGTTCTTGATAACACAGCAATGTCATCAGCAGCTATTCCAGTATCAATCAGTCTTCTTATCTCTGATACAAGAAATGCTTTCTCATCATTCAGACTGTTAAATTCATATACAGACACAGTATCTCCTTGTGAATTGTACGTCGTTATATCTTTATAATAACGATGCTCATTCTCCTCTGCTACAGCCCTTGAAGCAAACACAATATTGCCCGTTGACCTGTAATTAATACACATGTCAATTCTCACTGCATCACTATAATACTTATTGAAATCTAACATTATCTGTGGAGCAGAACCCCTGAATCCATATATACTCTGGTCATCATCCCCCACCACAAAAAGATTTCTGTATTCATCAGCAAGAATCCTCACGACATCAAACTGTGCCTTATTAATATCCTGAAATTCATCTATCAGAATGTACTTATACTTATTCTGCCACGCCCTCCTGTAATCTTCTCTCTGCATCAGAAGCTCGCGGCACTGTACAATCATATCATCAAAATCAATCAGATGTTTTCTTACAAGCATATCATCATATGCCCTATACATTATTCTAAAACTCTGTGGTGGAATACATCTGCTCTCATATTCATCTATATTAACATCTTCACCCTTAACACAGCTTATCTCAGATAAAACACCAGCTACAGCTTCGTTCTCATCATCATACTCCAGTTCAAGCCTGCACATCTGGTCTTTCACGAATTCATGCTGTATCTGCGGCTTAATAATACAGTGTGCAGAATAATTATATGCTGCCTTAAGTATTGTAAAAAATACTGCATGAAATGTGCCAAACGTCACTGCAGAGTTTCTGCCCTCTGACAACCCCTTAAACTTAAGCTTCATCTGTTCAGCAGCAGCCTTAGTAAATGTAATAACAAGAATATCTGATGGATTAACGCCGTACCTCTCAATCAGATATCTCACCCTGTGTGTAAGAACCGTTGTCTTTCCTGAACCCGGTCCTGCAATTACCATGCACGGTCCTGTATTATGTTGTATAGCCTGAATCTGTGCTTCATTAAACTGCAAAAGCGGCACCCCTTATAATAATCTTACACAAACAAATGTATACTAAGATTATATAAGCATGCCGCCATTATGTCAACTTAATAATATATTTTTTTATTTATTAATAGCTTGTTATATTATCATCAGAATCATCAGTATTAGATATACTCTTGATAACAACATAATATTCAACCTGTGGATTTACCTGTACAAGCACCCTGTCACCCTTCTTATGCCCAAGAAGAGCCTTGCCAAGAGGCGACTCTATGCTGATCATACCGCTTAATGAATCAGCTCTGATTGTAGTAACAATCTTAATAGTCTCAGTACTTTCATCATCCTCATACAATACCTCAACCGTATTATTAACGCCAACCTCATCATCTGCTGATGAATCATCAATAACAGTCGCATTCTTAATCGTTCTCTGCAGATATCTTATTCTGCTTTCATTCTTATTCTTAAATCTTTTCGCTGCATGATACTCAAAATTCTCACTTAAATCCCCCTGAGCCCTTGTCTCCTTGACATCATCAAGTGCAGCCTTTCTTACCTCATGTATCCTGTACTCAATCTCTTCTTCCATCTTTTTGATATCATTCTTAGTAAGTTCGTGTCCCATATCTATCCTTCTTTCTTACATTTAATCAATGAAATAATACGAGTATATTTTGCCCTTTTAAGATACATTTTGCAAGTTTATTCTGTCTCGACTTTATTACTTGTCGGCTCATCAAGAAGCACGAATGGCGCGTCATGTAAAATGCTTTAGCAAGCCCGATTCTCTGCTTCTCTCCGCCTGATAACATATCTCCCAGTTCACCGACATTAGTGTCGTATCCATCAGGAAGCTTTGATATGAAATCGTGTACTGAAGCCTTTTTGCACGCCTCAATTATTTCCTCATCTGTTGCGTCAAGCTTTGCAATTGTTGATTTACCGCTTCCGCTTCTTCCTGAAATTCCAATAATGCTTGCTTTTAAAACCGGAATTGATACATCAGAAATTATAGTTTCCTCACCATATGAGAATGTAACATTTTCAGTAGCTGCACCATTAAATTCAACTTCCTCACAACCTGTGATATCCTTAGTTACCGGCTGTTCATCAAGAATATCCAACACTCTGTTTCCTGCTGCAAATGTGTTCTGCAATGTACTTCCAAGATTATCAAGTGCAACAACCGGTCCGAAAGAACTCATCATTGCAACTACAGACACTAATTATTTATCAATAGCCTTTATCGCTGCTTCAGCTTCTTTCACATCTTCTATCGATATCCCTAACATGTCTGCCGCTTCCTCATATGTTCTTCCTGATAGGATATTCACTATTAATCTATAATTTCTTTCAATTGCTTTGCCAGCTCTGCTCTCCGCTTCTTCAGCTTTTCGTTTTTCTTCTTCAGCTTTTCGTTTTTCTTCTTCAGCTTTTTGTTTTTCTTCTTCAGCTTTTTGTTTTTCTTCTTCAGCAAGTTTCTTTGCTTCATCTGCCAGTTTCTTTGCTTCATCTGCCAGTTTCTTCGCTTCTATTGCTTCCTGTATTGAATTCTTTGCATATTCTTTAGCATAATCTTCTACTATCTTGCACATTTCACTCTGACCTCCTTCTGTCTCCTTGAAATAGCTTATCGCATTGCTAATCTGTGGAAACTTATCATTATAAAATGCTTCTTTATTAAGCATTAACTGCAATAGTTCTGATTTGTCCGAGCCATCATTAACACAAGTGTTTGCAAATATTATATCTTCTCCATCTTTCACTGGAACGTAACTTTCATCATTCTTCATACACCTTGTTACATGCGTCACTGTCTGATTATTCTTTAAGACATCATACTCAGATATATATACAATTGTAACATCTGGAACATTCTTAAAATCAGCACCTTTAGGTGTATATTTTGCTGTCAACGCTGCCGCATGAAATCTTGTCCTTCTGATATCATCATTGGAATTTCCCTTCTGCACCTCAACATTGCAATATCTTCCATCTTGTGTCATGCATAACGCGTCTAATGTTATTTCTCTTTGAAAGCTCTGGACCACACTCTGTACAGAAACCTTCACAACCTGTAAATGTGGCATATCAAGAAGCGTTCTTAATATTTCTTCACATACACCCGGCTTTTCTCCCATCAATCTAAACAGTGCGTCATCTATAATTCTAAGATTAGCTGCTGTTTCTTTTATTTCTTTTGAATATTCTTTTAAATTCCCCATACTCTTCCCCTTTTTACTTACGGCAGGGAATACCACATATAAGGATAGAGTGATTTCATTTGTCTTATATATTTATTATATACTACTCTTAAACCTATTTGCAATAGCATTCCCACCTTATTATCGCATTGCGTAATGTTATTTATATAGTATATATCATATATCATTTCTAAAGTCAATACAGCAGTTATTTTTATCGTATAAATATATATAAATATATTTTATTCTTTCTCTTGCACTTCCTCATAAATACGCTATAATATATAAGTCACATTTAAATATCGGCGTGTGGCTCAGTTTGGTAGAGCGCGTGGTTCGGGACTACGAGGCCGCAGGTTCAAATCCTGTCACGCCGACTTATAAAAAGCTCATGCAGATTGAAGTAATCACATTTACCACAATCTGCATGAGTTTTTTATATTATTTATCCAATTATTCTATACAAGATTATTTTTAACATATGCCAGTGCTTTATTAACAGGAGGTAGGGATATAACTACAAGAGTTACCACTGCTTCAAGCCCAATATACGAGCCATTGTAAACAACTGAATAAAGTATCGCACTATTAAAAAAATCCGGTGTATACACGGCAAAGAATATCCAGCCAGACAAGAATGAACATATAAATCTGCCTATAACTCCTATAATATATCCCTTCACAAGACCGTGTTTTGATTTAGAAAATATTCCTGACAACCCAAGTGCTCCAAAGCCTAATATATAATCAAGAAGCACCTGAGGAATATTCAGGATATATGGATCAAGTAATAACTGCAAAACTCCATATGCAATAGCTGCTGTCAGACCAGTCTTTATTCCATACCAGTATCCTATAAGCACTATGAATAACATACTGAACAGTGTTACAGAACCTCCCATTGGCAGTTTAATAACTTTAATCATGGAAGTCGCAACCGCAAGAGCTATAGCCATTGCTGCAAATGCAATATGTTTTACATTCAGTTTACTATTATTATCTCTTGCAAAACATCCTATAGTCATTAATAAGACACAGACAATTATTAATACCACATATCCTGAGCCTGTAAGACCATATGAAACGCTACCATCATCAAGTATTTTATTAACTAAAAAATTCATAATCTTCCTTTCATTATCTCTCAATATTTTTATTCCGTAAAGAATATCCACATTTCCACTAAAAGTCAAGCATTAAAAAAGAGAGCAACAGGTTTTTATCACCTGTTGCTCTCCAATATTTTGTCAATTACTTTTTATTAGAACTTACCGTTCTTAGCAGCTTCCTCAATGGAAACAGCAACAGCTACAGTAGCACCAACCATAGGGTTATTACCCAACTTTGAAATCAAATTTTTACAATTTATTTATGTTTATTATCATGCTGTTTTTATCAGCATTTATGCAGGTTTAAGAGCTTTACAGATTTATATTAGATTATTCTGATTTATTCTAAATCAACATTATTTAATCCATATTGTGTACAAAATGTGTACAATGAAACAGTGTACACATTTTGACTGTCTTTCTACCTATTTATATATATGTTATCACAATGCTGTTATATGTGCAATCCAAATTAGTTGGGAAGTCTTAACTCCATGCCTGCATATAGCGGTGTACTAATATCCATATCGTTAAACTCTGCTAATTCAAGATATCTTGTACCATCTCCTAATGCTCTTTCTGCAACCTGCCAGAAACCTTCTCTTGGTTCTACTATTGCCGTTCTTTCTTCTGTCTCCTGTGGTGCTTCCTCTGCCGGCTCATCCTCGCTTTCCTCTTTAGGATAATACTTAGCTTCCATGGCGGCCTGATAATCTGCATAGTTGTAACCTGCAGCTTCGAGCTTCTGTCTGCGTTCTTCTCCATCACCGTACTCACCACGGTAAATTGCATCAATAACACTCTCATTAAGTTTTTCTGAAGGCTGTTCTATCTCTTCTGTATCATCTTTTTCATTAACAACAGACCATACATAATCATTAAATGCTCTAAGGTCAAAGTCGTTAATAATAGCAAGTGTTGTCTCATAGTAATCTGGAGCAGTTGCATAATTATATCCAACCCAGTTGCCTTCTGCATCTCTGTCTGTATTGTTCACAGCATTTGTAAGACCATAAAGCTCTCCTTCGACTGTATTTGCTGCTGTTGCATCATCATAATTATTCCACTGCATCAGATCGAGATATCCATATACAGCACCCATTACATCAGGATACTTTTCAAAGGAATCTTTAATGTTTACATATTCTCCATCTATGTACTCTGTTGTATCATATTCTGCATCGCTTCCCTTAATTCCAAAAAGTGAAGCAGCCCCTAAATTCCAACCAGATTCTTTAGCAGCCTGTGCAAGAATTACAGCTGGGCTTATTGTTTTCTTTTCTTCTCTTCTGTATTTAATCCATGCATTGCACACCACTGGTGCAAGAGTGTTAATAAAGTTGTTTACATGCTCATACTTTGTGCTAATCACTGGAAATGTTCTCATATTACTTATCCTCTCTTTCTTCTATATCTGCTTTCTTTTCTACCTGTGACTTAAGATTCTTCACTATTGGCTGCAAAAATGGTGGAAGTGTTACTCCAATGTCATTGATATTTTCTAATATGCTTATGATTTCGTTGCATATAAGCCAGATTGCTACGACACATGCTACAAGAAATGTAAAAGGTAATGTTATTCCTACAACTTTTGCAGAATAAGAAAGGAGCTGGTCTATTATCACACCAACTCCTACTAAAAGCCACATACATATTTTCTTTGCAATTCCTCTTATTCCCTTATAACTATCTATCTGTTGTTTTCTAAATTTAGAAGCTGCAATACCTGTAAAATAATCTATCAAATTACATGTTATAAGTAATAATACCGGGATTGCCAGAATTCCCAGAGCACTTAATATAATGCTCCACACCGCTGTCACAATTACTTTTAATTTTTCCATATAATGTCCTTTCTGTTGCACTGGTGCAACTCTAATTTTTATCTTGTTATATGTTCTGGTTAAGAATCATCATAGTACATCTTAGATACCTCCTTATAATATTTAAAAAGCCAGTCCTAAGACTGGCAAATGTGTATAACAAATAAACATAACCACTTATGGCCATGTTTATGGATTTTCTTATTTATTTTTCAGATATATGTTCACAAAACAGTAATATCATTAAAAAAGGCAGAGAGTGTCCGCCTCTGGTTGTCCAGAGTGGTCTTCTCTACCTTTAGAGTTAGGTAATGGAACTTATCTTTATCTTAATTCACATATTCAAAATTTCCAAATAAGTGTAATTTCTCTTAACAATACTCTAAGATTGTGTGGCGTATACAATATATATGAAGATTTAATTGACACGGCTAAAACAACAAAAATAATATATAACACAGAATCTGGCAAAGTTAAATTCGATTCAAGCAGAGGTGCATGTCGAGGGCAACTTTTTAAATTTAATGAAAGAATTGCTAATACTTAATTCTTTTATAGTGAAAATAAAAATTCACCATATATGTAACAACCTTTAACAAATTCTGAAGCTGCCCATGCACCTATTTTTCCATCTGTCGTATAATAACGCTCAAGCCTTATTATTCCTGATGATTGCCTAATACATGCGCCGTAACCTATTAGTTTGTTGATGATTTTTCCGTCTGCGTTATAACACTGCCATGTACCGCCTAATATTTTAATAGAATCTGATGTTAAGCCGGCTTTAGTAAATACATCTTTGATATTATATTGAAACTTAAAATCTGTTATATCTGTACTTGTATTTTCTATTTTGCTTGTAAATTTACACATGCCGACTTTTTGCATTTTATTGTAAATGATATAATTATATCCATATCCATAGCAATCGCTTTCAGATATGAAATTTTTCATAAAGCAATTATAGAATGCGATATTACTGTTTAGTGCACTTACCTCGCTTCTGAGATTCGCAATCATGTCATTGTTATCTTTAATTCCCTTATCCATTATGTTAAGATTGGTTGGGTTCCACGGTGTTTGCCCCGTCCAACCTACTCTTTTGTAAGAAATAAATCCTGTTAAGCTCATAATTACATCTCCTTAAGTGCTGCCATCACCTCTGCTTCAAAATTAGCAAAATCTGTATCGCATTCTTCTTGATTCTCAATATATGCTCTTCTGTCTGCAATTCTCTTATTAATAGTTATCTCACCTGCGGAAGGTATGCTGGCTGAAAATGTAACTACAGCCTTTTCCTCTATAGAACTATTTCCATTCATTGATGTATTCTTTGTTGTATTTAACATATTGTTTTCCTTTCTACCGCTGTGCGGATTTATATTAATTATTTGCTATGTCTTTGACATAGTCTTCTAATTTCCACCATTCACCATGGTGCCTTATATAGTAATAACCCTCTATATAACAGTTATTTCCACTTATATCTACCGTACCAGCTGTCTCACTATGTCGTATCCAATCCATTAAGTTATAATATGCATCACCGCTTCTGATATAATAATAATCATCAACATATATTCCATCACGGCGAATGCTTACAGCATTTCTTGTTCCGTCTTCGTTTGACAGATTTATAAAATGTCCTTGTATTTTCAGATAGGCGCCAGTGCTACTTTTCATAAGGTATTCACCACCAATAAGAGTAGTGGTCATTGTAATACCTTCTTCAGTTACATTTACATTTTTAAATGTGCCTTCTAAATCAGCATTAACAGCTTTTAGCTTCTTACAGTCTATCGAACCATCTGCTGAAATAGTAGTATTAGTAGATGTAAGCGTGAACAGATTACCATTGATATTAACAGACTTATTACCACTAATATTAATTGTTCCACTTGCATTAAGTGTTATATCATCTGCAATAGCTTCAATTGCAGATTTAAGTTCCCCTGTCGTTGGGTCTTTCTTAATGTATGCTTCAAGGCTTGCTGTTGTAGCATAATTGTTAAACTTAACATCAATATCTTCTGGTGCTGGAGAATAATCTGTAGCTTTTGTACCCTTTTCTATTTTTAGCTTGTTTGTATCTACATGTGCAAAGCTAAAACGCATATATACAGCATTAGAAGGAACTGGCAGAGAACCTCTTACTCCAGTAGATTTATCTGCTACTCCGCTGATAAACTTTTTATTGCTGTCATAAAAACAAGTAGCCGGTGCATTACCCAGATTGGTCCATCCACTCGCTACATAGTTTTTCCACTTAGACACATCTATGTAGTCCGTCAAATCCCAATAGTTACCGCCATCTGTTATTATGCCAGTGGCTGTTATATACTTATTAGGAGTTACAGTGCTTTTTATGAATCTATTGACTCCACCAATTTGTAGATTATTAATATCATTTTTAGTTGCATAGGTGCCAGATACTTCTAGCTTAATACTATTACTTTCCTTAGTTATTGCTTGTGTTATAGCGTTATTCATCTGCGTTGTTGTGCTATAATTGCCCTTTAAATCCTGCTGAGTTAATGACAAACTGTTACTTATGCTATCAAGATTGATTCTTAATGCAGAATTTTGTCTTAGCATGTAAGCCGTTTCCGAATTAGGTATCTCTTTCCAACTATGGCTTCCATCCTCATTACGAATAAACCGCCATGCTCTTCCTTCGTTTTCCCAGTAAGCAATCTTTCCAATATACTTATCCCACTCCGTATCGTTATACTGCCATGTTTCTTCACGTGGAAACTGTGTATCAGCCGGATACACAGGAACACACCAATCCCAAGCCGGATAATTATCCTTTGTTGGCGCATAAGATATCAGGTATATTTCATCGTCATACTTGGCCATATTAGATAAACTTACACTATATTCCTGCAATGTCTGGTTTACATTAGAAAACTTTTCCTTAACGCTGATTCCGTCTATGTTCTCAGTCCACCAAAGCTTCTGTGTTATAAAATCATCAGATTGTTTTAATAGGCTGCCCCACTCAGAATAATCCTTTCCAGAACCGGTTTTTATATCCTGCAGAAGAACATTAAGTGTCTGTGCTGCATCATCCAGATATATCTTGTTGCTCTTAAGCGTATGTGTGCCATCATTGTTAATAGCATTAAAAAGACTTGCTATATCCAGCTTCCCGGCTGATATATTTGCGTCCTGAGATACCATATCATTTCTGATAATCTCTCTTTGTATGCCTTTTGCTGTAAGTCCTAACGCGTCAAACATCAAGCTGCCTTTTGAATCCCACACATACATGTTATAGTCACCTGATGCATCTTTTCCGATTTGAACGCGAAGCCTATTGCTATCACTAATCTGAATAGTGTTATCAGTCCACTGTGATTTGCCGTCTTTGCTGTGTACCTTTACATCTGTGGTATCAATGTCCAGAGCCTTTATTTTCTTTGCATCTAAGGAATCTATCATAGAATCCTTTATCTGTGCTGTACCTATCATGCTCACAACACTGTTGGCAAAATCTGTAGTAATGCTTTTGCCAGTGGAAGAGCCAAACATTAATGTTTTAATACCAGCAACATCACCATCTAATATGCCTACTTTCTCATATTTAACATTAAGCTGCTCTATGTCAGATTTTATTACCTTTTCCTCTTCTATTGTTGCAAACTTTATGTCTGCCTCATTAGATTTAAGGTAATTGTTCTTAATATACTGCAGCTCATTGTTTACAGACACAATAGTCTCTGCAGTTACCGTATTAGCCTTAACCCATTCTGCATCTACCTTTTTAGAAACCAGTTCCTTAGTAAGCATCATTTCCGCATATGTTCGTTCTACAAGCTTAGTAGATGGTCCTTTATAATCTGTCTCTGTTTCAGTTTCTGTTTTGCCATAAGCTGTAATAGTCATGGCAAGACCTCCATCATATTCCTGAGTTATATTCATAACCGGAACCTTATAAGTCTTACCTAATTCTTCAACAGTTACAATATCCCATGGATCCAGTCGAATATCTCCTAGCGTCTTTAAGCTTGCGCCTCTATACGCAAATCCTCTTACTTTCTTGTATACAGAGTTAAGCTTTTCTTCTGTTGTAAGTGGATTATCAAATGTTATTCCCAAAGTTCCACTTCCTACTGTAAAAGAAGTATTACTGTCAACATTACATGTAAGATAATCTAAATGGTAATCACTCTCATTCTTTTCAAATGTCATTATTCGTGATTCATTTATCGTATAGCCATTATCCTCATACCACTTAATAACAATTGTTCCAGTTCTGTCTACGCAAGCAAAACCTCCAGCTAAAGAAGCGATATATCCGATAACCTCACGATAGGTATATCCTACCGGTGCAGTATCAATAGTTATTCCATTCAAGCCAGATACATTACAGGGAACGCCACATCCAGTACTTATCTCTTTTAAAACAGATTCTGCACTTGCAGGATATGTCAATTCAGATACATATACACCTGTGGTCTTCATCATTCTGTCGTAAGCCGTAAATGTTGTGGTTGCCTGGTCAAGCGTTGGATGTTCTGCAGTAAAAAAGCCAAGTGGAATATACTCATACTTTCCGCTTGGCAGTTTCAATCCTATCTCTATAGGAATCTCTGTGTTTTCAAACAACTCATTTATTCTTTTTACTGTCAGTTCTATCTTAGCTGCAACAGCCGAACCTATCTGTATACCCTCATCAGATGTGGAAGCGGTCTCATAGCTCATCTTTTTAAAGCCAGCGTCAATCCACTTACCATTTATCTTTAATCGTAAGTTAAATGTTCGCGATGGTGATCTAATTGTTGTTGCAAATTGCTCTGATACATTATTATACATAAGCTTAATCCTCGATCATAAATTCAATGGCCGCAATATCCTCTAATGTAGTTCCATCGTACCTGCTGTCAGAATCACATACAGATATGTCATCCATCTTAATCATATGTACATCAACATCCGTTTCCATGTTGTACATCTCATCAATCTCTTTTACAACTTCCTGCTCTTTACCTTCTGGGAACTGGTAAGAATCTCCATCCATGACAGCATTCCCATTTTCATCTTTAAGCACATTGTTCTGTATTACTTCAGTTCTCTGTGTAACAAAAATATCTACTTCTCCTAACAATGTCTTAAGGTTCTTTGCAATCGCATAGTTTACTTTTACAGGCCAATGCTTTCTTAAACCCTGTAAATTCTTAAGCATTGTTGCACTATTATCAATCTGTTTAATAGTCATTGTTTTTTTCATGTTCTGCTCCTTACTGCTGTATTATAGATACACTGGCACTTCTGTAGTAATAGTTACCGTCCCCTATATCACCCAGCACCTCTTTACTCAATGTACCTCTATAGCTTGTTATTGTTATATCCTGTCCATCGTCATGGAATGTTATTGGAAAGAATCCGGCGATGAGTTTGTTCTTAATAAGTGCCATCTCATCTTCCTTCAATATTCCCCAATTAATAGATAAGGTCTTCTTTTCAGCGACAACATCACCCAACATTGTTCCGTCAAGTGCTCGTCCTGTAGAAGAAGACCATATAATCTCATCATCCACCTTGATGGACACAGGAGCCGGAAGCTCCTGATTGTCACATCTTAGTATCAATTCATCACATCCTTGTTAAGTTATAATCTCACATTTTCCTGTCTGCTTTGTATGCTCGTTAATCTTATCAACTACATATTTTTTAAGGCTCTTTCCATCTAGTTGTATATCAAGGTCCAGTGTTTCAAGTATCTTAAGTATCTGCTTAAGAATACTTATAGCCTCTGCCAATAACTCTGCACTGGATGCCATAGCTGCTGCCTTCTGTGCCATATCAAGAAGCTTATCTTCTGGTGCTACAACTTCGCCCTGATGTCTGTTATCGCCAATCATGGCAAGCTGGGGGGTGTTTGGCTTAACATATCCACCTTGTGCAAGGTATGGAATCTTGGAGAAGTCGGCTTCCGGTAAATGGAATCCAAAATCTTCGCCACCTATGCCTGGCACCCAGTTTGGAACTTTAAAGCTTAGTTTATTTACACCTTTTACAACAGCATTAATTCCTCTCTGCATTCCTGAAAGTAATCCATTAATTAAGCCAATCACCATATTAATAGGACCTTTTGCAATATCAGCAATTCCGCTAAATATGCCATCAAAAGCCGTAACTATACCATTCCAAGCGCCTTCCCAGTCACCAGAGAAAACACCCTTAATAAACTGTATAACTCCTTTAAATACAGTAATTGTATCGTTCATTAAATCAGCTATGGTTCCAACGACAACTCCAACCTTATTCCCTATAGAATCAAATATAGCTATAAATATTGGTCCTAATAGTTCAGATAAAAATCCAACTACAGGGGCAATAAAGTTGTTATATATTGTCGTAGCACATGTAACTATCTCACCAACAAAATCCAAGAAATTGGCCAGCAGTGGCTGTAAATGTTCACTCCATACTCTATCAATTACATCTAAAGCATTCTCCCAGACTGGCTGAAGCATATTATTCCAAATATCTAAGAATACATCTCCGGTAGTCTTAACAGCCGCTTTTATTCCAGTAAATATCGGCTCTCCCCATTCGTTCCATGCCCCTGCCATTGTATTAACCAAGCCAATCCATACATTTGATATAGATTCAATGGCTGGACTTACACCTTCGCTCCATAAAGAATTCCAAGATGCTTTAAATGTATCAAATATTGTTCCATTTAAAGATAGCGTCTGGGATGCAAAATCCGTCAGCATTGGTAATCCAACAGAAACAAAATTTGCAAGTATAGGATATGCTGCTTTATTCCATACATCCGAAAAGACTGTATTAAAGCTATCAAATAATCCATTTAATATACTGCCATTAGTATCGACCCATGTTACAAGATAATTTGTAAATGGACCATTAAAATAATTTAACAACGGCGGTCCTAATGCTCTTATATCATTAAACGCACTTGTTAAGTTTTTCTTGGCTGTATCTGTATTTTTTGTAAGTCCATCCCATATTCTTGACATAGATGGAGAAAATGCCGATGCACTCCATTTGCGGAGTTTATCTAATTCTTTCTTTGCCTTATTTACAAAATCACTAATTGCAGATGTTGCATTAGATGTACTTCCACTCACATCTGGTACAAGGTCAACACTTCCGATTCCTGAAGATGTTCCACCTGTACTACCGCTTGAATCAGAACTATCATCTGTTGGCTCTGTCAGCTTATTTATCTGGTCAAAGCCTGCAAGCGACTTTTCTATATCTTTAGCAGTCTTCTTGGCTGCACTTCCTATATCACCTACATTATCCGCTGCGCTGGATGCATCATCTCCTATACCAGCTATATCCGAACTTATCGAACCCATAGAGGTTGATACATCTGCTCCTGTGAGCATTTGCACAAAGCTGGCAAAGCCATCCGCAACCTTCTGTAATCCTGCCAGCAAGTTGTTAAAGCCACGCAGAATAGGTGTAAACAATGCTATGAAGCCTTTACCAAGAGAAGCCTTTAACTGTTCGAATCTGAGTGATAATATTCTTGTCTGATTCGCCCAGGAATCCTGTGTCTTAACAAAGTCACCTGTGGCATTGGACAGTGCACTTGTTACGTACTGATAACGGAGCATTACTTTTTCCTGCTCTGTCATCTTGGCTGTAGTTTTACCAAAGCCGTTATTAAGTGCATACTGGTCTAAGTTCGTCTGTGTCATTACAACGCCCAGGTCCTTAAGTGTCTCTGTTTCACCAGTCCAGATGGATTTCAGCTTTGTATACACTTCATCTGTACCACGATTGTAAAATGATGCAACATCACCTGTTAATCCAGTAACATCTTCTGCCATATCAAGTGCAGCCTGTCCTGTAATGCCCATAGCATTACTCATCTGACCAAATACACCCATGTACTTCTTAGCCGATAATTTCGATAAGCCGAAGTTGGTCATGGCGTTAGAAGCCCACTGGTCTGCCTGTCCACTTAAGTCCTTAAATGCCGTATCTACAACATTCTGTACTTCTGTAACATTAGAACCAACTTCTAAGCAGTCTTTCGTAAACTTAGTAAAAGCTGCTATACTTAATCCAGCAGCTATTTTCTTTCCCATACCAGAAAAGATGGATGTTGCCTGCTTTGCTGCCTTATTGGAAGCTCCTGTGAGTTGATTAACTATCTGTGAACTGTCTATGCCAAGTTCCAGAGCTATCTGTCCTACTACATCCGACATACTCCCTCCTTTCCGGCATTTAAAAAGACCACTTTCTACTTAGAGAAAGCGGTCTTAGCCCAATTTTGGAAGTCACTCCAATACTTATTGTAATTTGCAGAATCTTCCATTAATTTTCTATTTCTTCTTAATATCCAATCATTGCGGATTTTCTTCTGTTCTTTAGTGAATTCCTTTATAACCTTAGGATCTTTTTCTGCTCTGATTCCTACAATTCTCCCAAGTGGTGTTTCAGGCATTATTCCTGACAATAAAGAACAGAATTCAGCCCATGACATATCATCTTCTGTTCGCAATCGTATGCCATACTGGGACAGGAAGCTGGCTTCTATCAGCTCCCAATCATCCCATATATCATAATATACCTCATTATGCTGAGGGTGTCTGCTCCTCGCCGTACGTTCCCATAGCAACCTGCATGATTGTATTATACATTTCCTTATATTCAGGAATAGGAAGATCTAATGCCTCAATCTTATCTGAAGCATCTTTTCCTACAAGCATTTCAAGGCCTTTAATCATAAATGCCATATCATCCTTGTTTTCCTTGTTTTCTGCTTCCTGTGCCATAGCCTGTATATTAAGAA
>ENA-ORND01000694-ORND01000694.1-human-gut-metagenome-genome-assembly--contig:-NODE-694-length-27516-cov-3.835257_pt1 | contig 27516 bp, 20 predicted proteins | sample MGYA00242111_ERZ509014 | MGnify/ENA primary metagenome ERZ509014 (study PRJEB26280, sample SAMEA2338694) | human gut metagenome | biome: human gut; feature: human-associated habitat; material: faeces... | reverse complement strand
AAGAAAAAAAGCAAGTTTTTTACTTGCTTACTGGTAATACTGATATACTTCTAGCTATATCAAGTAATTCACTTTTAGATAATTTATCACTAACTACATAGTATTCTATATTATTATCAATCCAATTTACTGAATTATCATTAACTATAGCCACAGTTGAAGCCATTAATTCAAGTTCACCATATGTAGGAACTATTAAATGTTCTTTTTCATAAGTAACTGTCTCTTCAATTAACATAAATGGATTATCACCATCAAATGTAAGAATTAATCTTTCTCCATTATCTTTACTTACCTTCTCCTTATTAGAAAGATAAGTATTAACAGGTAAATACATTGGATAAATAACATCCTCTATTGTACTAGTTTGTTTAGTTTCAGTAGCCTTATCTTTATCAGTATTGGTGTTAGTGTTAGTATTTGTATTGGTGTTAGTATTTGTATTAGTATTATTTTCAGTAGTCTTATTATCATTAGGAGTTTCTTCCTTAACATCTATGATTTCCTTTAAGTCAAAATAATTATCATTAAATTTACTACTTAAATCTATCTTATCAAAATTCATAGTAATTTGCGCAGTTCCATTAGTATCCATAACAGTAACTTTCTTTATATTAGCTTCTTTATCTAGTAGTATTTCTTGTTTAACTAATTTTTCATTATTTGGATAATTCGCCGCTACTACTATCTTATAATTGTCACCATCTTTAGTAAATGTTCTATTTTCATCACTCAAAATATCATCAAGTAATGGTTTAAGTAAATAAACTTGTGAATTATTATAAGGCCAATCACTTTGAAATTTAAAACTCTTGTTAATTCTCGGAGTAACAACATATCCCCCATCAGAATTACGAAGAATTACTTGCTCATGATTATTAACCTTATTAGTTAAATTAACCTTATAATTATCTCCCTTAGCATAAGATACTTTAACATCATAAGTATATAAGTCTTCATTATTAACTATCTCTAAAGTACCTTCAATATAGTAAGATTTAGAATTATTAATCTTCTTTTCTAAATCTTTTATAATACTACTTTCACTAGTCTTACCACATCCTGATAATAGAAACACTCCCACTAGTAGTATAAACAAAATTTTCTTTTTCATTAGTCCTCCTTCTTTCTAATCAATTATATTAATTAAAATTTCTAATATGATGAATAAATTAACAATTTTTGTACAAAATAAAAGTAAAAAGGAGGATAATTATCTGAATACATTATACAAAATAGCCTTAGCTTTAGGTATTATAGGTTGCATAAACTGGGGATTAGTAGGAATATTTAATTTCAATCTAGTAGAATACCTATTTGGTGATGGAACTCTTCTTACAAGAATAGTCTATATACTAGTATTAATATCAGGTCTTATTAGTATTGGTATATTTACTAAAGATTTAGATTAAAATTTAAAATTAATATTTATAAGTTATTTTGCATAAAGCAAGATAACTTTTTCTTTATATAAATGTCAATTTTAAATTATTTATTCAAGTTATATAGATTTTTTCCATAATATATAGTATAATTAAATAGGTGATATTTTTGAATATTAGGACAAACTTTAATAGTACATTTGCTAATCGTGGTATGTCATTAGAAAATGATATAAATGAATCAAATAAATACTATGTAGACTATGATATCGCTTTAATATATAAAAAGCCTACACCTATTAGAATAACAAAAACCAATTATAAAAATATGCGAATAACTGATGGTTTCTTTGAAAGTCCATCTACTCTCGATTATAATGGTGTATATAAGGGATATTATATTGAGTTTGATGCTAAGGAAACAAGAAGTAAAACTAGTTTTCCAATAGATAATATTCATAAACATCAAATAGAATATATAAGGAAAGTAATAAAACATAATGGTATTGTCTTTCTAATAGTAAGATTTTCTACTTTAAATAGAGATTTTGTTATAAGTGGAAAAGACATAATTGACTACATAAATAATAATGAAAGAAAATCTATACCACTATCCTACTTTGAAAATAATACTTATGAAATAGGAATTAAATATGCTCCAAGATTAGATTATATTAAAATTGTTGATAAACTAATAAATGAACATAATAATTAGCATACTATTCATAATAATAACTATTTTAAGTATTATAATTTTCAAAGTAAAAGGATTACTTATATTAATTATTACTTTACCATTATATATTATATACCTTAATTCAAATAAAATAATAGATATCATAAAAAAGAAAAAAGAAGGTAATAATAAAGATAATTTATTAGAAAGAAAGGAAGTTGAATTTGTGAGTTCAAGTAGTAGAAGAGGAAAAGTAAACGACGATAAAAATAAAAAGAAAAAAGTCAAGCCTCAAAATAAAAAACAAGCAAACAAGTCAAGAGACAAGAAAGAAAAAAGTAGTAGTAAAAAGAAAGGTATTGTTAGAAAGATATTAACTATCTTATTAGGATTTGCTATCTTTTGTGTATTTGCAGCAACGGCATTTATGATTTATATTGTAGTTAGTACATCAAACTTTGATCCTAATGCTTTAGTAAATCAAGATCAAACTGTACTATATGATAAAGATGGTAATGAATTTGCTACGTTAGGTGTTCAAAAAAGAGAATCAGTAACTTATGACCAGTTACCACAAGTTCTCGTAGATGCCATCGTGGCTACCGAAGATTCTAGATATTATCAACATAATGGTGTTGACATGGCAAGATTCTTAAAAGCAACCGCATTAAACTTAATTGGTAGAGATGATGCTGGTGGTGCATCTACCCTAACAATGCAAACAGTAAAAAATAATCTTACTAAAAAAGATAGTCTAGAAACAAATAAAATTAAAAAAATAATAAGAAAATTCCAAGACGTATACTTATCCGTATTCTTTATGGAAAAGAAATATTCTAAAGAAGAAATATTAGAATTCTATGTAAATGATAGTTGTCTTGGTGGAAGTGTATATGGAGTTGAAGAAGCTAGTAAATATTATTTTGGTAAAGATGTATCAGAATTAAGTCTTCCAGAAGCATCATTAATTGCAGGAATGTATCAAGCACCAAATAAATATAATCCATATAAGAATCCAGATAAAGCTGAAGAAAGAAGAAATACCGTTTTAAAATTAATGGTTAGACATGGCTATATAACTGAAGAAGAGATGAAAATGGCCCAAGCCGTTTCAGTAGAAAGTATGCTAGTGGGTGCTAAAGCTGATACTGATTATCAAGGCTATGTTGATACAGTAATTGATGAAGTAGAAAAATTAACTGGAGATAACCCAGTAGTAGTACCAATGAAAATATATACTGCCCTTGATAGAAGCATTCAAGATGGCATTAATGATGTATTAAATGGAACTTCTTACACTCGTTGGGCAAATGATTCGGTTCAAGCAGGTATCGCCGTAACTAATGTTAACGATGGTACAATTGTAGCAGTAGGAGCAGGAAGAAATCGTGAAGGAAAAAGAACATTTAACTTTGCTACTCAAGCCTATAGACAACCAGGAAGTACAGCTAAACCATTATTTGATTATGGTCCAGGATTTGAATATAATGATTTTTCAACATATACCCTATTCAATGATGAACCTTGGACATATACCAATGGTCCATCAGTAGGAAACTGGGATAATAAATATCAAGGATTAATAACTTTAAAACAAGCTGTTAGTGTATCAAGAAATGTCCCTGCTTTAAAAGCCTTTCAGCAAGTAGATAAAAAGAATATTGCAAAATTTGTTAGTTCTTTAGGAATAGATATTGCGTATAGTACTAAAGATGAAAATTATAAGGAATACGATAATGGCGGAGACAATATATTAAATGAAGCTTATTCAATTGGTGGTATGTCATATGGTGTAACTCCTCTAGAAATGGCTGAAGCTTATGCAAGTTTTGCTAATGGTGGTTACCACATTGAATCTCATGCTGTAATTAAAATAGAATATCGTAATTCAGATGAAACTATAGTAACAAGTGATCTTAAAGAATATCAAAAAGAAAAAGTAATGTCAGACTCAACAGCATACCTTATGAATAATGTCCTTCAGTATGCTGTAGAATATGGTTTCAGTGGTGGTGCTAGAGTTTACGGCTCTACAGTTGCTGCTAAAACAGGTACTTCTAATCTAGATGCCGCTACATGTAAGGCAAAAGGTATTCCAATTGGATCAGTTGGTGATCTTTGGACAGTAGCCTATACTCCAGAATATTCAGTAGCACTATGGTATGGTTATAAAGAAAATGATAGTACTCACTATTTAGGTAGTGCAAGTTATCCAAAAGATGATTTAATGAGTGCTGTGTTTAAAAGCATTCCAAAAACTACTAAAAAATGGGAAATACCTTCTTCAGTAGTAGCGGTTACCGTTGAAAAAGAAACATGGCCTGCACAATTAGCAAGTGAATATACACCAGATAGTATGAAAATAACTGAGTATTTCAAAAAGGGAACTCAACCTACTGAAGTATCGCAAAGATATGCTAAGTTACCAGCAGTAACAAATCTAAAGAGTACAAAAGAAGGAAGTAATTATAAATTAACTTGGAACTTTAAAACTCCCGATATATTAGATAGTGCATACTTAAGTAAATACTTTAGTAATTCTGTTTATGGTAATCAATCAGCAAATTATCTTCAAGCAAGATTAGATTATAATAATAATACCCTTGGAGGATTTGGATTTGGTATATACAAAAAAACAAGTACAGGTAATCTAGAATTAATAGACTTCATAGATAGCAAAAGTACTGAATATACTTACAAACCAACTTCAAATGGTAGTGTAGATATCATTGTTCGTGCAGAATATAAAAACTTTAAAGATAATGCTAGTGACGAAACAAAAATAACTATCAGTGCCAATAATGTTAAAGAACTAGAGATTTCATTATCAGGTAATGAATCAATATCAGTAACCAAAGGTAACTATAATGAAAAAGGAATAATAGTAAAATATAATGATAAAAATGTAACTCTATTAAGTGATATAACATATACACTAAATAATACCACATACAAATCAAAATCTGAATTAGAAGATGAAATAAATAGACTTGAAGCTGACAAAGAAGTTGAAATAACCTACTCTGCTACATATAATAAAATAACTAAAAAGATAACAAGAAAAATAAAAATAATCGAAGGATAAAAAATCCTTCGATTTTTCTTAAAAAAAAATAGTCATATATTACATATAACTATTTTTCATTATCCACTAAATATTTAATAATATTAGAAAGATGCATACCATGTGATCCCTTAAATAATACCAAATCTCCATCTTTAAGTAAATCATCTATATATCCATAAGATTCATTTTCATTATTAAAATGTTTTAAATTATCATAATTATTATTTTTTAAATATTCATCAGTATACTTAGTTTCATTACCAATAGTAATAATATAATCTAAATTACTATTAAGTAATACCTTACCTATCTCTTCATGAAGATTCTTACTAAAAGTACCAAGTTCCAAAACATCTCCAATTATAGCAATCTTTCTCTTACCTTCTCTTTTAATCAAAATCTCTAGTGAAGATTTAATAGAATCTAATGAAGCATTATAAGTATCATCTATCAAAGTAGCTCCATTTTTTAATTTTTTAAACTCTAATCTATTACTAGTAAGTTTAAAAGTCTCAATACCTTTTTTAATATTTTCTATATCAACATTACATAATATTCCCATCACATAAGCTACTAAAGAGTTATATATAAAAGCAGTATTACCAATATTACATTTAATATTGTTATTATCTATTTTAAACTCAGTTAAATCACTATTAATATCTTTAGCCATATAATCACTATCATTATCTATACCAATAGTAATAATCTTATTTAAAGACCTTATATACTCAATATTATCATGTAATATATCATTATCATTATTGATAATAAGTGGTCCATTAAGTCCTTCAATTATTTCTAATTTTGCTTTCATTATATTTTCTCTAGAGCCTAAGTTACCAATATGCGCAGTACCTACATTAGTAATTACCGCTATTGTAGGTTTAGCTATATTAGTAAGAAAAGATATCTCACCAAAATTATTCATACCCATTTCAATTACCATAATATCTTCATCTTTTAATCTAAGTATTGTAAAAGGAAGACCAATATGATTATTGTTATTACCTTCAGTTTTAAGTACCTTATACTTAGTGCTAAGTACTGCATATATCATATCCTTCGTAGAGGTCTTACCTACACTACCGGTAATCCCCACTACTGGAATATCATATAAACTTCTTTTATATCTAGCAAGATCTTGTATACATTTCAATGAATCCTTTACTAAAACAATAGTTCTATCCTTATATTCCAAAGGAATATCATTAACATCAATATTATCTAGTATACAAGCCTTAGCCCCCTTTTCAAGAGCATCTTTATAAAACTTATTACCATCAAAAGATTCTCCCTTAATACCAACATAAATATCCCCTTCTTGAATAGTTCTAGTATCATGAGAAAAATTATCAAGTACTAAGTTAATATCACCACATAATAATTTACCATTAAATTTATCAATTATATCTTTTACATAAATCATATATAACACCTACTCATAAGAATCATTAATAATACTATCAATACTAGATAATTTATCATCTATCTCTTTTAAAGATACTGCACTCTTCTCTACCTTAATTGAAGTCTTATCTTCCTTTTCCTTATCATTATATGTTTCCATACCTTTAATATTATAAGAAGATAATATTCTATCTTTGATTACATAAGAACCATTACTATATCTATCCATAATAGGAATCTCTGTAATCTTAACTTCTTTAGTATAATTATCAGATACAATACCAATTAAACTCTTAGAGTCTTCAATATAAACACTAATAACCCTACTAGGATTACTCTTAATTACCTTCATAAGAAGTATTCCTCTCTTAGCTCTTGAAGTCTTTTCAAATTCTAATAATTTAACCCTCTTACCAGTACCCTTATCAGTAAGTATTGTAATATATTCACTACCTGCATTAAATAGTATTCCACTAACTACATAATCATCTTTTAAGTTAATAGACTTAACACCAGCAGCCTTAATTCCTACTACTGGAACCTCACTAACATCATACCATAGTCCATAACCACATGAAGTAGCAATAAATATTTCACTATCACTAGAGTCAGTAACACTAACTATTTCATCATCATCTTTAAGATTCATCATCTTAATAGGTTTACTATATCTCTGTGCTTTAAATTCATTAAGTAAAGTTCTCTTAATCATACCATTCTTAGAAAAACTTGTAATATATTTTTCTTCATCAAAATCACTTACAAACATAGAATGTACTATTTTTTCATCATCCATTAATGGTATAATATTACTAATATGTTTACCTAAATCCTTCCATTTACATTCAGGTATATCATATACTGGTAAATATAAATAATTACCTAAATTAGTAAATAATAACATCACATCAGTAGTATTAATATTATACATACCAATAGTATAATCATTTTCTTTGAGTAATGTATCCTCTCCATTAGAAGAACTATAACTTCTATAAGGAACTCTCTTAATATATCCCTCATTAGTAACTACTACTACTACTTGTTCTTTAGGTATCATTCTTGTAGTATCAACCTTAACATCAGCAGCCTCATCCCTAATCTCTGTTCTTCTAGGAATAGCATACTCCTTCTTAATCTTTCTAAGATCATCTTTAATAACTGAATTAAGTTTCTCAGGACTAGTTAATATTTCCTCATATAACTTAATCTTTTCTGCTAATTTTTTCATTTCTTCCTCTAAAGTAACAATATCAGTATTAGTAAGTCTATATAGTTGTAAATTAACTATAGCCTCAGCTTGCTTATCAGTAAATTCATACTCCTTAACCAAATTAATAATAGCATCAGCCTTATTCTTACTTCTTCTAATTAATGCAATAACTTCATCTAATATAGATATAGCTTTAATTAAACCTTCCATAATATGATAACTTGCTCTAGCGGTCTTTAAATCATATTCTGTACCCTTATATACAATCTCTTTTTGATGAGCAATATAAGCATCTAATATTCCAAGTAAACCAAGTTGCATAGGTCTACGATTAACAATAACAACATTATTAAAGTTATAAGATATTTGTAAATCAGTATTCTTATATAAATAATTAAGAATATTATTAGCATCAGCATCCTTCTTTAAATCAATAGCAATTTGTAGTCCTTCTTTATCTGATTCATCTCTTACTTCTACTATACCATCAAGTTTTTTATCTAATCTTACTTCATCTATTTTACGAACAAGTAAAGATTTATTAACATCATAAGGAATCTCATTAATAATAATCTTATTCTTATCAATAACAGCTTTAGCTCTTATATATATTTTTCCTCTACCAGTTTCATAAGCTTGCTTTATACCATCTAAACCAAGTACTATACCACCAGTAGGAAAATCAGGTCCTTTGACATAATTCATTATTGTATCAAGTCTACTATTAGGATTATCTATTCTAAATATTGTAGCATCAATAACTTCGCCTAAATTATGCGGAGGCATATTAGTAGCATAACCAGCACTAATACCAGTAGTACCATTTACAAGTAAATTAGGAAATCTACTTGGAAGTACTGTGGGTTCTAATAATCTATCATCGTAGTTAGGAGCCATAGGTACAATACCAGTCTTATCAATATCTCTTAGAAGTTCTCCAGCTATTTTAGAAAGTCTTGCTTCAGTATAACGACTAGCGGCAGGACTATCTCCATCAATAGAACCATTATTACCTTGCATCTCTATTAAAGGAGCTTCATTCTTCCAAGGCTGACTCATTCTAACTATAGCCTCATAAATAGAACTATCACCATGTGGATGATAATTACCCATTACCATACCAACAGCATTAGCACTCTTTTTAGTAGGCTTATCATAAGTATTATGTTCTTTATACATTGAATATAATATTCTTCTTTGTACAGGTTTTAATCCATCTCTAACATCAGGAATAGCTCTATCTTGAATAATATATTTAGAATATCTTCCAAAACTTTGTCCCATTATATCTTCAAGAGAATAATCATATATTTTCTTTATTATATCTTCCATCTATATCACCATATTAATTATATAGTATTTTTCCTTATTTTTCAAGGGCTTGACAAAAGATTTACATAATTAAAGCCCATAAAATAATATATATTTTATGAGCTTTAATTTTACCATGATTCATTAATAATAGTATTGGCATTTGTAACATAATTTACATTTTGTGCATAATTAGAAGAGATAGTACTCTCACTCAAGGCATCCTTTATTACAATCACATCACTTATTACACCTTTAAATAAGTTTGCTACACCTCCTGAAGAGTCTGGATCTGCTCCTATTATAATTGGCGTTGTAGAAGGTTTAATTGCTCCAGTTAAGGATTTACTAGCAACTAACTTTCCATTAAAATATAACTTTTGTGTTGTTCCGTCATACGTACCAACAACTGTATACCATGTATCAGTAGAAAGACTAGATGATGAACTAGAATTAATTGTAGAATAACTAGAACTACTAGAAGGCATTATATCAAAGTATAATTTTTTATCACTACTTACATATATATCAAATCCAGCTGATTCAGTATTAGCAACCAATTCCATGTAATCAGAAGGAAAACTCTTAACTTTAAATCTTACTACAACACTTAATTTAGAACCTAACGAAGTATTAGCAAAACCCTTAGTTAAATAAATATTAGTTCCATCAAAATATTTACCTCTATATATAGAATCCTTAACAAGAGTAGGACTATTTAATGAAGTAGACTTTGCTTTAACTAAAGTTTTTGTATTAGTATAAGTAGTTGTACTAGGTGTACTTTTACTAAAATATGTTGCTATAGTACTAGCTCCAATTGCCTGATCAATAACTGATACTTCTGATACATAACCAGGAAAATACTCTCCAAAAGCACTACCACCAGTATATGGATCAGCCGCTACCGCTATTTGCACAGGGGTCGTTTTAATACTGCCTGAAATAGTAGTACTTCCCACTAAACTTCCATCCAAATATACTTTAATCGTCGTACCGTCATATGTTCCTACAGCAGTATGCCATTGATTTAATGAAACAGCACCAGAAGAAGTAGCATATACATAATCAGAACCAGTCGTAGTACGAATACCAAATTTTAATTTCTTGTCAGTGTCTATGACAAGCCCAAAACCACCAGTCTCCCAATTAGCTACTATATCAGCAAATTTAATAGGATAATCATCTATTTTAAATTTAGCTATAACAGACACACTACTACCAAAATCATAATAAGCAAAATCTAAGTTTTTATAACTAGTGTAACCATTAAAATATTCACCAACTTGTGATGAAGTTACTGTATCAGCACTTAACTGATATGGTTCATCACTTGTACCAGTACCCTTAGAAATTACTATATCTGGATTTAAATAAACAGTTGGATATATAGCATTAGCATTATAAGCAACAGATCCATAATTACCAATACCAGTTGTATCGACAAGCCATGGATCATATTGATTACCAGAATAAGGAGTAATTAACCATGCCGATCCAGATTTAAATTGTGTATATAACCAATTATTATTTTTACAATTAGTACTACTATAACTATTAATATTAGAACTACATAATAAACTACTACCATTACCAAATGCCGCAGCATAAGCATAATCAGAAGCATATGGTAAAGCAACCTTCCCCTGCCACATTGTAGTATGACCTGAATAAACAGCAGTTCCCCTTTCAGAAGTATATAACTGATTTGCATATAGAGTTTTACTACTAGTTCCACCTAAATTCCAATTAGCACTGGCTATCATATATCTTGTAATATTATTTTTTAAACCAGTAGTAGTAAAACTACAAGATTTAGTACCATTACCTGCTCCAGCATAACAATAACCACTACTAGCATTATAGTATAAACCACTATCAACTTTAAGATTATTTCTAAGTTCATAAAAGCCAGAATTCATAAGTTTCATTAACCTAGCATTAGACCAATCACTTTCACCATATGCAGTACTTGCACCAGATGAAGTGTTCTTATTATCCCAAGCATAAGTCCCAATACTACCACTTCTAATTAATTTAAGTTTACCATCAAATACTCCAATTATTCTCCATTTTTCACATGAAGATGAATTTTGACTATTATAACTATTACAATTAAAATAAACATAATTATTAGGATCTGCACCATAATATCTAATATTTCCGCTATCTATTCCAATCGAACTACTTCCCTTTCGATCGTTCATAAGTGACTTAGAAATAGCATAATTGTAGTTAATACTATTATTAGTTACTGTTGTTTTAGCGGAAGTTTCATATAAATTAGTTATATATTTAGCAGCTTGTTGATTTATTATATTTTCTGGTAAAGTTTGGTTAGGATAGATAACCATTGAATCTGCTAGTGTAATACTTTTTTTACTACTTGCAACTCCTATTGTAATAGTAATTTGATTACTAGTTTTATTTCTTATATTAACTATTCTACTTTCATTACTAGAGACATTTAATGTACCGCTTGGAACACCATTTATACCAAAATCAACACTATTATCACTAAAATTATTTAAATACCATATGGCAAAGTTAACTGTACTATTTGAACTATTAACTATCTTTATAGTCTTGGTAATAGTGTCATATGGTTCAATAACAATATCAATAACATCAAAAACGTCATCATCGCTTGTCAAAGTAGTTGATAACGATATTGGATTATTTATTTCTGCGGAAGTTGTAAATATAGCATAAGTAGAACCAATTGCTAATCCGAGCAACCCGACAGTGATAGTTGCAATTAAATAAATTGTTTTAAAATTTATTCTCTGTTTCATTTTTACCTCCTATTTCAAAATAAAGTCTATAACACTATTAATATCTATTTTAGATATATGTATTAGAATTGCTGCCATGGCTAAAAATGGTCCAAATGGTATTAAATTATCTTTTCTACTAAGTAGCATGTATATTGCTATTGGAAATGCTATAAACGTTGCTAGAAAGATATTACATATTGATAGTGGATAGCCTATTACCAAGCCAAATAAGAACATTAACTTTATATCTCCTCCACCCATACTTTCTCTTTTGAAAAGGTGGTCTCCTATTAACTTGATGACGTACATTGTTATAAAGGCTAAAATAGCGGATAAGATTTTGTTAACGGTAAATTCTAAACCAAATAATGATAAATATAATATTATTATTATTATACAAGATGACGCTATTACTTCATCTAATATTATCATGTATTCAATATCACTTATAATTACTACTATTAAGGATGATATAAAAATTAAACTTATTATTAATTCATTTGTAAAACCAAATGAATGATATGCGGTACAATATAAAGCTCCTGTTACTATTTCTACAATTAAATAACTAATTGGTATTCTAGTATGACAACATCTACTTTTACCCTTTTGAATAATATAAGATATTATAGGTATTAATTCATACCATTTTAGTTTGTGATTACAATTATGGCAATGACTTCTTGGATATATTATTGATTCGTTATTAGATAGTCTTACTGCTAATACATTTAAAAAACTACCCATAATACTACCAAAAATAAATATTATTATATAAATATACAATTCCATATTATCACCTATAATATATCACTATACATACTGAACATAGGGATAAAAATAGCCATAAGTATTACTCCTACTATTACAGCAAGTAATATTATCATAACAGGTTCTATTAGGCTTTTTAATCGTTGAACTAAGTTTTTTTGTTCTTCTTCATAATAAACTGCTACATTTTCCATCATCGGTCCTAATCTGCCTGTCTTTTCACCTGTTAATAGCATTTCATAAGCTATTCTAGGAAAAGCCCACTGATTTTCAAAAGCTTTTGATAATCCTGATCCAGTACTTAAGTTTGTTACAGCTTCTTTTATTATACCTTTATATATTTCATTATTAGTAACTTTTCCTAACATTTCTATACTATCTGTTATAAATACATCATGTTTTATTAATGATGAAAATGTCTTAGTAAACATTATTACTTCATTATCTATTAATACATCTTTGATAACGGGAATATGCATAGCAATATATTGAATCACATATCTAAATTTGCGAACGTTCTTATACAATGATATTATTATAATTATTATAGCTGCTAATGCTAATACAATTTTTATTATATTTTTCTGGATAAAAGCACTTAAAGATATTAGAAATACTGTTATACCCGGAAGTTTTGATCCTAATTGTTCAAATATGCTTTCAAATTGAGGGACTACGAATATTAGTAAAAAAGTTAAAACGATTATTGCTATTACTAAAACAACACTTGGATATGTTAGTGCTGATATTATTTGTTTTCTATTGGAATCTGCCGTTTTGTAATAAGCTGCCATATCATCCAATGTTTCTGTTAAATTTCCAGTAAGTTCTGATGCTTTAAGCATGTTTATTAATAATTTAGGAAATACATTACCTTGTCTAGCTAATGCTTCACTAAAATTAGCACCAGTATTTAATTCGTAACTTATTCTTTTAAATAGTTCTTTATTTTTCTTTTTATTTGTTTGCTTTTCTAATATAGCTATTGTATCCGCTAATGTTATACCTGATTTTATATATGTCGATAATTGGGTTAAAAAGAATGTTAATTCTTTATATCGCATTTCATTAGAAAAAGTCAAAAATTTCCCTATCTTTGTTATCTTGGTTGGTTTAATTTCTGCTATTTTATATCCTTGTACTGTTAGAAAGGATTCAACATCTGATTTCCTAAAAGCATCAAAATATCCTTTTATTTGTTTTCCATTTTTATCAAATGCTATGTACTTATATCTTATTTTTTCTTTGGATACAACTTTATTGCCAGAAACTACTACTTTATTATTAAAAGTTGGAGTTGTATTATTAAGAGGTTTATTATTCATATATTATCACCTATTCTATAATTTATTATAACATACTTTAATTCTTTTTTTAACATTTTTTTGGTATTTTCATATATTATTTTAGAAAGGGGTTATTATATATGTATGGAAATTATATGGGAGGTCCCTTTATGATGCCAAACGTATCATATGGTCCAATGTTAAATCCTACTATGACTAGGGGTGCTTCTTTAGGTTCTGGTATTCGTTCTTTATTAGGACTTGGTAACGCTCGTAATTTTGCTGGAGGAGTTTCTCGAGGTATTAATTGGTCTTCACTTCTTAATAATACATCTAAAACATTAAGTGTTGTTAGAGAAGCTATTCCTATTGTTAAAGAGGTAGGACCTATGATGAATAATATGAAATCAATGTTAAAAGTTGCTTCTGTTTTTAAAAGTGCGCCGGGAGTTCCGGTTGCTGGCGGGAGCCGTGTTGGTTTTGCTGTTGCTGGGTATCGTCAAGTTCAGGGTCGTGCATCTGACTTGGGGGATTCCTTTCTATTGGCTGGTCGCGACCGGCACGGCGCTGGCGCTGTTTCTCGCGGGTTGGCTGCTGCGCCGCCGCCGTCGGGGGAAAGTCGCTGCGGAATGCGTCGTTCGACAGAGCCCGGAGGAAAAATAGCCCGATCGCGGGTCGCCCCTCGGGATGAATCGGAGTATGTTGCCTGCGGAGGGCGAGACGGAGGATTCTCTGGGTTCGGGCGTAATCCGCGAAAGCCGTGCACCATGGAAAAGGGGCTGTCTCGGATTACGAGACAGCCCCTTTTCGTCGAGGCCTGAAGCGGAATTGAACCGCTGTAAGAGGTTTTGCAGACCTCTGCCTAACCACTCGGCCATCAGGCCCTGTATGGGACGGCAAATATAGAAATTATTTCCGAACCGTCAAAATTCACGGACATTTTCGTCCTTTTCCGAGGGGACGAGTTCGGGCCGGACTCGGCCCGATGCCGTATTCGAAAGTACGGGGTCGGTCCGAATGGGAACAGGCTTCGTGTCCGAAAAACATCCGGAGGAGCTGTTCGACGCTTGCATTGAAGAGGCGTGCAAGCGATATGGAATGGGTGTTTGTTCCGGGGCCTCGTCCTCGTTCGGGACGAATCGCCGTCGGCCGGGACCGTATTGTCCGGCGATTTTATTTCTCCTGCGCGGGAATAGGTTCGTGCCGATAATTTTCTATCTTTACGCAGCGGACGGCGCCGGGCGCCGCCCCGGACCGAGAGAACCGTTTCCTGAAATGACTGTCGACGACATAGCCCTTACGATGCACCCGGAGATAGGAAGCCGTACGGCCATTCATCTGGTCGAGTGCTTCGGCTCGGCCGAGCGGCTGTTCGCCGCGACGCAGCAGGAGATCGTGCTCCGATCCGGACTGAAACCCGAGCTGGCGCGGAGTATCAGCCGCCGCGAGTATCACGGGGCGGCGGAACGGGAGCTCGCTTTCGTCGAGAGGCACCGGATCCGGGCGATCGATGCGTGCTCGGCGGAATATCCCCGCCGGCTCAAGGAGTGCCCCGATTATCCGCATGTGATCTACGTGAGCGGCGGAACCGATCTGAACTCGTCCCGCTGGCTGTCGGTGGTCGGCACGAGGCGCATGACTCCTTACGGGGCGATGCTTTGCGAGCGCCTGATCGGGGAGCTGGCCGCGCTGGTTCCCGACGCGGTGATCGTCAGCGGGCTGGCCTACGGAGTCGATATCGAGGCTCACCGGGCAGCGATGAATGCCGGTCTGCGGACGGTCGGGGTCGTCGCGCATCCGCTGACGCGCATCTATCCGTCGCGCCATACCGAGAGCGCGCGCCGCATGGTGCAGCAGGGCGGAGCGATCGTGAGCGAGTTTCACAGCGGTTGCCGGTGCGACCGTTCGAGCTTCGTGCAGCGCAACCGGATCATCGCCGGACTGAGCGAAGGGACGCTGGTGATCGAGTCGGCGGCGAAGGGCGGATCGCTGATTACGGCCGAAATGGCCGACGGATACGAGCGGACGGTCATGGCCGTGCCCGGGCGGATCGACGACGACCGGTCGCAGGGAACGAACCGGCTGATCCGCAGCCTGAAAGCTCAGATGGTTTGCTCGGGGCGGGATATAGCCGATTGCCTCGGCTGGGAGCCGGTTCCGGAGGCGAGGCCGGCGGAGGGAGACTTGTTCGGCGGTTCGGAGCGGGCGCTTCCGGCCGGGCAGGCCGATCTGCTGAAGTGGATCGACGGGGTAACGCCCCGTTCGGTCGAGGAGCTCGAGCTGCTGAGCGGACTGGAGCCGGGCCGGCTCAGCGAACTGTTGATGGAGCTGGAACTGGCCGGCATAGTCCGGGCGGTTGCCGGCGATTCGTATATCAAGATTTCGAAGTCATGCTGATCGATACGCATTCGCACATTTACGACGAGGTTTTCGACGGCGATCGGGACGCGGTCGTCGCCCGGGCCCGAGAGGCGGGAGTAGGCCGCATCCTGCTGCCGGCTGTGGACGGACACTCCTACGGGGCTATGTTCGAGACGGCGCGGCGCTATGCCGGCTATTGCTTTCCGATGATGGGGCTTCATCCGACCTCGGTCAACGACAATCCCCGTTACAGGGACGATCTGGAGAGGGTGGCCCGCTTGCTGGAGGTGCCGCCTGACGGCATCCGCTTCTGCGGCGTGGGCGAGGTGGGCCTCGACCTGTACTGGAGCCGCGATTTCGCGGACGAACAGCTGGAGGCGCTACGGTTTCAGATCGAGCTGGCTTTGCGGTACGGACTGCCGCTGGTGATTCACACGCGCGATGCTTGGGACGAGATGTGCGGCGTGCTGGAGGAGTACCGGGGCCGGGGCGTGCGCGGTGTCATGCACAGCTTTTGCGGGACGCGGGAACACTACCGGCGGATTCTCGGATGCGGCGACTTCCTGTTCGGCGTGGGCGGCGTCGTGACGTTCAAGCGGTCGGCGATCGCGGGCCTGCTGCCGGAGATCGGAATCGAGCGGGCGGTGCTGGAGACCGACGCGCCTTACCTGACGCCCGTGCCTTTCCGGGGCAAGCGCAACGAGAGCGCTTACGTCCGCTATGTGTGCGCCAAGGTGGCCGAACTGTGCGGTACGGACGAGCGACGCGTGGAGGAAGCGACCGAACGCAATGTGCGGGCGATGTTCGGCGACTCGATTTTTTGCTAATTTTGCCGTAGAACCGCTCGCGTCCGATTCGGAGGCGGCATCATAACCGTTCGCTATGGCCGAGACATCCAGGGCTTCGATTCTGCTGATCTACACGGGCGGAACGATCGGCATGAAAACCAATCCCGAGACGGGGGCCCTTTCTCCGTTCGATTTCAACGACATGTACGAGGAGTTTCCCTATCTGAAGATGCTGAACGTCGATATCAGCGTGCTTCATTTCAAGCCGATCGACTCGTCGAACGTGACCCCCGCACTATGGATCGAGCTCGCTCGGCTGATCCGCGACAGCTATGCGTCGTTCGACGGCTTCGTCGTGCTGCACGGAACCGACACCATGTCCTATACGGCATCGGCCTTGAGCTTCATGCTCGAAAATCTCGCCAAACCCGTGGTCTTCACCGGAAGCCAGATTCCGATCGGCGTGCTGCGCACCGACGGGCGCGAGAACCTCATCACGGCCATCGAAATCGCCGGAGCGCGCATCGGCGACCGGCCCGAGGTCCCCGAAGTGTCGCTCTATTTCCAGAACCGGCTGTTCCGCGCCAACCGTACCACCAAACGCAGCGCCGAGGCGCTGAGCGCCTTCCGTTCCTACAACTACCCGCCCCTGGCCGAGGTGGGGGTTAACATCGCCTATAACCTCGCGGCGATCCTCCACCCGACGGAAATCTCGCCGGAACTGCGCATCGCCACCCGCCTGGCCGACGGAATCGAAGTCATCAAGCTTTTCCCGGGGCTGGGCGAAAATATCCTGCGGGCGATGCTCTCGGCTCCGGGGCTGCGGGCCGTGGTGCTGGAGACATTCGGCGCGGGCAACGCCCCGACCAACGAATGGTTCATCCGCGTACTGAAAGAGGCGATCGACCGCGGGGTCATCATCCTCAACATCACGCAGTGCGGCGGGGGCAAGGTTTCGATGGAACTTTACGAAACCGGGCTGAGGCTGCAGAAGATCGGCGTCCTGTGCGGCCACGACATGACCACCGAGGCGGCCGTCACGAAGCTGATGTACGTGCTCGGACTGGGGCTTTCCGACGAACAGACCCGCGCATTGCTGCGGCGCCCTCTGCGAGGCGAATTTACAGCCTAAGACGTTGCACGGAACGATTTTTTTTTCTATATTTCGCACTGCTAACGTACCTTATCGGGTCGCCAAAGAGGGGCAACACGAAGAGGAATAGAGGCGTAACTCGCTGGCAAACAAATGTTTGGGTCAATTCGGAGTGAAATTTCCGGAATTTGCCTGTACTTGCAAAGCCGGCAGGGGAAAGCCATGGATCGGGGTAAAAAGATGCCGCAAGGATACGGAAAGGATAAAAAAAATATTTTTTTAGGATTTTTTTAACCCGGTAGAATTGACGAAATACCATTGAAACCGGAAAAATATCGTGAAATACCTAAAAACACAACAATAAAAAACAACTAAACAAATTTAATTTTATCTAATCACAACTATGAAAAAACTTTTTTTGATTCTGTCAGTGGCCCTGTTCGCATTGGGTACTGTTAACGCTTTCGCGCAGGAGGCTGCTGCAGCTGCCGAAACCCAACTCGCCGGCGATAGCCTGCACCACGTGATGATGCAGAAGTTCCTCGAGGGTGGTTGGGCATGGATGCTCCCGATCCTTATCTTCCTGATTATCGGTCTGGCCGTTGCCATCGAGCGTATCCTCTATCTCTCGCTGTCGACGATCAACTCGAAGAAACTCATCACCAAGGTTGAAGAAGCCCTGAAGAACGGCGGCATCGAAGCTGCCAAGGAAGTTTGCCGCAACACGCGCGGCCCGATCGCTTCGATCTACTACCAGGGTCTCGACCGTTACGATCAGGGTCTGGATTCGGTCGAGAAGGCTGTCGTTTCCTACGGTTCGGTTCAGACCGGCCAGATGGAGTCGGGCCTGACGTGGATCGGCCTGTTCATCGCCCTTTCGCCTATGTTGGGCTTCATGGGTACCGTTGTCGGCATGATCGCGGCGTTCGACGCCATCCAGGCTGCCGGCGATATCAGCCCGACCCTCGTTGCAGGCGGTATCAAGGTCGCCCTTCTGACGACCCTCATGGGTCTTATCGCTGCGGTTATTCTTCAGCTGTTCTACAACTATATCGTTTCGAAGATCGACTCGCTGGTAAACGATATGGAGGATTCGTCCATCACGCTGATGGATATCCTGACGGCTTACAGCAAGAAATAATCCCAACGATTTAAAAAGAGTTAAAGGCAATTATGAAAAAGATTTTAAATATCATATTGGGTATTCTGCTGGCCGTGATGGCGGTACTGGGAATATACGCAATTGCTACGGGTGGCTCCGAGGCGGCTATCAGCCTGAACCTCATCTGGTGCTATTTCCTGCTGGCTCTTGCGGTGTTCACAGCTATCTTCTGCGCGGTCTTCGGCATGATCCAGAACCCAGCGGGAATCAAGGGCACGATTATTTCGCTCGCGCTGATCATCGTGATCGTGGGCGTGGCTTACTTCGTGGCTTCGGGACATGACATCCAGATCCCCGACCTCGCCAACGGCGGGTTTTTCTCCCAAGGTGAAACCGTCCTGACCGACACCAGCATCCTGGTAACGTACGTTGCCCTGGTCGCTGCGTTCGTGACGGCTATCGCAACCGAAATTTACGGCGCTTTCAAATAACAACGAACAATGGCAGGAAATAAAAGACAAATACAGGAGATCAACGCCGGCTCGATGGCCGACATCGCCTTCCTGCTGCTGATTTTCTTCCTTGTGGCCACAACGATGAATGTCGACACCGGTTTGGTGCGTATGCTTCCGCCGATGCCCCCCGAGAACCAAAAGCAGGAGGACATCAAGGTCAAGGAGCGCAACCTCTTTCTGGTGCTCATCTCGGGCAGCGGCAACATCATGGCCGGGCCCTCGGGCAAACAGGAGATCATCGACCTGAGACAACTCAAGGACAAGACGAAGGAATTCATCCTCAACCCGATGGACGACGAGAACCTCCCGGAGAAAACCGAAAAGGAAATCGAGTTGGCCGACGGCAGCAAGTGGGTATATCCCGAGAGCCAGGGCGTTGTTTCGTTACAGACCACCCGTGATACGGGCTATCAGTCCTACATCATGGTGCAGAACGAGCTCACACGCGCCTTCAACGAGGTACGTGACGAGGTCGCCATGAAGAAATTCGGAGCAAAATTCTCGGAGCTTTCCGAGGATCAGCGCAATGCAGTATCCAAAGCAGTACCTCTGAAGATTTCGGAGGCCGAACCGCGTAATATAAAGAAGTAAGTTATGGCAGTAATGAAAAAGAAGGGCAATAAAAGTTTGCCCCCTATCTCGACAGCATCGCTTCCTGACGTGATCTTCATGATCCTCTTCTTCTTCATGGTGTCGACCACCATGCGCGACCAGGAACTGCTCGTGAGGTACAAACTCCCCGAGGCAACCGAAGTGCAAAAGCTCGAGAAGAAATCGCTCGTAAGCTACATCCACATCGGACAGCCTTCGCTGGTGATGCAGGCCAAATTCGGTACTGCACCCCGTATCCAGCTGAACGACTCGTACAAAACGACCAAGGATATTTTGGATTTCGTAGCCGCAGAGCGCGACAAGCTCAGCGAGGCCGACCGAGCCTCGATGACGATCTGCCTCAAGGCCGACCAGACAACCAAAATGGGTATCGTAACCGACGTGAAGCAGGAACTTCGCCGTGCCAATGCACTAAAGGTCTCCTACGCCGCTTCCAAGTCGCTGGGATACTAAATCCCGAGTCATATCGAAAAAGGGCTGAAGTCGGACTTCAGCCCTTTTTTATGTGCCATACCGATAGTTATACGGCCTCCAGCATCTTCAAACGTATGCCCGCCACTGCAAGACGGCAGGGTAAATTCGGGCCGGGGATTTAAGCGCGGGAGATGATCGTATCCGATCACCACGGGATTTCCCGGCAACACGCGGAAAGACAATCCCCGCTCAGAATTGCAACTCCAACTGGCCGATCCCGTGACTGAACGACAGACGGTGGTGGGGCGTAAGTCCGTATTCCCGGATTGCGAGCCGATGCTCGCGGGTCGGGTACCCCTTGTTCTTTTTCCAGCCGTACTGCGGATATTCCTCCGCGAGGCGCAACATGTACTCGTCCCGATGGGTTTTGGCCAGCACCGAAGCTGCGGCGATGTCGGCATATTTGCCGTCGCCCTTGACGACGCAACGGTAGGGTAATTCAAGGCGTGTCCGGAAGCGGTTGCCGTCGATCGCAAGGAATTCGGGCGGCGGATCGAGGCGGGCGACCGCCAGCGACATCCCCTCGAACGAAGCATTCAGGATGTTGATCTCGTCGATCCGGGCTGCGGAAACGGCCTCGACGGCCCAGGCCACGGCTTCACGCTCGATGATCAGGCGGAGCCTGTCCCGGTTCCGCTCGGTCATCTGCTTCGAATCGTTGAGCAACGGGTCGTGAAAATCGGGCGGAAGGATCACCGCAGCGGCGAATACCGGCCCGGCCAAACACCCCCGGCCGGCCTCGTCGCAACCGGCCTCCCGAAACTCGTATTGGTACTGGTTTTCTAACATCGTACCACAAAGTTACGCATTATTCCGGCTTTTTTCGCTAATTTTGCCCGAGGAAAAAAGCCTTCCGACATGAAAATCGACATCGCCCGGCAGCCGCTCGTACCGGCCTTCATGACCCTCTTCGCACTCGCCGTTGCGGCCATGTGTGCTGGAATCCCCGTGTCCGATACCAGTGGAGCGGTGCGCGATGCGCTCCCGCTTCTGGGCGGCCAACTCGCCCGGTTTCAGGCGGCATATCCGGTATGGTCGAAGTTTGCCGCCGGGTTCATGCTGCTCTTCACCGGAATGTGTGCGGGACGGATCACGATCCGCTACAACCTCTATACGGTGGGCACCTGCCTCCCGATTCCCCTCTATGCCATCGTCGCCTGCGGGATCGCAACAGGCGGGAATTATCTCGCAGGATTCGCAGCGTCGATGCTGCTCGCACTGGCAACGAAAAATTACTGCCGCGCCTTCTGCAACGGGTACGGGTTCGACGCCATCTTCCGTGCCTCACTCTACCTGGGGCTGATGCCGCTGATATATGCCCCCGCACTGCCGCTGTTGCTGCTCCTGCCGTTGGCCGTACTGCTTTTCCGGCGTACCTTCCGGGAGGTCGTGGTAGCAACGGCCGGACTGCTGCTACCGATCTTCACGGCCTGCTATGTCAGCTGGGGCAGCGGGGCGGAATTTACGGCTCCACTGGTCACAGTGGGGCAGTCGGCCATCGAAGGTATGCCGCTGCAACTCTTCCTGGATATTCCCCTCCCCGCACTCGTCATGGCAGGCGGGATCGTACTGCTCGACCTGACGGCGCTTTTCTTTTTCCTGGCCGACATCTATGCCGCCGGCACCAAACCCCGCTTTATCCTCTTTTATAACATAGGTATACTGGTATTGGCCTTGACATTGCTATGCAGCCCCGCCGCAACACCCGAAGCATTCGCCCTGCTCGCTGTCCCGTCGGCCATACTGATCCCGGTATTTTTCGTCCGCATCCACAGGGGAATGGCATTGCCCGTATACCTGATTTTTCTGGCGGCAGCCTTCGCCGGAATATTTTTACAATATTATATTTAGTCATTATTATGGCATCTTTAGGCTTATTTGCCTTATTGTGCCTTTTTAGACTATTCATTATTTTATAAAATAAATATTAAATTGTATTTTTGAAATGAGCAATCGGTGACGCAACTCGTTGTTCAAAAAAACTTAAAATACGATTTGGTATGAAGAATTCATTAAATTCGTCGGCCCAGCAGCCGATGATTGTGAAGTACGTTGAGGCCCTTCACAACGGAATCCAGTCTCAGGCGCTTTCGCGCTACGCAATCGGCTACATCCTCCGTGGCACGAAATATATTTACGACGGGGATAAGCGCCAGACCCTCACGCGCGGAGACGTATTCTACCTCGGCATCGGGCACCACTATATCGAGAACTTCCCGGAAAACGGGCAGCCCTTCGAACAAGTGCTCTTTTATTATACGCCGGCAGACCTCCAGCGGATACTGCTACACCTGAACATCACCTACGGACTGAACATTTCGAACGAACATTCGTGCGAAAACTGCCGCAACCGTTCGCATGTCTCGATGCCCGCCTGGAATTCGATCCGCAACTTTTTCGTCAATACCAACAACTACCTGCGCGACGAGGATTTCCACCGCGACGAGACGGCCGAGAACATCAAGATGACCGAATTGATCTACCTCATCGCCTCGCACGAAGACTGCTGCCTGAAGAGCAAACTGCTCAGCAACGTCGATGCAGCCAAGGAGAATTTCGAACAGATCGTCTACGACCACATCTTCAAGGATATTTCGATCGAAGAACTCTCGAAGTTGACGAACCGTTCGCTCACCTCGTTCAAAAAGGAATTCCGGCGCCATTTCATGATGCCGCCGCACAAATGGTACATCCGCCAGCGCCTGATGCATTCGCGCCTGCTGCTGATCTCGACTTCGAAGTCAATTTCGGAAATCGGCAATGCCTGTACATTCCCCAACACGTCGCACTTTATTAAACTTTTCAAAAAGGAGTACCAGATGACGCCGGCCGCTTACCGGAACCGCCACATCACTTCGCTCGCTCCCGAGGCGCAGCCCGCCGCTAAGGAAACCGAGGAAATCCGCGAGGCGTTATAGTTCGCAACTTACAAAACCGTTAGTATTTTAAAAATTTTAATTATAATTTAACAGATTTTTTTCGGTTAGGTTAAAAAAATGTTACAAAAGATTTGGAAGATTGTGATTTTCCATTTATCTTTGTATAACAAAACGTGGGATTCTCCCACTCTCATTAACCTAACTAACCTAACCAGAGGGGTTTGCTACTGCCAGGCAGCAAACCCCTTTCTCTGTCCGGAAAAGCCACCCGACAGCATTCGATATTGAATAATTGCGGTTTTCAGGGCCGCATTTTTTATTTTTTTAATTGGATGCCACGCAGGCCGCCGCAGGCGCTCCCCCGGAAACAGCCCGAAAACAGCCCGGAGAAGGCAAACCCGCGAAGAGGCATACCAGAGGCGGGGTGCCGAAAGAAAATAGGGCATTCATAGGAATTATCAATTATTTTTTCGTATTTTTGCATCAATTGGAAAATAATGAACTTAAATGCCGAAGTTTTATGACAAGGTAGATGTACTGAAAAAACCAGGATGGTTGAAGATCCGGCTCCACCGCACCCCGGAATATGCCGAGGTACAGCAAATAGTCGACAAACATGCGTTGCATACGATTTGCAGCAGCGGCATGTGTCCGAACAAGGCCGAATGCTGGAGCCGCAGAACCGCAACCTTCATGATCCTGGGAGACATCTGCACCCGAGGCTGCCGCTTCTGTGCAACGAAAACAGGACACCCCCTTGCCCCCGACGCCGAGGAACCCCGACGGGTCGCCGAAAGCGTCGCACTGATGAAACTGAGGTATGTCGTCGTTACTTCTGTGACGCGTGACGACCTGCCGGACGGCGGTGCCGCACACTGGGCCCAAACCGTCCGCGCCATCCGCACACAGAATCCCGACGCCGTAATTGAGCTCCTTATTCCCGATCTCGACGCACAGCCCGCCCCGCTGGACGTGGTCGTCGCGTCGAAGCCCGATATAATCGGGCACAACATCGAAACCGTCGAGCGGCTGACCCCGGTGGTGCGTTCCAAGGCAAAGTACCGTACGAGCCTGGAAACCCTGCGCTACCTGAGCGCACAGGGTGTCGCAACGAAAAGCGGACTGATGGTCGGACTTGGCGAGAGCGATGATGAAGTATTACAAACCCTGCACGACCTGCGCGACGCAGGCGTGGGGATCGTAACACTCGGTCAGTACCTTCGTCCCACTCTGGAGCACTACCCCGTTGCGGCGTATATCACTCCTGAAAAATTCGAATGGTACAGACTGAAAGCGCTGGAAATGGGCTTCAGCTACTGCGCGAGCGCACCTCTGGTCCGCTCGTCGTACATGGCCGAAGAAGCCCTGCGAAGCGTAAAAAGTTTGTAGCGATGAAAGCCTACTGCCGGGACCTCGGACGCATGGACTACAAAACCTGCTGGGATTTGCAGCAGGAGCTGTTCGACGCCGGGGTAGCCCGAAAGCGCACCGGTCCCATTCCGGTCCCGGGCGCAGACGGCGCGGACGATGCGGGCACGGTCCTGCTGGTGGAGCATCCGCCGGTTTACACGCTGGGCAAGAGCGGGCATGCCGAAAACCTGCTCGTCAATCAGGAAGCGCTCGAAGCGATGGGCGCACAGTTCTTTCACATCGACCGCGGCGGCGACATCACCTTCCACGTGTCCAACCCGAATGGCCTGGACAAGAAGGTGGCCGTCCGCATTCCGCAGTGGTCCAAGGACTATACGCTGGAAGTCAACGGCGAAGCCGTCGAGCTCCCGGTGGTCGATGGTTTCGTGACCGTCGATGCCTCCGCCGCTGACACCGAAATCCATTTGGTGCTCGACATGTCCGTGCGTCGCGTTCGTGCCTCGCTGCGTGTGCGTGCCGACATCGGCAAGCTGGCCGTGGCCCGTGGCCCGATCGTGTTCTGCATGGAACAGGTCGACAACGAAGGCCCGCTGTGGCTGGATGGCATGAGCGCGGATGCCAACGTGTCCGAGTCTTACGAACCGGATCTGCTGGATGGCGTCGAGGTGCTCAAGGTCAAGGGCAGCCGCTTGGAATCCCCGACCGACGACCAGTACCGTGCCGTGGATGCACCGCTTACGGAGCGTGAGGAAACCCTCACCATGATTCCGTACTATGCATGGTGCAACCGCGCCGAAGGCCAGATGCAGGTCTGGGTCCGCGAAACCAAATAGCATCGCATAATCGTGTCCCTGCTCAAGATGGAGCAGGGGCACGATTGCTCTTCTTTTAAACTCTCTACAGCTTGTTCTTGTCGGCTTGAACGCGGCGATGTTGCTTCGGATTTTTGCCGACCGATATGAGAAATCGCCAAACATGGGTGATGTATATGGCAGGGCAGGACGCTCATATGCCTAACAGAATTTGCAACGTTGCAAATCCCGAAACAGACGGGCGACGTTGCCATAGAAGAAAAGGAGAAACCATGAAAATCCGCAAACCGCTGGCAGCGCTGCTAGCGACGGCCACAATGGCCGCATTGGCAGCGACTTCCGGCGCTGCGACCGCGCTGGCGATCGAGAATCCCACAGTGACCGTGCATCTCGACCAGACCGGCTGCACCGAGAACACCAACAACACCAATTGCCAGATTACCCACGGTTCGACAGGCTTCCTGTATGGCCTGACCGATGATGGCGTTTCCAGCGACACCACGCTCAACGGCCTGTCGCTCGATTCCAACAGCGTGCTGGTCGGCAAATCCCCAGACGGCGTGCAACACCCCAATGGCGATGTGCTGAACACCACCGACCAGTGGAAGCGCAACGGCGGCGGCGAAATCCAGGTGTACATGAAGGAAGCCTACAAGAACTTCCCATATGTGGCCTATGGCGATGGCGGCATGGACGGCGACTATGTGCCGAAGCTCAAGGAAATGGTCACCAAGTTCAACACCAAGTACCCGGACCTTAAGGATGACATCGTCTGGATTCCGTTCAACGAACCGGACATCAGCGACGCGAACTACTACAACTTGACGAACTACAACAGCAAGTACGACAGCGTTCGCACGAAATTCTTCGAGGATTGGAACAAGGCCGTCGAAGCAATCCGTTCGGTATATCCGCAGGCCCGTATCGGCGGCCCGAACAACAGCGCCTACTCCGACCGGTTTTATCGTGACTTCTTCCAGAATGCCAAGGAGCATGGTACTGTACCGGATGTCGTCACCTGGCATGAGCTCGGTTCCGGTTTCGGCAGCTACCTGAGCAACTTCCAGAAGTGGAAGACGCTGGAAAAGGATGTTCTTTCCGATTACGCGCCGCCCGAGAACACCGGTCTCAAGCAGGGGCAGACCATCAAGGTCAGCATCAACGAATACGCATGGAAGGACCAGAACGGCAAGGCCATCGAGCAGGTCAAACCTGGCCGTCTGCTGCAGTACGTGGCCCGCTTCGAAAAGACCGGCGCCCAGGGCGCGCTGCCGTACTGGTACCCGGCCGGCGATCTCGACTGGCTGGTCACCAAGAACAACCAGGTGACCGGTTCCTACTGGCTGTACTACTGGTACGGGCTCATGAAGGGCGATCTGCTCAAGGTCGACCTGCCTGATGAGAACGGCAAGCCGCAGGTGCTCGCCTCCTACAACAAGGACAGCAACCAGACCCAGATCCTGCTTGGCGGCTCGAACGAAAGCTCGTATTCCACGACGTTGAACCTGAGCGCGTTGCCCGACAAGTACCCGAACGGTGCCCATGTGACAATCTATGCGACCGATTCCACCGCTCCGGCCAATCTTAGCAATGTGTCAGTCAACGTTCCGGCTGCT
>ENA-ORND01000690-ORND01000690.1-human-gut-metagenome-genome-assembly--contig:-NODE-690-length-27765-cov-3.127968_pt1 | contig 27765 bp, 16 predicted proteins | sample MGYA00242111_ERZ509014 | MGnify/ENA primary metagenome ERZ509014 (study PRJEB26280, sample SAMEA2338694) | human gut metagenome | biome: human gut; feature: human-associated habitat; material: faeces... | reverse complement strand
CCCCAAGGACCAGCGGCTGGCGACGCTGAGCATCGTTTTCGAGGCGTCGAAAGAGATCCGTACGTCGGTCGTCCACGCGACGATCATCACGATCGTGGCCTTCGTCCCGCTTTTCTTCCTCGACGGCATGGAAGGGCGCATGCTGCGCCCGTTGGGCATCTCGTTCATCGTAGCGCTGTTCGCATCGATGATCGTGGCGGTCACGCTGACGCCCGTGCTGTGCAGCTACTTGCTGACCGGCGACCGGGTACTCCGCCGCAACGAAAAGGAACCCATCGTCTCGCGCTTTCTGAAGCGCGTCTACCGCCGCGCGCTCGAATGGGTGCTCGCCCATAAGAAAGCCGTACTCGGCTCGACCGTCGTCCTGTTCGCCGGGGCGCTCGCCGTTTTCCTCTCGCTGGGCCGTAGCTTCCTGCCCCCATTCAACGAAGGCTCGCTGACGATCAACGCCTCGACGATGCCGGGCATCTCGCTCGAAGAGTCCGACAAGATCGGCAGCCAAGTGGAAAGCATTCTGCTCGAAATACCCGAAATCCGGACGGTCGTCCGCAAAACGGGCCGCGCCGAGCTGGACGAGCATGCGCTGGGCGTCGGCGTATCGGAAATCGAAGCGCCGTACGAACTCGCGGACCGATCGCGCAGCGAATTCATGGCCGACGTGCGCAGCCGGCTGGGCGTGCTTCACGGCGTCAACATCGAAATCGGACAGCCCATTTCGCACCGGATCGACGCGATGCTGTCGGGCACCAAGGCCAATATCGCGATCAAGCTGTTCGGCCCGGACCTGAACCGCCTGTTCGCGCTCGGCAACCGGATCAAAAGCTCTATCGCGAACATCGACGGCATAGCCGACCTGAACGTCGAGCAGCAAATCGAGCGGCCTCAGCTGCAAATCCGGCCCAAACGCGAAATGCTGGCCCGCTACGGTATCACGCTGCCCGCTTTCGCCGAATTCGTCGAGGTGGCGCTCGGCGGACGGGTCGTCTCGCAGGTATACGACGAAGGACGCTCGTTCGACGTGACGGTCAAGGCATCGGATGCCAGCCGGAACGACATGGAGCGCATCGGCGAGCTGATGCTCGACGGAACCGACGGGAAAGTCCCCCTGAGCTACGTGGCCGACATCGTGTCGACATCGGGTCCCAACGCGATCGGTCGCGAGAACGCCCAGCGCCTGATCGTCGTATCGGCCAACGTGGCCGACCGCGACCTGCGCAGCGTCGTCAACGAAATCGGCGAAACGATCCGGACGCAAGTGCCCATGCCGGAAGGATATCATGTGGAATACGGCGGACAGTTCGAGAGCGAACAGGCGGCCTCACGCACGCTGACGCTGACGTCGCTCGTCGCGCTGCTCGTCATTTTCCTGCTGCTGTATCAGGAATTCCGCAGCCTGAAGATCGCCGGCGTCATCCTGCTGAACCTGCCGCTGGCCCTGATCGGCGGCGTTGCGAGCCTGTGGCTCACTTCGGGCGAAGTGAGCATTCCGGCCATCATCGGGTTCATCTCGCTGCTGGGCATCGCCACGCGCAACGGCATTCTGCTCGTTTCGCACTACAACCACCTGCGCGGCGAGGGCATGCCGCTGCACGAAAGCGTCGTGCAGGGCTCGCTGGACCGGCTGAATCCGATTCTGATGACCGCGCTGTCGTCGGCTCTGGCGCTGATTCCGCTCGCACTGGGAGGCAACCTGCCCGGCAACGAAATACAGAGCCCGATGGCCAAAGTCATACTCGGCGGACTGCTCAGCTCGACACTGCTCAACGGATTCATCATTCCGTCGGTCTACCTGATTGTCAACCGTAAAAAACCGAAAGCATGAAACGCATACCGATCATACTGTTCTTCCTCGTACTGGCTCCGGCGGCCTCGGCCCAGCGAAGCATCGACGAGGTGCTCCGTCAGGTCGAAAACGCGAGCCGCTAGCTGGAAGCGCAACGGCAACTGACCGCGGCGCAGAAGCAAGACGCCGCCACGGGCAAATACATGGCCAACCCGACGGTCGAAATGGAAAAGATGTGGGGAGCGGCCGGAGGAGGGCAGAACACCGAGCTGGCCGTCGTCCAGACGATCGATTTCCCGACCGTCTACGGGTCCCGCAACCGGATCGCCAAGCTCAAAGGCTCCCTGTATGAAAAGCAATGGGAATCCCAGAGGCAACAGCTGCTGCTGCAGGCCAAGCAGCTCTGTATCGAAATCGTCTACCTCTACCGTCAGCGGGACCTGCTCGACGAACGGTTATCGAACGCCGAGCGACTGAGCGAAGCGTACAGACGAAAAATGGAGACGGGCGACGCGACCTCCCTCGAAGCGAACAAGATCGCCGTCGAGTCGATCTCGGCCCGTACGGCCGCCGATCTGAACCGAGCTGAGCTGCAAGCCAAAATCCAGCAACTCAACACGATGACCGGAGACAGCGACGACTCGTTCGAGGACGTGACCTACCCCCCGGTCGAAACGCTGCCGTCGGCCGACGTGTTGTCCGAGGCATACATGAGCGGCAACCCGCTGCTCGAAAGCATGGAAAATACGCTCGAGATCGATCGCCGGACCGTGGCTCTGAATCGGGGACTCTCTCTGCCCCAGTTCGAGATAGGGTATCGGCACGACTACGGAGAAGGCCGCGCCACGGGATTCAAGGTCGGCATGTCGGTGCCGCTTTTCGAGAACAAGAACAAGGTCAAGGCGGCCAAGGCGGCGGCCGTCTCGTCTCAGGCTCAATTGGAAAGCGCCCGGACGAACGCGGCGTCCCGGTTCCGGATGCTGTACGATCAGGCCGTCGCGCTCTCCGAATCGATGCGGTCGATGCGGTCGGCCCTCGCATCGCAGAACAGCCTCGAAATTCTCGGTAAGGCGCTCGATGCGGGGCAGATCAGCGTGATCGACTATTTCACCGAGGCGAACCTGCTGTTCGAAAGCCGCGGAACGCTGCTCCAGATCGAGCGGGACTACCAATCGGCCGTAGCCGCCCTGTACAGCTTCTCGCTATAGACCGCGTCAGGTCCGACCGGTCATGCCGGGCTTCCTTAAGAAATACGAAGGAGGCCCGGCTTTCGCTATCGAACAATACACATTTTTAACAAATCAAATATTTTTTTAACATACATTTCGATTCTCAATTAAAATTGCTATCTTTGCACAGGTAGAGAAAGGTCGTTTACATAGGACAAAAATACACTGTCAATAAGCGACATACGCCCTCCGAAAGAAAGATAAAACAACACGAAGTCGCCCCGCGAGGCCGACGAAAAACCAATAGAACCCGCAAAGATGAAAATTGTAGGCGAACCGAAAGCGTTTCTGAGCAACGAGGCGCTGCAGCTTCTGAACCTGTACGAATCACTGGGACAGCGTGCGGAAATCTTCCTGCCGCGCCACATCTTCGATAACCTCACAAGCTTCGTGAGCCTCTGCATGGAGGAGCCCGACGATCCGGCCAAGCAACAGGCCGAAATCAACCGCTATCTGCTGAAGTTCCGCGAAGATATCCCGGGATACACGCACGTGTCGCTGATGCTGATTCCGCACAACAACTCGAAGGCTTTCGAGCTGAGCAGCAAGCGCGGCGAATTCGCCAAGAAAATATCGGCCCTGCTCGACACCGACGGCACGACGACCGAAATCAAGACGTTGCTGCGTAATATCCGCGACAGCCACGACCTGTCTGTCGGCACGCCTCCGATCAACAGCCGCCATATCGATTTCATGTCTCAGGTACAGCTGGGCGGCCATGTGCGCGACCTGCGCAAGTACCGCGACGTGATCGGCGTGACGGGCGACATCAACGAGGCGCACTGGAACTACCTGATGGACACGCTCGAGCAGATGATCAGCCAAAGTACGCACTACACGACCAAGGCCGAGATCAGCGACTTTCTGCACCGCAGCCAGTGGGCCGTCAATTTCAAGGGCATGAACGGCATGATCCGAACCGTCGTCTCGGGCAATGCCGACAAGGCCGTCCAGCTGCTCAAGGGCGACGTGTTCCACAAGGACGCCGTCGTCGTGCTGGAAAGCCCCGCGCCCGAAACGCTGTACGAACAGATGACGGCCGATACGACCTCGATTTTCGTCGTCAAGGTCAAGCACGCGCGCATCAACCATTACTCGGGCCCGAAATGGTTCCCGCTGCTGACCCGACTGGTGATCGTCGACGACTCGAAAGAGTCTCGCAGCTCGAACACGTCGCTCGTGTTCTGCTTCCACAACGGCATTATCAACACGTTGAACAAAGTCCATACGAAAAAGCTCGGCTCGCCGGCCAACACGCAACTGAATCTGCGGCTGATTCTCGAGAACGTCAACCCGAGCTACCTGAAGGAATTCCGCGAAAAGCTCGAAATGCAGATCGAGGAGTACGGCCGCGAAATCAAATCGCTGCTGCTCGAGCAGACCGGGTCGGACACCGACATCGAGAAGCGCATCACGCTGTTCAAGCTCGATTCTTTTTCGCGACAGGTCGTGCAGGACAAATACTCGCTCGAAAAGCTGCGCGACTTCATTTTCTTTCTGGAAAACTGCCACAAGCAGGAAAACAAGAAGATTCAGACTCAGGAGCTGATCGACGAGTTCGAGAGCCGGATGAAGAACTATTTCTACGCCGGCAACAAGCTGATCGACGTGATCACGATCCTCGAGGGCGGCGGACGGCATCAGATCAAGACGTTCGGCGACTATCTGCGCAGCCGCACGTTCAATAACCTCAGCAGCAAGATCCGCTATGCCTGCCGGTTGATTCTGGACATCATCCCGAGTTGCTACGAACGAACGCTGAAGAACCATTTCCACAAGAATTTCGGTATCAATCTGTTCCTCGAAAAATATCAGGAGTACATCACCAAGACGAGCCGCGACGCTGATAACAAGGGACGCTTCGAGAAGTTCCTGATCGATCTGGGCATCCGCGACAAGTACTTCGCGCTGAGCGACGACGACAAGGAGATCGTCAAGAACTTCCTGTCGGCTTTGGGCAATCTGGACCAGACCTCGGTATCGGACTCCGTACAGATGATCATCCGCGACCTGCTGTTCAACCCGAACGGCCGGCCGAAGCCCTATATCGTCTATAACGCCGTGCAGGCATGGGAGTACAAGGACCTGCTGCCCGACGACTGTTTCGACATCAATCCGTTCGACATCGAGATCGAGAACGACGCCGACGGCCGTCTGGCTTACGACCGTCTGGTCGACAAACTGCTGCGTATCAAGTCGACGCTCGCACTGTTCGACGACAGCGGCAGCCTGTGGGACCTGTTCTGCGAAAACACGACGATCATCGTCAACGACCCGAATAACCCGACGGGATATTCCGACTTCAACAGCGAGTCGGTCAACAATTTCCTGCGTTTTCTGAACAGTTGCAAGATCACGCTGTTTCTGGACGAGGCATACGCCGAAAGCGTCAAGATCGAGGACCGCACGATGCCCAAGTGGCGGACGCTGTCGCGCTACATCATGAACAACATCAACGCGCAGTCGCGCATCAAGGCGGTCTCGTCGCTTTCCACGACCAAAAATCTGGCCGCCACCGGCGAACGCCTCGGCGCCGTCGCGCTGACGCCTCAGGCGTCGGACTTCGCCAAGTACGCCCGCAGCTGCAACAGCGCCGCGCACGGAAATAACAACTCGCTGCTGATGCTCAACAACACGCTGCAAACGGCACAGGTAGCCAAAAGCATCAAGGATCAGATCGAAGCCGAACTGCCCAAGAACGCTTCGCGTTCGAAGATCAAGAAAGCGATCGTCCGCTTCATCGTCAACCAGATCGACAAGACCGAGCAGTCGAACGAAATCAGCAAGACGAACCGCCAGCTGCATAAAACGGCCGGCTTCGAGGGCTCGCCGCTTTATCTGTTCCTGCTCGACGAACTGATCGCGCTGGACAAGCTCGACGTGCTGGGACTCCCCGACGACTTCAAGTATCAGGGCGAACCGTTCTTCGTCTACTATCAGGCCAAGTTGGTCGAAAACCTGAACCGGTTCCGGATCAACAAGAACTTCCGCAGCGAGTCGCTCAAGCGAATGAAAATGGCCAAGAGCGTCGCCGCCCGCCTGTTGGAGGAGGCGCCCGAAGGAACCGAATTGGGCTACATACAGTCCGACGGATCGTATCTGTTCAACTTCCGGATTCTCGGTCCGTTCTCCTACGCCGACGTACTGCTGTTCTGCCGCGCGCTGGCCAAGTACCGGGGCGTCGCCACGGTCCCGTATCCGACGGGGCTCGTACGCTTCTCGCTGGGCGGGTACATCGCCGCCGGCAAGGAAGGCATGAAAATTTTCTCGGCCGAAATCGAGGATGCTTTCTCGATCTTCATCCGCTACTGGACCCGGTTCGCCGCCGAGCGAGCCGACGAGGCCAACAAGGGAGTCGAGAGCAAGGACTTGCTCGAGCGCGTGTTCTACTCCCCGAAAGATCAGGACTTCATCGACAGCCTGATCCGCGACTACAAGCTGTCGGCCCGGTACAAGAAAGACAAGGCCCCGTCGCTGCAGATCCGCGACGTACGCTCGCTATACCATACGTCGCCCGAACGCAGCGGCGTGACGATCACGACGATCGGACGGTCGACCAACTCGGTGATCGAGCTGCACGGCGACATCGTCGGCAGCTGCAAGGACGTGTTCGAGTTCGTACGCAGCTCCGCTTTCACGAAAATCTACGAAAACCTGCTCGCACAGGTCTACAAGAAAGTGCCCGCTTTGTCCGACATGGATTTCAACACGGTCAGCTCGCGATACAGCAAGGCCGTGATCCTGAAATACATCACCAATAAGAAGACCTTCCAGCCGAACCATCACGTACTGGACAATCCGGAGGAAAAGAACGTGATGCGCGAGATACTGATCGAAATGGAGAATCTGCTCTTCTCGGACAGCAAGATGAAAATTCTCGCGATCAACGCTACCGGCGACCCGGCTTTGGACAAAGCGAAGCTCGAGGGCTTGAACGCAATCATCAAGAAGTACATCCGTGAGATCCTGCTCCACTTCAACCTGCCTTTCGAGAAAGAGAGTCTGGAGCCCAGCCGCAAGGAGATCATCCGCACGGCCGGCGAATGCTTCGAGGAGATCACGGGAATCAAGCTTTCGGAGCTCAACCTGAATATCTGGGTCGACGAATTCATGCGCAACCTGCGCGACCTGCCCGAGTTCAAGGGGCTGCTGATCTCGCAGAAAAGCATCGGCTACATCATGGATACGGTAGCCGAGGGCATCGCCCGCTCGCCGGAAATCACGGACAAGATCCTGTATCTGTACCTGCTCAACAACGACAACTCGTTCTACAAGCTGGTCTGCAAGAAGCTGCAATACTTCGACGAGAAGATCAAGAGTTGCGACGATGCCGAACTGCGGATGTTCACCGAGGAATTCGTTTCGGAAATCCTCCCGATGCAGCTCGAGGAGCTGAGCAACTACATCATGCGCAAGAAGGACATCAAGATCGCCGAGAGCGAGATATATGCCGTCACGCGGCGCGTGGTCCGGTTCTACATCAGCATGATCAAGCGCACGCGCGGAACCGACTATTACAACCGTTACGCGCACACGATGGTCCGCATCGTCGAGACGGCGTTCAAGAAACAGAACTCGAGCGTCAACGAAATGGTGCAGCACGGCATATCGCTCTACAAAGGATTCGCTATGGAGAACAAGGCACTCGAGACATTCGAAGGCGGCCGCATTTCCTGGATCAACGAACTGATGAGCAAATGCGGCGTGATCAGTTCCGAGCAGCCCGTACAGCAACACACGCGGATCGTGACCGATGCGAAGAAGCGCGAATACCCGTTCCATAAGATCGACCGGACCGAAAGCCGTCGGGCAGAGGCGCTGCCTTCGGACGACCATCCTACCGAGTATATCCGCTACATCGATACGCGCCCCGACTCGTCTTTCTTCACGAACCGGCTGTCGCGCTTCGTCCGGAACATGGACTCGGACGACTACCGTTGCAAGGTCGTCAAGCACGGTATCGTCAAGGAGCTGGTCATTTTCCAAAAGGGATACCTGAAGTACCTGACCGACAACTACCGGCTCAACTACACCGAGGATATCAGCCTGAAGGACATCGTGAATTTCGTCCCGGACGTGATCTCGCTGCTCGGAGCGCCCGAAAAGCTGATTTCGTTCCCGCAGATAGGCTATTTCGACATCAAGGGTCCGTCGGGCAATATCAAGACGATCGTCACTCCGCTGAAAAAGGAAGCCGACTATTTCGGCGACGTAAAAAAACCGCGCCTGACGGTCATCAACGAAAAGGTGAAGGAGATCGGCGGTATCCCGCGTCACGGCTCGCTGTTTCTGGTCGAGGAGAACGACGGTAGCGTATTCGTGATCGAAATCAACGGCGACAGCGGGGTAGGCAAGAGCGAAATGATCGCGGCTTTCGTACTGAAATGGCTGCGCAACAACCTCGAGGGCATCCGTTCGGTCAAGATGATCGCCGGAGACATGTTCCACGAGTTCCAAGATGCCGACGGCAACCTGTACGGCATCGGCACCGAGGTGGGCGACTTCTCGCGCACGACGGATTTCGATCCGGATTACATCAAATACTACAAGTTCCTTTTCGAAAGCAGCGCCGACAGCAACGTCGACGACCGCAACGCGCGCAGCACCGTCAGCGGCATGTGCGACATCACGATGCCGTACCGCGTCGACATCATGCTGAGTGCCAGCAACTACTCGAAGGACGAGGGCGGCATCACGCGCATGGACAATCCGGAGAACTTTCTGCTTTACATCGACGCCCACGGCGAGCGGAAGGAGAAAGCCACCAGCGGCGACGGACCGAACTTCCAGCGAACGCTCAAGCGATACACGGCCGACAAGAACATCGTCGAGGTCATATCGCGGCACGGCAACTACCTGGACGACATACTCGACTGGGACTACAATCCGATCGACCGGCAGTATTACCTCGCCTCTTCGTACAAGCTGCTCGATAAGATCGACGTCACCGAAGTCGTCCGGATGATCTTCGTCGGCCACAGCTTCACCCGCGACGGTATCCGCTACACGATCGAAGACGTCGCGTTCGACATGATCCAGAACCGCTTTACCGCATCGACCGTATACGAAGACGAAGCGGAGAAAGTGTATACCGACATCGTGCTCGATCGCCGCATCTTCAGCTCGATCTTCGACGCGCTGGCCAGCACGCCGGGCGGGCAGCCGTTCATCGCCGAAGAGGATCAGGTCGAGACCGTACACCGGCTGATCGAATGCCTGCGAGGCGGCAAGGACGGCCGCGGCGGAGCACGCCATATCCAATGCGGCGTACTGTCGACCGAGATCGGCAAGAAAGGCCGCGAAATCACCGGTCCTCAGAAAGCCGCCGCCGCATTGAAGCAGCTCATTCAGGAAGTGCGCGTCAACAAGCCGGAGATCAACGAGGGCAAAATCAAGGTCAAGCGTCTGATCAACGAAAAATATTACCACATTTTCGGCGGGGAAATGAACAGTTCGGAACTGTGGCGCTATAATTTCTACCTGTATCAGTTGGAAAACATGCGCAAGGCCGACCTGCGCCGCATGGACAACCGCAACAAGCGGGTCGACATCTCCAATTTGGTCGATTTCCATCCGGTAGCTCCCGATCACGAGTTCAGCCCGCTGCTCGTCAATCCGAACCTGAACATCGAGCTGAGCAGCTTCAGCGAAACGTTCGAGGAACTGATGAGCTTCCCGAACTATCCGGAATTCGCCGAGGAGTTCGCCGCCAAGCTCGACAGGCTGTACATTGCCGACGGATACAGCGAGGAGACGAACATCAACAACATGATCGTCCAGTTGCTGATTCTCGAAGGTTACATCAGCAGCGACGATCTGGCTCAGGGCAGCGTGATCGAGAAAGTCAACCGCGAAACGATCGCTGCGGCGAAGCACGCCGTCGTACAATACCTGAACCGGCAACGTTCCGAGAGGGCCGCCGAACAGCCCCGGACCGCGGCGAAAAAAACGCCGGAGAAGTCCAAACAAGAGCGGAATAAATAAATACCGGACGCAAACCGATCGAAAATCCGGGCTCGATTACAGAGTCCGGATTTTCGTTTTATATCCGCTACATTGCCCAGACAGCGCTTGAATCGGGTATTGTATCGGCAAATTCAGGAGACCGGAGACCCGGTTTCCACGGATTGAAATCGCTATCCGTTATACGTTGAAACGCATAACGGCCGGAGCGCATATCGGACAATCCCTGTTCTCGGACTGAGTCCGAACAGGAGCGGAAGTCCGAAATCAGAGAGCGGCACCTCACGGCGCCGCTCTCCTTCACAAATCAAATCCCAACAAATTATATTCTATAGCTTCTTAAATAGTTTCAGTGTACATAGAATACCTTCGCGGCCTGCGACTGCACGCCCGTACCGGCGAACGTCGGGGACTGCTCGTCCTTCAACTCGAACACGCCCGAGTCGCTGCGCATGCTGCCGTCATAGCCTATCCACTTCAGCGTTACGTTCACCTGCTTCTTTCCGGCAGGCACCAGCCCGGCAATGTCAAAGCTGACACGCCCGTACCCCTGCATCAGGCGGGGATCTCCGAAGCCGTTATGTTTCAACGTCACGATTACGTGGTCGTCCGTCGAATTTTCCTCGTCAACCGCCAGGTTGATATAATGCGGATTCTTCTCGCTATTGCTGCCCCAGATCAAAAAAATCACGTTCAAATATTTCCCTGCTCCGAACCATGCGCTCCCCACTTCGATCGGATCGTTTCCGATGCTGTCTATCTGCTGTTGCGTCAGTTCGGAATACCGGACAGGTTTCTTGGTCAGCACCGAGCCGATCGCATTGGCCCGCACGTCGTACTCGCTGTCCGACTTCTGTTCCAGCACGGTGAAGTTCATCCGGACCCTCATTCCGTCCTCCGCCTGAAACTTCGCGTCCAAGTTTTCCGTTACGTTCAGCGTATTTCCCCCGTCGGTTTTCACGCTGAAACTCTTGCCCGTTCCCTCGACCATTCCGTAACATTCCTCGCCGTACAGACGATCGTCGTCATTGTCGTCCAAGCACGAGGCGAAAACCAACGACACGACTGCCGCTGCAGTGAAAAATTTTGTAAATTTAATCATAATACGCTTCATAATGAAATCCTGCGATAAATAATTCAATAAAATCGAAACTTCGGATACATTCGCAATCGCTTTTACAAAACCGAATTCACTATGTAAGATGCGCATCCCGGGCAAAACGTTGCATCAGGCAAGGCAAATCTCGGCGAAACGTCAGAATTTATAGCGGAATCCCACGCCCAGATTGACGTTCCAAGGATTTTGCGTCCGATAGGATGCAGGCTGGCGCTTGTTCTCGAAATAATAGCTGACCGCCGGTTCCACATAAATACCGAAATGATCCACCAGATCGAAACCGACGCCCAAACCCAGATTGACCGACCACAAAGCGCCGTCGGCCGCGATCTTGCGAGTCTCGGACGAAACGAAAGCCCGGTCCTTGTACAGTTCGGTCGTCCCGCGCGCAGACAAGGCGAACTCGGCCATCGCTCCGCCCGAGAAATAGATGTCGAAACGTCCCCGGTCGAACACCGAATAATTGACCGTCAGCGGGATGCCCAGATAGTGCAGCCTCTGGCGATAACGGTAATTGAAAGCGCCCTCGATCTCGGCCTTTGAACTCATATAAGTATATACGAGCCCCGTTCCGATATGGAGGCGGGGCGTCAGGTACTTGTGAACGGAAAACCCGACCGACACGGGAAATTTGTGATCCATGTGGCTGTCTTCAAAAACCGGACTTTCCACTCTCATGGAACCGATATCCGCCAAACCCGCGTTCTGAATCAACAGCATCGGGGAGCTGCCGGAGGCGGAAAGTGCGTTTGAAAACGTAGAAGCGTTGGCATACAGAGAGGCGGACCAACCCTTGCTCCTGCCGCCTCGCCTCTTGAGAGGCGCATCCGTTTGCGCGAACTTGCGCTCGTAAGCGGCTATCAGCTCTCTGTTGGGGGCGGTCTCTGCGGACCGATCCGGTTGCGACGACATATCGCTTCCGGTCGCAGACGCGTTGTCCGTATTATCCCGAGACGGCGACGAATTGCCGGACGGGGCACCTGCGCCGTCGCTCAGACTGGCGAGGAGCGCAGTCGACGCTTTCGAACGGGGATCGATCAGTCGGACCGACCTGGCCGACTTCATGATTCGGTTCAGAGCCGTATCGTTGAAAGCAGGAGCCGTCCTCGAGGCGGAATCGCTACCGGAAACGGGAAGCGGCAGCGCCACCGTTTCGGCCATAGATTTCTCACCCCACGAGTGCGTGCGCTGAACCCGCCAAACGCCCAACCCGATGCCGAGCAGGACGACTGCGGCGGCGGCATAACGGCTCCACGAACGGAACAGAGGGACACGCTCGGCAGGATGCGCATTCGCATGCAGTTGCATGCGGCGCTGCATCTCCGCCCACGGCGGAACGGGCAATCCCGCCTCCGCGTCGTGCAGCTTGCGCCTCAATGCTTCATCCAACGAATCCCTTTTCATCTCAGATCACCTCCTCTTCTTTCAGTATTTTGAGCAGACATCCCTTGGCCCTCAGATATTGCGAGCGCGAAGTGCCTTCGCTCACGCCGAGCATCTCGGCAATCTCGCGGTGAGAGTATCCTTCGACGGCAAACAGGTTCAGCACCGCGCGGTATCCGTCGGGCAGTTTGCCGATACATCGCAGCAGCTCGGCGGTCTCCATACGTTCCACGGCCGATGCTTCGGTTCCTTCGACCTGCCTGAGCGCATCGATCTGCTCACTGCCCTGCAGCACGTTTTTCTTGCGCAGATACCCCAAGGCCGTATTGACGAAAATCCGTCTGATCCATCCTTCCAGCGATCCCTCGCCCCGGAAATCCCCGATTTTGGAGAAAACGGTGATAAAGCCGTCGTGCAGCAGATCCTGAGCGATCTCGCGATGGCACACATAGCGGAAACACACGCCGTACATCTTCGGAGCGTATTTTTCATACAGCTTCTGCTGCGCCGTCCGGTCATTCCTACTGCAACGCCTTATCAGTTCTTCTTCCGTCACGGGTTCCAGTCGTATCGCTCATCCGTAGCTATAGATGAAAGGGGTTCGTAATTCGTTGCATGGATAACGGAATTTCAGAAAAAATATTTCCGCCCATACCGCCGATTTCGCATGTCATCGTGCGAAAATAGCGATATTTGCGTATATCGAAAAATCGAGCGTACTTTGTCTGTCGAAAAACTATCCGGAATATGATCGTTCAGGCTTCCGTCGCCGTCAGCGTCGACGGCTATATAGACGACCTATCGGACCGTCGGCTCGTCCTGTCGCACGCGGCCGACTGGGAAGAAGTCCGCAGTCTCCGCGCCGAAAGCGACGCGATTCTGGTCGGCGCCGAAACCATTCGTCGCGACAATCCGGCTCTAGTCATCCGCGACGAAAGGCTGCGCGAGCTCAGGGCCGAACGGGGACTGCCGGCCGATCCGGTCAAGGTCACGCTCAGCCGTAACGCCGATCTGGACCCGACCTCCCGCTTTTTTACGGAAGGCGACGGAGAAAAAATCGTTTTCGTAGGCCTTTGCGCGCCGCAGGACCGCACCGCGGCACTGAGCCGCGTAGCGACCGTCATCCATGCGGGAAGCGACTGTCTGACAGCGGACTACCTGATCGGAGAACTCGGTCGGAAAGGAATCGAACGGCTTTTTATCGAGGGAGGGAGTAGGGTGCTGACCCTGTTTTTGTCAGCAAATCGGATCGATTACCTGCGTGTCGCCGTAGCCCCGTTCTTCGTCGGAGAGCCGTCGGCCCCCCGAATGACGATCGGGGCGAAGTTTCCGTTCGACAAAGACCGCCGCATGACCGTACTGGACGTAAAAAAGGTAGGCGACATGACCGTCACGGACTACGCCTTGGGGCAGCAGGCGACCGATCGGACCCGGCTCCTTCAGGCAATTGGCCTGTCCTTAAAGTGCCCCCCGTCCGACAAGGCCTATTCGGTCGGAGCGGTACTCGTCACGCGCGACGGGCAGGTATTCACGGGCTACAGCCGCGAGACGGCCCCCGACAACCATGCCGAGGAGGAGGCGATCCTCAAGGCCGAACAAGCGGGCGCGACGCTCGAAGGGGCTACGATATACAGCTCCATGGAGCCTTGTTCGACCCGTCGTTCGAAGCCTCGGTCCTGCTCCGCACTGATTATCGACCGCCGCATGAAGCGCGTCGTTTTCGCCGTACGCGAGCCCGATCGCTTCGTCCGCTGCCGGGGCGAACAATCGCTCCGCGACGCCGGGATAGAAGTGTGCGTACTGGAGTCGCTCGCCAAACAGGCGCTCGAAGCCAATGCCCACATTCTCTCCGGGCAATCGTGAATCCGGCCGCCGAATCCTCCACCGCGCCCCGATGCAGCCGATCGCCGCGCGTAATGTCCCCAATAAGAAGAAGAAAAGACATAAAGCCGTCGGCTCACGAAAAGATCGGGCAATCCGCCCGCATACGAATAATCCGTGCTGAGAAAGCGGAAAAAAACCGGTTGCAATTCCGAATAATTGTTCGGATATTTGCATTCGCAATAAATGAATATTCATTCATTATGGCAAAAAAAGTGGACCAGACCAAAATCGAACGAATCCGCAACGCTTCGGTCGAGGTCATCAGCGAGCACGGGATACTCGGCGGTTCGGTAGCGTCGATCGCCGAGCGGGCCGATGTTTCGGTAGGGTATTTGTACCGGCACTACCCGGGTAAAACCGAACTGATCAACGACTTGCTCGAAAACGCGCTGAACGCGATCACGGACCGGATCCACGCGCTCATTCGCGAAACGGACGACATCGAGCGAATCGTCGGCGGCATCGTGGGCTTTCTGATCGAAAGCGCGGCCGACAATCCGGCCAAGCACAAGTTCCTGATCATGTTGCTGAACGACTTCTCGGTCGAGATCAAACCCGAAAGCCGGAAAAGAATCATAGAAATCGGCGAAGTGCTGCTCGAAACGGGACAAAAAAACCATACGGTCCGGGGCGATATTTCGGTCAATGATTTGTATATTGCGCTGGTCGGAATCCCCATGCAGTACCTCGCCTCGCGGTACCGGTTCGACTTCGACAGCCGACCGTGCGACACGCAGGAGCTGATCCGCAAAATCACCCGGGTATCGCTGAGCGCGATCCGATAAAGTAAAACGGTAATTACTGGACAATATGAAGCGATTAATCTTATGGTGGCTGGCGACTTGTACGGCGGGGGCCGTCACCGGGCAGCCGAAACGGGCTCTGACGTTCGATCAGGCGCTCGAAATGACGATGACCCGCAATCCCGAGCTCGAAGCCATCTCTTACGAGAAGGAAACCGCCGAAAAGGAACGCAAGGCCGCCTACGGGTTACGATTGCCCAAAGCATCCGTAACGGGCGCCTATATCTATATGGGCGATGACATGGCAATCGACATGAACGATCTGAAAGCTCCGGTCGGCGGCGTCTTGGAAGGTCTCGGCAACCTGCCGAACATTCCGCCGGCCATCCTGCAGCAGGCATCCTCTCTGCTGGCCAAGGATTGGTCGATGAAACTGCAGGACCGCAGTTTCGCCAACGTGGGCGCCAACATCACGTTGCCGCTCTATACGGGAGGAAAAATCAACGCGGCCAACAACGCGGCCAAGATCAAGATCGAGGAGGTAGCGGAGAAAGGAAACCAGACGCGCGGATCGCTCGTGTCGGAACTGACCGAACGCTATTACGGACTGGTTCTGGCCCTTCAGGTAGTCGAGGTGCGCCGTCAGGTACTCGAGGGAATGCAGCATCACCTGTCGGACGCCAAAGCGCTCGAAGCCAACGGTATCATCGCCAAGGGCGAACGTCTCTACGCCGAAGTCCATACGGCCGAAGCCGAGCGCGAGCTGCTCAAGGCCCAGAAAACGGTCGAAACGCTTTACAGCGCATTGTCCAACACGCTGGGCGGCGACGAATCGACATACATACCCGCCACTTCGATGTTCATTCTGAACGATATAGAGAGCGTAAGCTATTTCAAAGATTTAGCCAAACAGCACAGCCCGCTGCTCAAGCAGGTCGGATATAAGAAACAGCTGGCAACGGAGAACATGCGGCTCCAGCGGGCCGATTTCGCACCGCAGGTGGCCCTGACCGGCATGGCGGCCTTTTATAATTATCAAGTTTCGCCGATCATACCCAAGTGGGCCGTCGGAGCCGGCGTATCGCTGAAGATCTTCGACGGGCTCAACCGCGAATACAAGTTCAGCGCGGCCAAGTCCCAGATCCGTCAGGTCGAAGCCGTCGGACATCAGGCCGAGAGCGACATCCTGACCCTGATCGACAAGCTCTACAACGAGATGGTCACCTATTCGCAGCAGCTGCCTTCGGTCAACGCATCCGGCCGGTTCGCCGAGGAATACCTGCGAATCAAGGAAGAGGCGTTCAAGGAAGGAGCCGCCCCGTCGTCGGACGTCGTGGACGCGCGGCTCAATCTGGCCAAAATCCGCATCGAACGGCTTCAGGCGGCCTATTACTACGACATGATGCTCGCACGCCTGCTCGAAGCCTGCGGCCAAAGCGAGCTTTTCCCCGATTACGGCAAGCGGGCCGCAGCCATGCCGATCCGCTACGAACACGATTTTTAAACCCGATTCTTAACGAAAAACATAATATTCGATCATATGAAAAAAAGCAATGTCATCGGACTGACCGTCGGCATCGTCGTTACGATCGTCGCCGTCTCGCTGATCAGTTGGTTCGCCATTCGTCCCGTACCGACGCTCATTCAGGGCGAGGTCGAGGCAACGGACATCAAAATTTCGTCGAAGCTGGCGGGCCGTATCGAACAAATGAACGTACAGGAAGGCGAGCGCGTCAAGAAAGGCCAGTTGCTGTTCGTACTGAGCACGCCCGAAGCGGAAGCCAAGCTCCAACAGGCCGAAGCCGCGCGCATGGCGGCCAGCGCTCAAAGCACGAAGGCCCGTAAGGGAGCGCGCGTGCAGGAGATCGAAGGCGCGATGAACATATGGAAAAAGGCCGAGGCAGGACTGGAACTGGCGCGCAAAAGCTACGAACGAGTCAAAAACCTGTACGAATCGGGCGTAGTACCCGAACAGAAATACGATGAAGCCGCCGCCAACCTCAAGGCGATGGAAACGACCGCAGCGGCAGCGAAAGCTCAGTACGACATGGCTATCGAGGGAGCCCGCAGGGAAGACCGCGAAGCGGCCGAAGCACTGGTCAAGCAAGCGTCGGGAGCCGTCTCGGAAGTCGAGTCGTACATCAGCGACGCGATGCAATACTCGCCGATCGACGGCGAGATTTCTACGGTCATCGCCCAGCAGGGCGAGCTGATCAGCGCAGGCTACCCGGTCGTCACGCTGCTCGACATGAACGACTTGTGGGTGACTTTCAACATCAAGGAAGACCTGTTGCCGAAAATCAAGATCGGCAGCGTACTGCAAGCTTACGTACCGGGCATCGGCCGGACGATCGAACTGAAGGTCTATTACATGGCCGTGCAGGCCGAATACGCGACTTGGTCCGCCACTCGAACCAAAGGCGACTTCGATATCCGCACGTTCGAGGTCAAGGCCCGCCCCGAGGGAAAAATCGAAGGGCTGCGGCCCGGCATGACCGTCACGGTAAACTGGGACGAAATCCGATAGACGGAGAATTCGGCCCGCCGACCCTCCGCACCGGAACCGAAACCCGGCCTTGCGGAGGGGTCGGATCGAGCGCCTGCACCGCCGGACGCATCGAGCCGAAAACTTAAACCGCTTGGAATCATGAGCTATTTCAGAGCATTCCGCAACGCATTTGTCCGGGAACTGAGATCGTTCGGCAGCCATAAGTTTTTCTACATGCTGTCGCTCGGACTGCCGATCCTGTCGTTCCTGTTCTTCATTCTGCTGTTCCGGACGGGCGTCCCCCGGGACATGCCGGTCGCCGTACTGGATCAGGATAACTCTCCGTTGTCGCGCCGGCTGACCCGGATGATCGACGCGACCCCTTCGGCCCGGGTCGTCTACCAGATCACCGATATGAAGGAGGGAGAGCGAATGATGAAGCAGGGAAAAATCGACGCCATTATCCAGATTCCGAGCGGGCTGGAGAAAAACGTATACAGCAACACGCAGGCCCGGGTCATGGCCTATATCAACGGCCTGAACCTGACGAAGAACGGATTGCTGAACAAGGATATTCTGACTGTCGCCACGACTTTTTCGTCCGGCATCCAGCTGCAGACGCTGATGAAAAAGGGATTGTCCGAAACGGAAGCCTACAACCAGATGATGCCGATCTATTTTGAAAAACACATCCTGTTCAATCCGTACACCAATTACAGCTATTATCTGCTGCCGAGCTTCCTCCCGCTGATGCTGATGCTCTTCGCTTTGCTCACGGCCGTCTTTACGATCGGAGTCGAGCTCAAGAACGGCACGGCCTCCGAATGGCTCGCCGCCTCCGGAGGCCACACGTCGGCCGCTCTGGCAGGCAAACTGGCGCCATATACGGTCATTTTCTTCGTGCTATGCTTGCTAATGGACACACTGCTGTTCAAATACGTCGGCGTGCCGCTCAACGGCAGCGTTTCCATGCTGCTCGTGAGCGGGCTGTTTTTCGTACTGGCCTCGCAGGGCATAGGCGCGTTCATCGTTATCCTGCTTAGCAATCTGCGTCTGGGACTGTCGATCGGAGGAGGATACTCGGTGCTTTCGTTCACGTTCTCGGGCCTGACGTTTCCCTTTTTGGCCATGGATTTGCCGGTACGGATCGTCGGATACCTTTTTCCCATGACCTACTATATGGACCTGTTCATCGATCAGGGCATGCGCGGAGCGCCGACAGCCGATTCGGCAATCTATCTGGTCGGTCTGGCCGCTTTTCTGCTGCTGCCGTGGACGGTGATCCTGCGCCTGAGAAAAATCTGTACGGAAGAAAAATACTGGGGAAGACTATGATCATGAAGACAAACCGGTTCCGTTCCAAATTCAGGGAATTTTCGAGTATTCTGCGAAACGAATACCGCCATATATTCCACGACGCGGGCGTCATACTGATCGTCATAGGAGCTATTTTCATCTACTCCACGGCCTATTCGCTGGCCTATAAGAACGAAGTGCTGCGCAACGTTCCGGTAGCCGTCGTCGACAACAGTCATACGGCCCAGAGCCGTCAACTCGTCAGAGCGCTCGATGCCACGCCGAACCTGCGCGTCGCATACAAGTCTTCGAGTCTCGAAGAGGCCAAGCGGCTGTTCCACGAGCGGAAAATCAACGGCATCATCGTCATTCCTTCCGACTACGAGAAAAAAATCATGCGCAACGAGCGGGTCAACATCTCGATTTACGCCGACGCCAGCTATTTTTTGATGTACAGACAAGTCTTTTTCGACGTGATGGGCAGCGTGCTCTACTCGAACAGCCAGATCGAGTGGGTCCGCTTCGTGGCGAAAGGCGCGCAGCCCGGTCAGGCCGCGGCACTGAGCAATCCGGTCCAGACAACGATCGAGAACATGTACAATCCTTACGGCGGATATGCCACGTTCATCATGCCAGCGATCCTGATCGTCATCATACAACAGACGCTGCTCATCGGCATCGGCATGGTCGGAGGCACATGGCGCGAGCGAGGACTCTACAAAACGCTGATTCCGCTGGGGGAAAAGAGACTCTCGGTCATTCCGATCGTCTTAGGCAAATCGACAGCCTACCTCTCGATCTACTGCGCGACGCTGCTCTACGTCATGGGGTTCCACTACAAGGTTTTCGGGTACCCGTCGAACGGAGCGGCCGGCGACGTCGTACTGTTTCTGATTCCCTACCTGCTGTCGTGCACGTTTCTGGGAATCGCGCTCTCGTCCCTGTTCAGGCGGCGCGAAAATTCCCTGTTGTTGCTGCTCTTCACATCCATACCGTTTCTGATGCTCAGCGGCGCGTCGATTCCGCAGGAGTCGATGCCGCAATGGCTTTTCCAACTCGGCAGGATCATACCGAGCAGCAGCGGCGTAGACGGATTCATCCGTATTCGGACGATGGGCGCGACGCTGAGCGAAGTAAGCGTTCAGTTCTGGACCTTGTGGATTCTGTCGGGACTCTACTTCATACTGGCCTGCCTGGGCATGCGCGGCGTACTGCTCCGGGTCGAAAAGGGAAAATAGGCACGAACGAAATCATACGAACCGAAAAAGACCAACCGAATAAGCAATGAAAATAAAGACAGGACTGGCCGCTTTCGGCCTGTCGGGGCAGATATTCCACGCCCCGTTCATCGAGGCTCATCCCGATTTCGAGCTGACGGCTGTCGCCGAACGGAGCAAGAAAAGCGCGCAGGCGACATATCCCGACGTCGAATCGGTCGATTCGTTCGAGGAATTGCTGCGTTGCGACGTCGAACTGATCGTCGTCAACACGCCCGACGCAACCCATTATCCGCTGTGCCGGGCCGCCTTGGAAGCCGGGAAACACGTAATCGTCGAAAAACCGTTCGTCACGACGATTCGCGAAGCGAAAGAACTAATCGAGATAGCCGACCGGAAAGGCCTCATGCTCATCACATACCAAAACCGACGATGGGACGGAGATTTCCTGACTCTCCAGCAGATCGTCCGGCAAGGCTCGCTGGGCAGGCTCGTCGAGATACAGTCCTCTTTCCAACGATACCGCCCCCGACTCGGACAATCCGCATGGAAAGAGACACCGGGCGCCACCCGCGTCGGAATCACGTATAACCTGTGCTCCCACTTGTGCGATCAGATCGTCGCGCTGCTGGGCAAGCCCGAGGGAGTGTGGGCAACGCTCGACCGGCAACGCGACGGCAGCCGGATCGACGACTACAGCCTCATCGTGCTCGAATATCCGGGTATACGCGCACAATTGCGGGCAGGCATGCTCGTCCGCGAGCCCGGTCCGAGATTTGCCGTCTACGGCACGAACGGAGCCTACGTCAAATACGGCCTCGATCCCCAAGAAGATGCCCTGAGGCACAGAGGCGAGAAGCCCGCTCCCGGCGACTGGTGCACGGAAGACCCGTCGCAATGGGGAGTGCTTCACGACGAGCACGGCCGACGCGCTTATCCGACCGTAACGGGCAACTACATGCGTTTCTACGACCGGGTCCGCGATACGCTGCGCGAGGGGAAGGCTCCGGCCGTTACGCATGAGCAAATGCTGTGGGACATGCAGATCCTCGAAGCGGCGTTCGAAAGCGACCGGACAGGGAGTACGATCCGCTTATAAGACAAAGGCAGAAGCAAGGACGGACCGCCCGACATCCGTCCGGGACAGAATAACCGAGCAACCATTTTAAAAGATCGAATTATGAAAAGCAAATTCCTCGAAGACTTCAAGAAATTCGCCATGCGCGGCAATGTGGTGGACATGGCCGTCGGTATCATTATCGGCGGCGCGTTCGGCAAAATCGTTTCGTCGCTGGTAGCCGACGTCATCATGCCTCCGATCGGACTGTTGATCGGGGGAGTCAACTTCACCGATCTCAAGATCACGCTCGAAAAAGCGGTTCTCTCGCCGGGAGGCGAGGTCGTAAAGCCGGCCGTCTCGATCAACTACGGCAACTTTCTGCAAACCACGTTGGACTTTCTGATTATCTCGTTCTCGATCTTCCTGCTGATCCGCCTGTTGAGCAAATTGCAGGAGAAAAAGAAAGAGGAAACGCCCGCACCGGCAGCTCCCCCCGCCGACGTGCAGTTGCTGACCGAGATCCGCGATCTGCTTAAGAACAAACAGGATAAGTAGCAGCGCGGGGAACATCCGCGAAACCAGTATCCCTGCCTCGCGATGCGGTCGTCGCTCGGCTTCAGGACGGCAAAACGGGAGACTGAACGACCGGATATTTCGCGCATTCATTCCAATCAACATAAGCCAGAATGACCCACATAGAAACGGAGCGGCTGATCCTACGGCAATTCACGGAGAAAGACGCGGGCGCCCTGTTTTCCCTCCTGAGCGATAAGGAAGTGAATACGTTTCTGTCCATGTTTCCGCTAAGGGACATAAAAGAAGCGGAAGCGTAGCTGCGGAACAGATACATCACAAAAGCCCGGGACAGCGAGTCTTCGATTACGCGCTCTGTTTCAGAGAAGATAACGTTCCCATCGGCTATGTCCACGTAAGCGGAGACGACAGCCATGACTTGGACCAGCTCAATCTCGACGGATGCGAAGACAGGATTTATAGAAAATACTGGGACCGATACCCCCATTTCATAGAACCGGAGCCATAAAAAAACGTCGCAAGCGTGCAATAAGGGGAAGCAACCTTCTCTTTGACTGCCGTCCGAATGGCAAATCGCCGAAATAGAATACGCGCCGGACAGAATGTCCGGCGCGTATCTCAAACGGTGTGCACGACGTGCAGCGCTACATCGGAGGACGTCCGCCCGGCGGCGGCCCCGGAGGGCCCCCTCGCCTGTGTCCGCCCGGCAACGAATCGCCGTCGGGTATATTGAATTTCTTTTTGCCGTTACCGGTAAAAACGCGCAAGTTATATACGAAATTCAGGCTCACGTAACGCCCCAACACATTGGAAGTGACGTTCTCGATATAGTTTTCGGTCACGTTCCGGGAAAACCCCTTGTTGCGATCCAGCAAGTCGTAAACCCGGACGCTGACCTCGCCGCGCTGGTTCCGGAACAGTTTCTTGCCGATCGAAGCGTTGATCAGCAGGAACTCTTCGGTAAACTTATCCGTCACGCCCCGATACTTGGAATAGCTGCCGTCCGCCTGCAACGTGAATCCGGCCCACGTGACCCACTTCACCCGAGCCGTTCCGACGCCGTTGAAATACTCGTTGCTGTTGGCCGAATGCGTAATATTGTAGGAAGCCCGGTACGAAACGGTGAAATCGAATTTCTCGCTGATATTGCTGCCCACGACGATTCCGCCGGAATAGGAGGTCGTATTGGTCTTGCTGCGTACCAGATTGGAGATAGTCGGCAGCGAAGTATATCCCACTCCCAAGTTGAAATTCACATTGCTGGCCAGCCACTTGACAGGAAGTCCGTAATCCACCGCTCCCCGTACGTTCCAATAGCCGTTCAAGTTGACCGGGCGGGAATACTGAGCTCCCTGATCGAGCACGACCACCGTCTCGCCCGCATCGTTCTTCACCTCATAACCGGGACGGTCGGCCCGCTCGATCGAGTTGGCGATGTAGTTCGACCGGGCATTCCCCCAAAGCATGGCCACGAAAGTCCGTCCCTTAGTCACGTTCGTATTCGTATAACGCAGGTGCAGCATATGATTGTAGACCGGACGAAGCGACGGATTGCCCTGCGATACGAACAGCGGATTCGACACATCGAGCACATCCTGCAACTGACTGACCGACGGATTGCTCGTATAGCTTCTCAGCATCGTCCGCAGCGAATTGGTCCGTGAAAATTTGTAATCCAACATAGCCATATAGACGAGATTGTCGAACCCCGCCGACATATTCGACCGCGAAACCGTCGGGAAAACCTGATCTCCGGTCAGCGTAGCATGCTGATAATCGATATTGGTCACGAACATCGCCTTTTCGCTACGGTAGCGGAAACCGGGCCCGGCCCGGTGGGTCAGATAACCGCTGTTATAGGTATTCGACAGACTGTCCAGAAACAGGTAATCGGGCAATTCGTACGAACGCTTGTCGCGGTCGGAATAGTTGTACGACAGGCTATAGTTCAGCAACAGCTGAGCGCGGTCGCTCACAGGCTCGGAATAAGACAACCGGCCGCTCAGATTGTATCCGCTCGAATAGTTGGCGATATATTGGTCGAGTTGGGACGTCGAGTCGGGATCGAAATAGCGCGTCAGCGAATAGCGATCGTTGTCTTGATCGTTTTTCGACAGACCGCCCTGAAACGAGGCAACCAGCACACGGCCGGGCCGACCGCCGAAACGGTGCATCCAGATCAGACTGCCCGACAGGTTGTAGCCAGTGGACCGATTGCTGGAAAGGCTTTTCAGAAAGTTCAGGATCGTCCCTTCGACACCGGCCCCCCCCGCCAGTGTCGCCGACGTATCGCTGCTCGACACGTCGTGGGTCTGGAAGCGAAGCGTCGGACGGAACATCAGCGTATTGTTCGAGTCGATCTTGTACTCGATGCGCGCGTTGAGCCGATGATTGAAGTTGCGGGTACGGGAAACGCCTATATCGTGATATTGTTGCCCGATGAAATAATCGCGGTCCGTCAGCGCCTCGGTCATATTGTCCGACGAGTTGAAAAAATAGCTCGCGCTCAGTTTCAGTTTCTCCCGCCATTCGTTCGAGTAGTTCACTCCGACCGACCGGACGGTCGATATGCCGCTTTGATTGCCGATCAGGAAATTACCGGCGCCCCGTCCGCCGCCTCCGCCGTTCATCACGCCGAGCAGGTCGTCGATAGCGAAATTCTGCTGGTTGACGTTATTGACCATCCCGAGAAACGTGAGCCGCCGGGAACCTTTGAAAAGGCTCAGGTTCAGTCCCACGTTGTACAAGTCGTCGAACCCGTAGCTGGCTGCGAATTTGCCGAACTTGGCCCGGTCGACCCCGTCTCTGGTAACGATATTGATCGCCTTGTAATCCTCGCCGTCGTCGACGCCGCTGAATTCGGCCTGATCGCTTTTCTTGTCGAACACCTCGATCTTATCGATCACCTCGGCAGGTAGATTCTTGATCGCGGTAGTAACGTCATCGCCGAAAAATTCCTTGCCGTCGATAAGCACTTTCTTCACCTCTTCACCGTGCGCTTCGACCGTTCCTCCGTCGACCTTGATGCCCGGCATCTTGGCCAGCAGTTCGTCGGTACTGGCATCCTGCGTCACCTTGTAAGACCCGGCGTTATAGACGACCGTATCGCCCTTCTGGGTCGTGCGCATCGCTACCGCCTCCACGACGGTCTCGCCCAACTGCTTCACGTCGGGCTGCATCGCAAGCCGACCGAGCTGCACCTGTTTTTTGTCGATCTTCACCGACGCGGTATAGGGCTTCATCCCCAGATAGGTCACTTTCAGCAGGTAATCCCCGAAAGCGAGAGTCGGAAGCGAGAATTGTCCCGAAACCGCCGTCGTGGCATACGTCTTCTGGTCGGGCTTGTCGGCAGGCGCACACTCCACGACAGCCCCGATCACAGGCTCGCCCGTCGACCCGCTGCCCCGAAACGACGCCCGAGCCCTTGGACTGAGCGAGCGACGGATAGGGCAGGGCCCACGCCCAAAGCGACACGATACAACATATCAACGATACTCTGAATTTCATAACTTATTTTCCGTGACAATTAACCGACTGCAAAGAAAACCCATTTTCCTTTCCATTCGCCTTTCGCACCGGTAAAACGGAAAATATAGCGGGTGAACCGCCGCAGGAAGCCGCTCGGGGAAGGACCGGAGAGCGAAAAACCGGGTCGTCGGCCCAATGAACGGAAAAGACACCGCCTCGGCACCTCCCCTGCATTCTCAAGGATAAACGATAGGATTATTTTTGCTTCCTATACGTTGCCCATTTTCATCTACATCTCCGAAAAGATAACGTTTCAGGTAATTGCTGTCCCGCTCCAACTCTTCCATAGTATACATGGCTAAAGTATCCGGATCGAATACATAAACGGCGAATGAATCTCTCGGAGCATGAGCCATCTGTCGTGCAGCAACTGTATACGACCTCATTTGTCCGGGTTTCACCAACTGGAAATAGGGATATACCTCCGGCCACCGGGTCGATACATTCAAATATTTTCCCTCCCATTTCAGACTGACACAAAATCGAATATTTTTGTCTGAATTGTTCTGGAGTTCCCAGAAATACTGTTCACCAGCCCATGGCCTCTCGCAACCAAAAGTACTGATACCCCAAAAAAGGCATGCACCTAATACATAACGGATAAATTTCATAAACGACACAAAATCATGCGGCAGCAACAAATCAGACCAATAAATTATCGAAGCACATATCTCCGGACTTCCGCAGACGTTCCGGCTCCGAAAACTATACCCCTTCCAAGAACCAACGCTTGAACTCGGGCACGCGCGCCTTGCTGATCACGATCCGCTCGGGAGTCTTGACGCACAGATTCAACGTCAGGCGGCTGCCGAACCAGACCGACAGATCGGCGATCGCCCGGCGCGATACGATGAACTGCCGGTTGGCACGGTAGAAATCGGCCGCAGGAAGTTGTCCCATCAGCGTATCCAAAGACCTGTCCACCGGCAGCGTCCTTCCGTCGAGGGTCGCTACCGAAACCCGCTCGTCCGAAGTATGGAAATAGGCGATCTCTTCGGGCGTCAGCGGCACCAGCTTGTCGCGGAACGGGATTAAAAAACCGCGCGAACGCGAAGTCACGAAGCGGTTCGTCTGCTCGACATACTCGGCCACTTGCGGCGCCGACAGTCTGCGAAGCTTGTCGAATGCCCGGCGAAGCTCCTCTTTCTTGATCGGTTTGAGAATGTAGTCGATGCTGTTGACCTTGAAAGCATCGAGCGCATAACGGTCGTACGCGGTCGTGAAAACGATCGGGCATTCGATGTCTATCTGCTCGAAAATCTTGAAAGCCTGTCCGTCCGCCAGATGAATATCCATAAAAATCAGATCGGGCAGGGGATTGTCCTTTACCCAGCGGACCGTTTCGACGACCGTCTCGATCACGGCCTCGATACGGATCGAAGGGTCGATCTGGAGCAGCTTTCAGGTTGGTGGCAGCCGCCGTCTCGTCTTCGACAATCAGGACATTCATGCTTTCTCGGTATTAAGTGTTTAATGGGAAAGATTTCGCCGTTGCTCCTCGATTCCGTCGAGCACGAAACGGACATTGATCTGTTTCTCGAGCAGATCCTGCGGAACATAGAAATAGTGATTCGACGACTCGTATCCGATAACCGGATCGGCCTTCACCAACGGCAGCAACTCTCGGGCATGAGCGGCCTCCGACTCGGCGGCCCGACGCATACGCTCCAGGCAGAGGAGCTTTTCGTCCCGATCGGACGATGCGAGAAAACGGTCTCGTTCCATCGTGAAACGAGCCTGAGCAGCCGAGGAGGCACAGTGAATACGGACCGCTTCGGCACGCCCCAGCTCACGCTTCAGGGCGAGTCGCTTTTTCCCCGACGCGAGCGCAACGGCCGAACGCAGCGCCTCGCATCCGCATGCGAATCCTTCGGCCACTTTCTCCATCTGCCTGACAAACGTCTCGGCAGGATACACCGAGCGCCAATCGTCCAGCGCATCGTAGGGAATTCCCACCATGCTGGCCCGATAACCCGTCGGCTCGAGATAGAGCGGATTGGCCGGTCCCATATGCTGGGGGCCGCTGTAAAGCGTCAGACCGTGATAAGGGAACTGTTCGAACGCATCCGAGAAAGCTTTCCACGCCCTTCTCACTTCGGGTGCGGCCCGCTTCCCGTAATACTTTCCGGCCAATTGCCTCAAGGCTGCCTCGCTGTCGCCGTCCCCGTGCGACTGGAACAATTCCAGATTGGCAGACGGATAGCCGCCCAGACTCCAACTGAGCATCACGCCGTCCGTCGAAGCGGCGGCCAGATTGCCGGCATGGCGGGCCACCAAATCCAGCACGGGCAGAGCTGGAACCACGGCCATTTCCCACGAAGCATTGACTTGGACCTTGGCGACCGTCTTCAATCCGGCCTCTTTCGCATAGCGCCAATGGGCCATTGCCCTCGGCCCCGGCCCGACAGCCGACAGCGAATACTCGCCGGCAGCCAACGCCTTCGACGAACCATCACTCATCGCCGCGGTCACCGACACCTTCGACGCATCAAACACGTCACCGACCTTCACACCAGCCTGCGACGTCACCGCCGAAACAC